>JAEEGH010001217.1_pt1 | contig 76324 bp, 56 predicted proteins | sample 9134181 | NCBI WGS metagenome assembly JAEEGH01 (sample SAMN16246544, study PRJNA631951) | gut metagenome | biome: gut microbiome; feature: rumen; material: DP-attached | host: Bos | place: Iran: Karaj | collected 2018-10 | reverse complement strand
GTAAATAATTACAAGCACAAAATACGTGTAGCAGGCGAGCCTGCGGTTTCGATAAGTTGTTTTCATGACTGGGAGCTGTTTTTTTTGATAAATTCGTTGATTTTCAAAACTCGACATTCGGGCTATTAAAAAAAATAATCCGGAGGATTTATGAAAAAGTTTTTAATTTTATTTCTTTTAATTATTCCAGCCCTTAATATTTTTGCCCAGTCCCAGGCCATTCCTGAACTGGAAAAAATTGGAACTTACAAATGCGGACGTCAGCCAAAGCAGGTTCTTTTTTCTCCAGACGGAAAATATATTATTATGCCTCTTCTTGATGATCAGGGATTTGATATTTTTTCAGTTGAAGAAAAGAAAATTATCCGCCGGGTTACACCACCTGAAAGCAGTAAGCTGGGTTTTGCTGAAGGGCTTTTTATTCCGGAAAAGAATGCTTTTTTTGTCAGCCAGATGACAACAGCCTGCATATACGAGTACTCTTATCCAGACTTTAAATACAGGCGGACTATTTCAACAACAGGAAACTGGTCAAAATTTATTGCCTGGTCCCCTGAAAAAAATCTTCTGGCAGTATCAAACTGGGTTTCCAATGATCTTTCCCTTATTGATTACGACACAGGAAAAGTTCTTTTAAAAATAAAAACAGGTGCTGCTCCAAGAGGACTTTATTTCTTAAACAAGGGTAAGGAACTGCTTTCCCTGAGTTTTGACAGTGGAATAATTGAAAAGTTTAACACTGAAACAGGCAAGAGAATCAATTCCATCAGTATAAGCAATGCGGCTATGAGACACGTAGTTGTAAATGAAGAAGAAAATACAGCCTATATCAGTGATATGTACCACAGACAAATTCTTAAGGTAGATTTAACTTTATTCAAAGTAACTGCTTCTGTAAAGGTTTTTAACAACCCTAATACAATTGATCTTTACAAAAATAAATACCTTTTTGTGAGCTGCAGAGGCCCGAATAATCCGGAAGATTACACAAAAAGATCACTGGTAAATGGAAAAATATATATCATCGACACCAGTAATATGTCAGTTGTAAAAACAATTGATGGAGGAAATCAACCAACCGGTCTTGACGTTAGCAATGACGGAAAATTTCTTTGCTTTTCAAATTTCCAGGACGAAAACATTGAATTGTATTCTATAAAGTAGCCCCATCTTCCAAAATAATAATAAAGCCTGCCTCCCATCAGCATTTAATTTAATAAAGGCTGACAAAAAGCAGGCTTTTGTTTTATTCAATTAATATGAATCAAAACTTAATGTTTCAGACTAAAGATTATCAAAGAAACCCTTTGCCTTAAGAAGTTCTGCATTAAGAATGCCGCCCATTGCAGCTCCACGCTTTGTATTGTGGCTGAGAGCAACGAACTTAACATCGAAAACATTACAAGGGCGAAGGCGTCCAATTACACAAGCCATACCCTTTTCAGTTTCACGGTCACGGCGAGGCTGAGGACGGTTTTCTTCGTGGCGAACCACAATTGGATGCTCTGGTGCTGATGGAAGTTTCAACTCCTGAGGAAGTGAAGTATAAGAAGTCCATACTTTTTCAATTTCTTCAAGAGAAGGCTTTTTGTCTTCAGGAAGATCGAATTCCAGAGAAACACAGGCTGTATGTCCATCAATAACAGGTACACGTGTACAGGTAGAACTTACAACAGGATATTCAGCGTTTGTAATCTTATCTCCGTCAACCTTTCCTAAAATTTTAAGACATTCCTTTTCAGTCTTTTCTTCTTCACCACCAATATATGGAACGATATTATCAATCATATCAAATGATGGAACACCAGGATAACCTGCACCAGATGTAGCCTGAAGTGTTGTTACAATCATTCTTTTTACAGGATAGCCGGCCTGAATAAGTGCATGAAGAGGCATCATGTATGTCTGCAGAGAACAGTTTGGTTTTACTGCAATAAATCCCTTATCCCAGCCATGATGTTCCTGCTGCTTTTTAATAATATCAAGGTGTGAGTAATTAATTTCAGGAACCAGCATTGGAACATCTTCTGTCCAGCGGTTTGCACTTGCATTAGAAACAACAGGGATTCCTTCTGCTGCATAAGCTTCTTCCAGAGCCTTAATTTCATCCTTACCCATTTCAAGGGCAGAGAAACAGAACTTACACTTTCCTAAAGCAAGCTTAGCATCATTAGCATCCTGAATTGTGAGATTTGCTACATCAGCTGGAATTTCTTCACCAATAAGCCACTTTGAAGATACAACATCCTTATAAAGTTTACCTGCACTTCTTGGAGAAGCAGCAACATATGTTACCTTGAACCAAGGGTGATTTTCCAAAAGTTTTATATATCTCTGGCCAACCATTCCAGTTGCACCTAAAACACCAACAGCTATTTTTTCTGCCATATAAAATCTCCTTCTATTAATTGACTCAGATTCCACACTTATTAAGTGCATCTTCAATAATTTTCTTAGCTTCTGCAGTTGGTTCTACAAGAGGAAGTCTTAAGAAACCAGCAGGCAGTCCCTTTACGTTCATTGCATATTTAATGCATGATGGATTTCCATCTACAAAGGCTGCCTTAAAGAAAGGCTGAAGTCTATAGTGCATTTTACGTGCAGCTTCATAATCCCCCTTCATTGCATTGTGAACAAGTTCTGTCATCAGGTCAGGAATGAGGTTTGTTACTACAGAAATAACACCATCTCCACCTGCTGCAATAAGAGGAAGTGTAAGACCGTCATCTCCGCTCATTACAGAGAAATCTTCCTTCTGAAGTTTAATCTTTTCGATTACTTCCATCATCTGATTAATATTACCGCTTGCTTCCTTAACACCAATGATGTTTGGAAGACCTGCAATTCTAATAAGTGTAGAAGTAGAAATATTCTTTCCTGTTCTTCCTTGAATATTGTATACCACAATTGGAATTCCAACAGAAGATACAGCTTCAAAATGACGATAAATTCCTTCATCACTAGGTTTATTATAGTAAGGAGTTACAACCAGAGCGAAGTCTGCTTTGTATTCTTTGGCGCGTTTGACATAACGAACGGCATCTCTTGTGTTGTTGCTGCCAGCACCAATCATTACTTTTACAGATTTACCGTTCTTTTCGTTAAATTCTTTAACGAGAGGCATTGTCAACTGAATGATTTTTTCTTCTTCATCTTCATCCAGAGTTGGTGTTTCACCACTTGTGCCCAAAATCAAAATACCATCAATTCCCTTTTCCATCTGAAAAAGGATGTTCTTCCTGAAACCTTCAAAATCAACACTGCCGTCCTGCAGCATTGGTGTGATCATAGCGGTCCAGGATCCGTTTAATGTTGCCATAAAGAAACTCCTTGAACTGCATTTTCTTTGCCTCGATATAATGCAGTTCTTTCGGGAAGTATTGCATATTTATACAAAATAATCAATTAATTGGTAAATATATACTGTTATTTATTTAAGGAAACCTGAAAAAAATCAGAGTTTTTAAAGTAACTCTGAAAGCGCGATATTTAAAAGCATGTAATTTAAGGCTTTTAAACTCGACAGATATTCCCAAAAAAACGATGCGAACAAGTTTTTCGGGCTGCCCTTTAATAAATTATATCCTAATAAAAAAAAAGACGCCCGAACTGAAGGCGCCTTCTTTTCTATAGCATGGACTTTTTAAATATTTGTTTTGTACTTGGGAAAGTTTCCTTTCCCTATATATGTTATCTCTCTTCCATGCTCAAGCTTTCACTTAAGCATGGCCTAAATATAAAGCCGGATCTGGCAGAAAACAACCTTGAAAACTACCTATTTTATGGTATTTTTTTCCAATTTTATGGTATATTTTTTTGGATTTAATAAAAAACCTGAGTTATAATGGATTTAGAATGAATTTACACAGCCACAATATTAAATTATTAAATATTTTTTCACTAATTTTTATATTTATAAGTTTTAATGCCTACAGCAATCCTCCTGCAAAATTAAACTGGTCCATTGAGGACATGGGATACTATTATGACTGGACAGGAAAACTTGGTCCTATTGAAATACCTCAGTTTCAGTTTACAAAATGCAGCATGCCTTTTAAACCTGGCTTTTACAAGGGAAACTTGTGGCTGGACCTTACAGTTAAAATTGAAGGAGAAAAATTCTGCTATATAAATCTGGGAGGAAATCCTATTGAAATAGCAGAAGCTTTTTTATTCTATGACGGTCAATGGACCAGACTTGGTAAAACCGGAAGAAGACTTGGAAAAAAAGATTTATCAATCAGGACAATAGACCACTGTTTTCCTATTGAATTATACGACTACAAAACTCCAGACAACCTTTTTCACTTCAGAATAAAGATGAATTCCTCCACAGGGGATCCTTTTCAATTTTCCCTTCTTTCTCTTAAGGATTTTCACCGGCGGGCAAATACTTTTACCCTTATTTCCATGCTGGCAGAAGCAGTTCTTTCTATTTTTGCCCTATTTTTTATTACAGCAGGAATTTTAAAACGAGACGGCCAGAATCTTTCAATCGGGGCAATGACAGTATTTATAATTCTGGGTCAGCTGCAAATGAAAGGATTTGGAAATCTCTTCATATGGCCATGGCTGGGGCAGTATTTTAATTCTGCTAAATTTGGATTTGTACTATATGAAATAGCCATAATCTTTATGAACATCACTCTGCTGAATACTTTCAGGGATAATACAAGTTATATTCATGCTAAAAAAATTATTACTATATTTATGCTTCCTCTGGTTGCATTTATATTCATCATTACAATTACCACAACAAATTATTTCTTTCTTAATCTTTCATATAATCTGATGATAATAGTAGAAACTTTATTTGCGACGGTAATTGCTGTTTTCTGCACCAGAAAAAATTCTTTCAAAATTAAACTTTTTATGACTTTCTGGGGGCCGGCTTTTTTACTTCTCTGCATAAGACAGCTGTTTCAGGAGTTAAGACTTTATCTTCCTAATCCTGTTTTTTCAATTTTTGATAATGATCATTTTCTCAGTTACGACTTAATCTACATTCTGGTACTTTTACCTTCTGCAACTTTGTCCACACTGAATCTTAAAGTTAGCAATTCTGAAAACGAATCTTCCCTTGTGATGCTGAGAAACCAGAACAGACGTTTACAGGAAGAGTTAGAGTTTACGAATGTACTTATGACAGAACTTTATGATTTGAGCAATGTGGCAATGAATACAATGCATCTTCCGGAAAGTACACTCATTGAAGACAACGAGAAGCGCAGAAATCTTATAGAAATGTCACTGCTGCAAAGTACAGACTTTTTAAATGCGGCACTTGTTTTAAATCAAAAAATTACAGCAACTAAAAACTCCATAAAACTTCTATCATTTTTCACCAGCTGCTGGAAAATTTATCTGCCTGCTGCTGTGGACAAAAACATTGCACTTTCAGTTACTGCTTCAATTCCAAATGATTTTATAATTTACGAAAGCAAGCGTCTGCTGGAAACTATAATCATCAACTTTGTTTCTCTTGGAATACGATTTTCACCTGCACACACAAGGCTTACCCTTAATGCGGAACTTTCAAACAAAAGCTTCGTAATGGTTATGAATACAAAAATGTCTCCATATAAAGACGAAACTTACAATTTAATGTACAGCGATTCTGAAAACGTTCTGGGATTTAAATTGATTCAAAAAATAGCAGATTACACCAAGGGATTTTTTTCAAAAGAAATTCTCTCCAATGGAGTCAGGTTCACAATATCCATTCCATACATTGAAGGGGAAAACCGAGGTCTTGTAGTAAAAGATCCAAGCATCAGTTTCATGCCGGATAAAGTCATCAATAAACTGAATCTTACTAAATACAAAAAGGAGAAAGACGGAAAAATAAGTGAATCCCGCTTAAAGATACTGGTTTACGGAACGGTGCTTGAAAACTGTCTGATCATAAAACAGCTTCTGGATCCTTATGCAGATATAACAATCGCAAATACTCAGATGGAAGTAATAAATCTTTTTTCCCAAAATTCCTCTTTATTTGATATTACTATCGGTGATTTTAAGGAAGAAGATTTTAAGAGCAGCAGTTACATTGATTTCTATCTGAACACACCTTATCTCCATTCCATGAATACGCTTTTCATAATTCCACCGGAATGCAGGCTTCAGGCTGATGAATTAATAGCCCATGGCAGCTGCGGATATATTTCAAAACCTTTTACGGAAAGAGGGCTTCTTTTAAGAATTCAGGAACTTCTTAACATTAAATATACTGCCCTCTGTCAGCTGCAGAATTCCTCTACGGATATTACTCCAAAACTTCTTTTCCAGAAGAACAAGAATGGAAATGCAGATGAGAGCCAGGGTTTAACTGTAAAAAACAAAACTCCTCTTAAACAAATGAGTGCAGAAATTGAAAGCGAAGATTCAGCTCTTCCTGTAAAACTGTCAAAGCGTGAAAAGGAAATAGTTAATCTTATTTCCCAGGGTAAAAGTGATAAGGAAATTGCGGAAGAACTTAACATTTCCTTCCAGACTGTTCAAACCCATAATAAAAATATTTTCAAAAAAATGGATGTGCATTCTCGTATTGAATTGATAAATAAACTCCGTTAAAATACTCTCCATGGCTGGAAATACATTTGGACAGGCTTTCAGAGTAACAACATTCGGGGAAAGCCATGGAGCAGCATTAGGCTGTATAATTGACGGAGTTCCTGCAGGACTTACAATTGATGAAGAATTTCTTCAAAAGGAAATGGACAGGCGTAAACCTGGAACTACAGGAAATGCGGCTGTAACTGCAAGAAAAGAAGATGATAAGGCTGAAATTCTAAGCGGAGTTTTTGAAGGAAAAAGCACCGGAACACCAGTTGCAATCATCATCAGAAATACAAATCAAATCTCAAAAGACTATTCAAATATTATGGACAAGTTTCGTCCAGGCCATGCTGATTTTACTTTTTTCCAGAAATACGGAATTCGGGATTACAGGGGCGGAGGCCGTTCAAGTGGCAGGGAAACCTGTGCCCGGGTTGCAGCAGGTGCAATTGCAAAGCTTTTTCTAAAGGAAAAGGGCATCACCATAAGAGCTTACACAAAAAAAGCCCTGGGAATTGAAAGCAATCCTGACAATTATATAGAAGATAATATTGAGGCAAACTTTTTCCGTTGCCCTGATATGGATGCTGCAAAAAAAATGGAAAAGGCTGTAGAAGAACTGGCAGCAAAAGGAGATTCCGCAGGAGGAATAATTGAGTGCGTTGTAAAAGGCCTTCCTGCAGGTCTTGGAGAAACTGTTTTTGACAAGGCGGATGCTCTTCTGGCTCACGGAATTCTTTCAATTGGTGCAGTTAAAGGAATTGAATTTGGTGCCGGCTTTGAAGCAGCAGATTTGTATGGCAGTCAGAACAATGATCCAATGACTGCAGGTGGAAAATTTCTCTCAAACAATGCAGGAGGAATTCTTGGAGGCATGACTAACGGAAACGATTTAGTTTTCAGGGCTGCCGTAAAACCTGTACCCAGCATTTACCAGAAGCAGCAGACTGTAAACACAAATCTTGAACCTGTAGAAATTGAAATCAAGGGAAGACACGATGTTTGTCTTTGCCCTAGAATTGTTCCTGTTGTAGAAGCAATGACAGCAATCACCATAGCAGACCTTTTCATCAGAAATGAAGGGGCCAGACTTTAAGGAAAAAATTATGTCTGAAAAAAAAGTAAATAATAGTAAAAAATCATCATTGAAATGGATTATTCCTGTATCAGTACTTGCATTTTTTCTTGCAGCTGCAGGCATTTTAACCGGCAGGGCTTTATCCTACTCTAAAATTGAAGAAGTCCGGGCTTTAACAGAAGAAGAAAATCTTGAACTGAATCAAATCAGGGAAAACTATAAGACCAGTCTTCCAGTTATTTCAGAACTTCCATACTCACTGGAAAAGAAAAATCTTGACCTTTACTGCAAATCTGCAATTTTAATTGATGGACAGACAGGCAGCATTCTGTATGAAAAAAATGCAGATGAGGAAATTCCGCCTGCTTCAATGACAAAACTTGTAGAGATGTACGTGGTTTACGAAGCCATTGCAGCAGGAAGCGTTAAGCTTACCGATATTGTTCCCCTTCCTCCAGAATGCTGGGCAGAAAACCTTCCATGGGATGCTTCAAGAATGGGACTGGGACAGGATCAGATTGTAACCCTTGATGAACTTCTTTTAGGACTGGCCATTCCAAGCGCAAACGATGCATCAATTGCAGTGGCAAATTATGTTGCAGGGGATATGGATTCTTTTGTTGCAAGAATGAATAAGGTTGTAAAAGACTTGGGCCTGGAACATACACATTTTGTTGAATCTTCAGGATACAGTGAAAACAATGTTACAACTCCAAGAGAGTTCGTTAAATTCTGTAAAATATATCTGGAGAAGTATCCATGGGCTCTGGAGAAATATCACTCAAAGGCATTTCTCCGCTATCCACGGGAAGAAAATCTTCCGGAATATGAAAGGTACATGGCAGACGCAATGGCCTACACTCAATACAATACCAACAAGCTTATTGGAAAACTGGCTGGAGTTGACGGTTTGAAAACAGGTTATATTGATGAATCCGGCTATAATCTTGCCCTCACTGCAAAAAGAAATGAAAGCCGCTTCATCAGTATTACTATGGGGGGACCTGGCCAGGGAAGCGCAGAAGGAAACCGTTACAGAAATGCAGACGGAAGCAGCTTAATGAATTATGCTTTTACAAATTTTGCAGACTACAAGGCTCCTGATTTAAAAAGCAGAAAAGGCCACCGTTACCTCGTACCTGTACTAGGTGCAAAAGAAAAAGCAGTTTACCTGATTCCTGCAGCAAACGAAACTTTTACAGTTCCATTCATCACCGGCTCTTCTGTTGAAGATTCAGTAAGCTCAGTTAAGGTAAACATTGAAATTCCATCTTACCTGAAAGCAAATGCCCAGGCAGGAAAAGAATATGGAAAAATCAAGTATTATATAGGAGACAATCTTCTTTTTTCCTTACCCCTTATTGCAGACCGGAAAGCAGGCTCTGCATCAACCTTTGCAAAATTCAGGGCAGAATTATTTGCTCTGGTTTTGAATATATTTAATAATACTAAGAGGTAATCATAATGATTAAAAAAAAGCATCTCCTCAAGGGAACCATATGGTCAGCTTGCGGGGATGCTTTCATATTCAGCAGATTATTTTTTTATTAATTTAAGTGGATCTACAGGAGTTCCGTTTTTATAAACTGTAAAATGCAGGTGATTTCCTGTTGAATATCCTGTTGAACCAACAAGACCAACCTGACTTCCCTGATTAATAACCTGACCTCTCTTTACACTGATTTTGCTCATGTGTCCGTAGAGAGTCTGATATCCATCCTCGTGATTAAGAATTACATAATTTCCATAAAGATTAGACCAGCCTGCTGCTGCAACAGTTCCTTTCATTGCGGCCTTTACAGGAGTTCCCTTTGGACAGGCAAGATCGATTCCCTTATGATTTGAAGAAATTCCGCTGATTGGATCCTTACGTGGACCAAAATAAGATGAAATTACATATTTTGCGGTAATTGGACAAATCCACTTAGCCACATCCCCCATAGCCTTCTTGAGGCTTGAAGCGTCCATTCTTGCACCAGGAATATAGATGTTCTGTCCCACAAGAAGTTTATCACTTGTCAGATCATTTACATCAAGGATATCTTCTACCCGGGCACCATATTTTGAAGCAAGGGAAGCAATATTATCACCAGCGGCAACCTTATAGTACATTCCGTCAATTGAAGGGATTGTTAACTTCTGTCCTACAACAATATTTCTCACATTGCTGATGTTGTTTGCAGCAATCAGGGTAGATATATTAGATAAACCGAACTTCTTTGCAATTCCGCTGATTGTATCCCCGTTTTTAACAACATAGGTCTGGAATGATACAGTGTCCTTAAATGACTTGCTGTTAAAAAGAGCTGCACCGCTTTCACTTATAAGAGTTCCGTTTTCATCTACAGACTGACTTTCCAAAGCGAAATCTGACATAAGAGAATCAAGATAATCCAGGAGTTGACTGTCTGTATTTTCAAAGGAAACAACAGGAGCCTTGCTTTCCATCATATTAAGGATTTTTGAAAGGAAAAATGGCACTGAAGAAATAACTGCCACTGCAGGAATAAGCCACCAGTATCTGGCAGAAGCAATAAACATGTGCTTGGCATAGGCGAGCATGGCTTTTATATTGTCAAAAATTCCCTTTAAAGTTACAGGTTCCCTTTCTTTTTTTGAGTAAGAGTCGAAAAGTATATCATCATAAGTAAGTTCTGGAGAATTTCTGAACTTAGTAAACTTAAATGTCTTTTTTTCTGGAGCTGTTGAATATGTATTGTAATTATAACTGATTATTTCCATACAAATAATATCGACATTCTTAAAATGAGTTATTAGAATATTTTCCATGAAATTAGAAGTATTTATAAGGAAGATAAAGGTGATTTTACTGGTAATTTTATCAGCTTTTGCCCTGCTCTTCCTTGTTAAATCATTTATCATAGACAGATTTGAAATTGAAGGCAGCTCAATGGAGCCCACTCTGGTAAAAGGAGATAAGGTCTGGCTGGAGAAGTTTTCCTATGGATTAGTCCTTCCCTTTTACAATCATCTGCTCATTCAATGGAAAGAACCGGAAATAAATGATATTGTAATCTATCCCCTTAACGGGCATTTTGTTATAAAAAGATGTGTTGCCCTGGCAGGCTGTCCGCTGGAATATTCGGTAAAAGAGGGATATACTTTAATTGTGGGAGAAAAAGTCTATCCTCTTTCGGAAATACAGTATCATCATATGTTTTTAAGTAAAGAGGTTCCTGAAGGAACTATTCTCTGCATTGGTGACAACTGTAAAACTTCCATCGATTCCAGAAATTACGGTTTTGTTCCAGTAAAAGATGTAATAGGTAAAATTATATGCAAGTAAATGGATTCTTAAAAAAAAGTCGCTTATGGATTGTGTTTGCGCCTCTGGCTGTTTTTGCTCTTATCATCCTTGTAAAATTCCTTACACTGGCCTTTAAGGATGCAGCTCCTGAAGCAGAAGAACCTGCTGTTGTGGAAAGAGGCTCAATTGTTGACCGTAACGGAAAACCTCTGGCAGTACAGTCTGTTTACTATCATTTCGGAGTAACCCCTAAACTGATTAAAGACAGGGAAGATTTTGCTTCGATTGTTGCCCCATACATAAACAGCAGCAAGGATGATTTGATTGCAAATCTGGAAGCAAACAACAATTCCAAATTTATGTATATTCAGAAAAATCTTCAGCAGGATCAGTATGAAAGTTTACGTTCTGCAATAAATAAATCTTCCTACAAAAATGCTGTAAGTTTTGAGCATAATGCAGGCCGGGTTTATCCTGAAAACGAACTGGCCAGTCAGTTAATTGGTTATATGGGAACTGATTCCCGGGGATTAAGTGGAATTGAATATTCCCAGCAGGCTCTTCTTCAGCCAGTTCCGGATAAAAATGCAAAAGGCACTATTTTTGGAAATAATATTCATCTTACAATTGATGCTAACCTTCAATATAAACTGGAGCAGATTTCCAAAAGAGCAATGGAAACCACACAGGCCGAAAGCCTTATGCTGATTGCAGCTGATTCCAGAAGCGGGGAAATTCTTTCATACATTTCTTTACCGGAAGCAAATCTTAATGAATATTCTTCTTCTTCAAGTATGGAAAGACTGGACAGGCCGGCTGTTACATCTTATGAACCTGGTTCTGTTTTTAAAATTTTCTCTACAGCAGCTTTTCTGGATTCAAGGAGCATAACTACCAGCCAGCAGTTTGTCTGTGACGGAATTTATCAGCGGACTACAAACAGGGGCGAAACTATCCGAATTACATGTCTTGAACATCACGGAGCTCTTACTGTAAGGGATGCCCTGAAATATTCCTGCAACGATGCTCTTGCTCAAATGAGTGAATCCATCGGCACAGATTCTTTTCTTCAGTACATTCACGATTTTGGTTTTGGAGAAAGAACTGAAGTTGAACTTCCTAGTGAAACAAAGGGTTCCGTTAAGGATCAAAATGACAGGCTCTGGTCTGCACGTTCTAAACCTACAATGTCAATTGGTCAGGAAATTTCTGTCAGTGCCCTGCAGATGGTTCAGGCAGCAACAGTTCTTGCAAATCAGGGTAGAATGGTAAAACTCACTTTCATAAAAAAGATAACTGACAAGGATGGTAAAGATCTTGAAAATCATACTGTAACATATGGAAATCAAGTTCTCCGTTCCGATACTGCAAAATATATTTTAAGCTGTATGGAAACAACAACTCAAAGTGGTACAGGTTCAAAAGCTGCACTGGGTGATATTTCAATTGGTGTTAAAACAGGTACGGCTCAGATGGCAGATCCGGTAAAGGGTGGATATTCAGATACAGATTTTCTTTCAAACTGTATGGCCATTTTCCCGGTAGAAAATCCACAGATTATTCTCTACATTGTAATTCAAAAAGCAAAGGGAGAAACTTATGCAGGCCGTATTGTAGCACCAGTGATTGCAGAAGCCGCTGATGAAATCATTGACCATCTTGGCCTTACACGTTCTGGAGCTGCAAGTCTGGAACATTCCGGAACAGTCCACATTGATGATACAGAAGAAATTGTAATTACAACAAAAGTTCCGGATTTTACCGGCAAATCAAAAAGAGAACTTCTGCCTCTTCTGGAAAGAGAGGATTTGAGTATTCAGATTAAGGGTGAAGGCTGGGTTGTAAGACAGTGGCCTGCTGCAGGAAGTCCTGTTACGGAGAATATGTCAATTGAACTCTATCTGGAATAAAAACCTTAAACTTTTTGAGCAGCGATTTCCTGCTCTGGCTCCTATTCTTTCTCTAAAGGAATATGATTTTTCCAGGGATGATTGTGAAATTAAAATTCAAGCTGCAAAAAACGGGCAGACTACAGCTCTGGTAAAAGGTCTTCCCCTTCATTCCAAGTACGATCCTCTCCGTGAAGCAGAATCTTATCTTTCGAAAATTGATGAGAATAAAACTGAGGCAATAATATTTTTTTCATTCGGCCTGGGATACGCTCCTCTTCTTGCCGCAAGAAAATTCCTTAACAAAGGAAAGGATTGTCCTGCAATCATTTTAATTGAAAAAGACAAACACTATCTTGAAGCAGCACTTTCTGTTCTGGATTTTGAAGAAGTATTTAAATACGAAAAACTCCTTTTCATAATTGATGCAGAAGAAAAAGATGCCGAATCCCTGCTGCCTCATTTTAATAAAGGAAACGCTTTTATATATTCGGTTCCTTCACAAAAGGAACATGCTAAAGAATATTTTTCTAATCTTGAAAGTTTTCTGGAAAAGAATACAAAAAAGGAAGAAATAAATAACGCTACTCTTGAAAAGTTTGCACATCTCTGGTTAAGGAACAGTTTAAAAAACATTCACTGGCTTTATGAATGCGATGGTGTAAAAAAATATTTTGGACTGAGAGCAGACCTTCCCTTTACGGTTCTGGCAGCAGGTCCGTCCTTAAAAAAGATATTGCCTTTTTTAAAAGAGATTAAGGAAAGATCCGTTGTAATTGCAGTAGACACATCCCTTCATGCCTGTCTTAAAGCAGGAGTAGAGCCTGATTTTATTATCATTATGGATCCACAGTATTATTGCGCACGCCATCTTGATTTTTTAAGCAGTCCTTCATCAATTCTTATTTGTGAAAATGCTGTTTATCCAAGCGTATTTAATTTCAAATGCAGGGAAAAAGTTTTATGCACTTCAATGTTTCCTTCAGGCCAGTATTTTGAACGTAAAATAGGTATTAAAGGAATACTGAAGGCAGGTGGATCGGTTACAACAAGTGCCTGGGATTTTGCAAGAGCCTGTGGTGCAAAAGAAATTTATATTGCAGGAATGGATTTAGGCTATCCTGGAAAAGAAACTCACGTGCGGGGTTCCCAGTTTGAAGAAAAAATTCACTGCCTTTCAAACAGATTTTCTACTGCTGAAAAAGATAACATTACAAGCCTGTTAAGTGCAGGAAAAATTCTGGACAAGGATTATGAGGGGAATGATTTAATTACTGATGAAAAAATGTCAGTTTTCAGATGGTGGTTCGAAAAAGCAGCAGAGAGTGGAAATCTTGATGGACAAAAAACCTACTCACTAACAAAAGAAAGTCTCTTCATAAAAAACATTGAATTCCAGGATTTAAATTACTTTTTATCAAAGCCATCAATCACAGATAAAAAAAATAATTTCTTCAGCAAGGCAGAGCAGTTATCTGAAAAAAAACAAAAGGATTACTGCAGCAGGGAACAGTTTAAGGAAATATATCTTTCATTTGAAAACAATCTGAAGGAATTACAATCTCTTGGAACTGAAGCCCTTGCTCTTGTAAAAAAAGCTGAAAATAATAAGGGAAACATATATGAAATCAATCAGGCTCTTGGACAAATTGATTCAAAAATAATTAACTCAAGTGCAAAAGATGCTGCAAGTCTTGTATTCCCAACAGCCAAACAACTGGAAAAACTTCTGGCGAATGTAGATAAGAATTCTCCGATGGCTTCAATTCAAAGCAGCAGAATTATTTACGGTCAGCTTCTAAAAGCAGTGAATGAATATTTACAACTTCTGGAAAGATACAGAAAACTGAATATTTCTTGAAATAAATTCATATTTGTATTTTCCCAGAATAGGATTATAATTTTTCATATGAACTTTTGCTGTAAGTAAAACTGAGCTTTTATGTCTACTGATCGACTGCTGCTTCAAAGCTCTTTAAGGAGATTTCGTATGAGTTTTTTTTCTGCATTTGATAAATTCAGGGAAGCCGGGGAAGATGTAAAAGATGATATTCTTGAAAAATTCGGTACCCCTGCCCTTTCACTTTTTTCCAGTAAAGAATTATTTAATTTCAAACATCATATTGATATTGAAGATAATCATCAGAATACTCTTTATTATGCGGATTCAAAAGTTTTCAGTTTTAAAGATTATACGGAAGTCCATAATTCTCAAGGAAAAGAAATTGCACAAATCACAAGAAAAATCTTTTCCCTTCACCAAAGGCATTTTATAAATATGTCTAACGGAATTGATTTTGAAATATCCAGCGAACTTTTTCATCTTGTAAAGAATATTATAAATATTGAAGGATTGGGCTGGCAGTTAAGGGGAAATTTTCTTTCCCTTAGATTTGAACTCTATGACCAGGCAGATAATATTGTTGCGGTAATCAGTCAAAAATTCCTTTCAATTCATGATAAATGGTGTGCCGACATATATCAGAAAGAACATACAGATACAATCGTAACTATATTAATCACCCTGCAGCATATTGTCCGGGACAAAGAAAATAATTCATCTTCCCATAATTCATCTCATTCCGGCAATTCTGGTAATTTCTTTTAAAATTCAAATATAACAAATAAAATTGCTTGCATTTTCACGGTGCCGGCAATATAATTTGCGTGTAGGTACACGCAATAAAATATGACAATTAATGAAATTGCTGAAAAAGCAGGAGTTTCAATCGGTACTGTTGACCGGGTTATCCACAACCGGGGAAGAGTATCACCTGAGACTATTTCTAAAGTAAAAAAAATTATTGAAGACTCAGGTTTTACTCCAAATCCCCTGGCAAGACAGCTGGCATTGAATAAGCCTGTCCGCATTGGGGTTCTTTTACCTAAATTAAAAAGTGACTCTGCATACTGGAACCTTATCTATTCAGGAATACAAAAAGCAATTGACGAACTTAAGCTTTTAGCAATGGAAGTCTGCCTTATAGAATTTGCCAGAGATAAAAAAGGTGATTTTCTTTTAAAGGCAAAAGAAACTGAAAAGGCTGATTTTCAAGCCCTTATAATCGCGCCAATAATGGCAGATGAAGTAAAAGAAGCTCTTCATCTTTTCTCTAACATTCCATATGTATTTGTAGACTCACCCCTTCCTGGCAGTCAGGCACTTTCCACAGTAGCACAAAATCCTTATTCAGGAGGACTATGTGCAGGAAGAATGATGAAACTTCTTTCTCCAGCTGCGAAAAAAATATTCTGTATACAGATGCATTCTGGAACTTATAACTTGAATGAAAGAGCTAAAGGTTTTTCTGATTTTTATAATGATAAAAAAATCATAAATATTACAGAAAACTTTTCTAACCATAAAAGCGCAGAAACTTTTATAAAAGAAATTCTTTCACAGAAACCGGACGGAATCTTTCTGCCGGATAACTCTTCATACATGTTTGCCCGCTATTGTAAAGAAAATCATATTGAAAAAAATTTTTCACTGGTTGGATATGACCTGATGAAAGAAAATAAAAAATTTCTGAAGGAAGGATTCATAGACTGTCTTCTTTCACAAGGGGCAGAAGAACAGGGATATGAAGCGGTAAAATCAATTTACCAGAAAATTATAAACGGAAACGTAATAAAAAGCATTTCAATGCCAATAACAATATATTTTAAGGAGAATATTTAAAATGGAAAATCTTGCAAAATTTATTTCAGAAGGAAATGCAGTACTGGGAATCGAATTTGGTTCAACAAGAATTAAAGCTGTACTGATCGATGACCAGAACAAACCTATTGCCTCAGGTGCCTTTGACTGGGAAAATTCTCTTGTAAACGGAATATGGACTTATTCCCTTGAAGAAATTCACAATGGTCTTAGAACCTGTTACGCCGAAATGAAAAAAGATGTTGAAAAAAAATACAATGTAAAACTTACAAAGTTAAAAGCAATGGGTGTTAGCGCAATGATGCACGGATATCTTGCTTTTGACAAGGATAACAAACTTCTTGTTCCTTTCAGAACATGGCGCAATACAATTACAGGTCAGGCATCAGAAGAACTGTCAGCTCTTTTTAACTACCCTATTCCTGAACGCTGGAGCATTTCTCACCTTTATCAGGCAATTTTAAATAAAGAAGACCACGTTAAGAATGTCAGTTTTATTACAACTCTTGCCGGATACGTTCACTGGCAGTTAACAGGTAAAAAAGTTCTGGGTATCGGTGACGCTTCAGGTATGTTCCCTATTGATATACAAACTAAAAACTATAATCAAAAAATGATTGAAGCTTTTAATAAGCTTATTCAACCTTGCAATTTTAATTTTACCCTGGACCAGATTCTTCCAGAGATTCTTACAGCAGGAAATGAAGCTGGAAAATTGACTGAGGAAGGAGCAAAATTTCTTGATTCTTCAGGAGATCTTTTAAGTGGAACAATTTTTGCACCACCAGAGGGAGATGCGGGAACAGGTATGGCTGCTACAAATTCTGTAAGACCAAGAACAGGAAATGTTTCTGCCGGTACATCCGTATTTGCAATGGTAGTTCTTGAAAAAGATTTGTCAAAAGCTTACAACGGTAAAATTGATCTTGTTACAACTCCTTCCGGAGATCTGGTTGCAATGGCTCATGCAAATAACTGTACTGGTGAATATGATAAATGGATCAGTATTTTTGGACAGGCTATTGAAAAATGCGGATTCAAAATTGAAAAAAGCATGCTCTACGAAAAATTACTGGGAGCCGCTCTTGAGGGTGATAAGGATTGTGGCGGCTGTATTCCATACAACTATATTTCAGGAGAATCAATCACAGGTCTTTCTGAAGGCCGTCCACTGTTTGTAAGAAAACAAAACAGTAATTTTACACTTTCTAATTTCATGAGGGCACAACTCTTTACATCACTGGGTGCACTGAGAACAGGAATGGATATTCTCTTTGATAAAGAAAATGTAAAAATCGATAGACTTACAGGACACGGAGGATTTTTCAAGACACAGGATGCAGGTCTGCTTGCAATGTCATCTGCAATGCATACACCTATCTCGCTAATGGAAACAGCAGGTGAAGGTGGTCCATGGGGAATGGCACTGCTGGCATCTTTTGTAGTAAACGGAAATGGCCGCAGTCTTCCAGATTATCTGGATCAGGAAGTTTTCGTTTCTGCTAAATCAAAAAGTTTTGAAGCAGCACAGGACGATAAAGAAGGATTTAACAGTTTCTTTGAAAACTACACAGCAGGTCTTGCAGTAGAAAAAGCTGCAATTGAAAACGTAAAATAATATTTAATCATCATAAAAGGAGAAAAAGAATGAGTTCAATATATCAGTCTTTGAAAGAAGAAGCATTTGAAGCAAATATTCAGATTCCAAAAAGAGGCCTTGCAATTTATACCTGGGGCAACGTTTCTGCCTTCGATAAGGATAAAGGGGTTTTTGCAATCAAACCATCAGGAGTTCCTTACGACACAATGACTGTTGATGATATGGTCATTGTAGACCTTGATATGAACAAAGTTGAAGGAAAACTAAATCCTTCATCAGATACGCCAACACACGCAATACTGTACAAATACTTTGAAAATATTGGGGGAATAACACACACTCATTCTCCACACGCAGTTGCATGGGCACAGGCAGGAAAAGGAATTCCTCTGATGGGAACCACTCATGCTGACCACAGCGCAAATGATGTACCATGTACACCACACCTTACAAAAGAAGCTGTAGAAAGAGCATACGAAAAAGAAACAGGATTGATAATTGTAGACACTTTCCTTCATCCTGAAAAAATAGGCGCCGTTGATTTCTATGGAAATCCTTTAAAGCCTCTTACACCTTCAGAAAATCCAATGGTTCTTGTTGCAGGCCATGGACCTTTCACCTGGGGAGCAAATGCAGATAAATCTGTTTACAATGCAGCCGTTCTTGAAGAAGTTGCCCGTATGGCCTGGATGACTATGGCAATAAATCCTCAGTGGGAGCGCCTGCCGGATTATGTTATTGACAAGCACTACCAGAGAAAACATGGTAAGAATGCTTACTACGGACAAAAGTAATTTATAAAAATGAAGGCCAGCCGTCTTTCCATATGATTTCTTCAATCATCAAAGTTGGCCTGCCTTCATTATTTCTGTCATAGGCATGGTAAATCATATAACATTTTCCATCTTCATCCTTAAAAACAGAATTATGTCCCGGACCAGCCCATGACTCAAAAGAAAAACCATCCCGCAAAAGGCTGCCTCCACCATCAAGCATATCAATGTCATCCATATCAAGAAAAGGTCCTTCTGGATTTTTGGACCTGCCCACTACAATATGATAGGAAGATGCTGTTCCCCTGCAGCAGAAATCATGAGAAGCAAAAAGATAATAATAATTGTCGTGAAAGAAAATAAATCCGCCCTCAACAGGATTTGGTTCGAATAAAGGATTTCCAAATCGGGCTGTATTTAATTCTTCTGACTTTATTGATGAATATGGAATTCTTGAAGCAAGGCATTTTACTTTTTCTTCTTCCATCACAAATCCTTCACTATTAAGTTTAATAATTTGAAGACCACCCCAGAAAGAACCAAATAAAAGTCTGTCCTGCCCCGCCTCATCTGAGAAAACAGCGGGATCTATTGCATTATAATCATCAGCAGAAGATGAAAGAATTACAGGGCCACAGTCCACACAGGCATTTTCTTTTTCTAAAAGAAGATCATTTATGGAAGTAATTTTTACAAGGCCAATTGCTGAAGTATTTTTACCAAAGGTAGAAACGGAATAATATATGCGCCAGCTTTTTCCCCTGTATACAACTTCCGGTGCCCAGAAATCAGTGCTGCCTGGGATTTTTTCAGATGTCCATTCAGGATTTTTATTAAAAACTTTTCCGGCATATTCCCAATGATGTAAATCTTCAGATACAAAAAAAGGAAGACCAGGACCTGTTTGAAATCTATAATACTTTCCATTTTCTTTTACAATGGTTGGATCGTGGGTAAAAATAAACCCACTTAATTTTAACAAAGACATAGTTACTCCAAAAAAAAGTGGGCTACCTGCAAAAAGGCAACCCACAGGAAGAGAGATATAATTCGACTTTTATTTAAGTCCTGTCATAGCAACAGATGCAATAATCTGTTTCTGGAAAATCATAAAGATTATCAGACATGGAAGCAATGCAACAACTGAAGCCGCAAGCAGTAACGGATAGTCGGTCTGAATTGCATACATGGCATTAAGCTGACTGATTACAACCTGAACCGTAAGCTTGTTTGGATTATTCAAGTAAATACTAGGTGCAAAGTAATCATTCCATGCTCCCATAAACCAGAGAATAGCCTGAGCCGCAACTGCAGGTTTTGCATTCGGCATCATTATCTGCCAGTAAATTCTGAAAAATCCGGCGCCGTCAATTCGGGCAGATTCAATCATTGATGTTGGAATACCGTTCATATATTGTCTCAGAAAGAAAATCATTGAAACATTTCCCAGCATTCCAGGAACAATCAAAGGAGCCCAGGTATCCAGCCAGCCGATTTTTGCATAAATTACAAACTGAGGAATCATGATGATTGAAAATGGAATCATCATGGTTGCAAGTTCCGCAAGGAAGAGTTTATTCTTTCCAGGGAAATGCAGCTTTGAATATGAAAAAGCCGCAAGTGAAGAAGCAAAGGTTCCTACAATGATTGTAGAAAAAGAGATGATAATTGAATTGACAATACCAAGCTGCAGACTTGGTGACATCTGCCATATTCTCTTAAAATAATTACCCCACTGAGGATTTTTTGGAAAAGCCAGAGACAGCTGAGTTGTTAAAAACTGTTCCTTTGTTTTCAAAGAAGATTCTACCATCCATAGAAGAGGAAGAATCATAACAATTGCTCCCAGAATAAGGAACAGATAAACACCTATCGTTCCCATAACATGAGCACGTTTTATAGACCCTTGTTTAACAGTGGAAGGTTTCGCAACAGAATATGTCATTTTTTTCTCCTACTCCAGATAGTTATCGCTTTCAGGGCCAAATTTAAATTGAATTGCAGTAACAATAAAAATTATCAGTGCAAGAACCCAGGCAGCAGCACAAGCAAATCCCTTGGCATCGGCAGAACCAAACGCTTTTTGCCAGATGTAGAATACAATTGTTGCTGCACTATAATTTTCGCCTCCAAGTGGAGCCATAATCTGAGGTTCTACAATCATCTGAGAACCACCAATAATACCTGTAATTACAACAAAGAATGTAATTGGTCTCATAAGAGGCCAGGTAATATGTCTGAAGATTGTCCATCTTCCGGCTCCATCAAGATAAGCAGCTTCGTATAATGATTTAGGAATATTCTGCAAGCCTCCAAGATAGAGCAGAGCTGTAGATCCAACTCCACGCCATACACACATTGCTGTGATTGCAGGCTTTACTGTATGTTCCTTTTCCAGCCAGTTTGGTCCCTGAACACCAAGTGCCCATTTAAGGAACTGGTTCAGCAGACCATAATCACCGTTATAGACCCAGCGCCACAAAAGTGAAACTGCAACTATTGATGATACAACCGGAATATAATAAATCACACGAAAGGCTTTTATTCCGGGCAAAGGTTTATTGAAAGAAATTGCAAGTCCCAGTGCCCAGATAATTCCAAGAGGAATTCCTATCATATAGAAAAAGGTATTCCAGAGAGCTCTCCAGAACTGAGAATCTGAAAAAAGTTCTTTATAATTATCAATTCCCAGAAATTCCAGAGAAGACAAATCTGTAAGATTAGTCATTGAACTCCAGTCAGTAAAACTTGCAAACACTGAAAAGAGAACTGGGATTGCAGTAAAAAGTACAAAACCAATTACAGGTGGCATTGCAAAAAGCAGTCCAGCCCTGGCCTCATCATTCCATTTCTTTTTTTTATTTACAACAGTCTTTTCCATTGAGAGATAATTCCTTCAGTAAAATTACATTTTTACTATTCTTTATTTACTTTGCTAAGAGCCTTGTCCAGATCTTTCTGCATCTTTGGAGCAACTTTCTCACAGTATTCTTTTGCTGTCATTGAACCGTCAAGAACCTTTGAAATACTCAGGAAGAAATCATCATACCATACACGATTGTATGTCTGATTGTATGGCCATGGACGACCAGACTCAGAAATGATATGGATGAATTCCTGTCTGTTAGCAGGCATTGAAGGTTTTTCAATATATGCAGAAGCAAGTGACTTAAGGTTTGGCAGCTGTAAATCCTGATCAACATACATCTGGTTTGCTTCCTTATCTGCAGAGAGATAAAGTGCAAGGTCAGCAGCAGCCTGAGGCATCTTTGTATTTGCAGCAACAGCCCAGCCTACACCACCACGGTAAGTAGCTGTCTTGTCTCCCTTATTGTGAACAGGCCATGGAATAAGGTCATATTCAAATGGAAGAGTTGTATTGAATGTAGAAATATCCCAGCTTCCTGCAAGGAAGAATCCCAGTTCACCCTTAAGCCATCTCTGATATGTATCCAGAGAAGCAGCCTGGTTTGCATTTGGTGTAACCTGATAAACATTTGTCTGATCAGCAAAGAACTGAAGGGCTTCAACGAACTTTGGATCTGTAACAGCAACTTTTGTTCCTGTTGAATCCAGATAGTCAGCACCGTTTCCCCAGATAAACTGATGAAGTGACCAGTTAACGTTCAAACCTGTACCGAATGTATCATTTTCTCCATTACCATCCAGATCCTTTGTACACTGTTTACAAACATCAATGAACTCTTCCCAGGTATAAGGTTCTGTAGGACTTGGAAGAGGGATTCCATATTTTTCAAAAAGTGTCTTATTGTATGCAAGGGCAGCAGGACCAAAATCCTTTGGAAGAGCATAGAGTTTACCCTGTCCTAAAAGCTTACCGTCATAGCGGTAATCATTAAGGGCAGCTTCATACAAATCAGTTACATCAGCACCAGTTGCGTTATATACAAAATCATCAAGGGCAAGAACCTTTTTGTTATCTACATACTGACGAACAGATTCAGGTCCCATGTAGAAAACATCAGGAAGCTTGTTAGCAGCCAGCAGGGCCTGAAGTTTTGGACCATATTCGTCCTGGGTTACTGTGATTACATCAACTGTTACGCCCGGGTGAGTTTCTTCATAATGCTTGATTACTTTATCAAGAATTGCCTTTTCTGCAGGCTGAGCAAAATTCATTACTGAAATAGTTCCTGTTGAAGGACCCGGAGCAGGAGCTTTGTCCGCCTTAGCGCTCTGTCCATTTGATTTTGAACAACCTGTTAACGAGAGAAGGGCTGCAGCGGCCATTCCCATAACTGCCATTTTTTTCATTTATTCCTCCTAATTTTTGAGAAGCACTCTCAAACAATTGTAAATCCATAGTTTCTATCTGTCTAGGAATTAATTGATAAATATCCTTTTATTTTGATAATTAATTGTTTTATTTGAATATTTCCCTGAATACCCCGGTTTTATATCAATATTTAATGATTATTATGATTTCCCCAGAGATACTCTCCAGTTTTTTCAGAATCCAGTGCAGTAAAAGTCAAAGTTCTCCTTGCAGAAGAATTATCTTTTTTAGACCAGTCTACAGCCCTGAAAATGTATCCCCTGAAAGTTCCTTTTTCGCTCAGGTTAATTTCAATGGAATATCCATCTTCACCTAAAGTCCAGCTGCCCTTGTAAGCACCTTTTATTTTTCCGCCATTCTTTCCGGCAGTTAAAATAATCTCCTGAGATTTTGCCGGAAGGGCATCTGCTTCGTGAATCATTTTTCCGCTTTCGTCTCCGAATAATTTTACAAGTGAAGTTTTACTGTTTCTTTCAGTAAGAATTACATCATAACTTCCGGCAATTTCTTCAACTGAAAGAGGTAAAAGTTTTTCATCATTTCCATCATAATCATTGTAATATTCATTCTGATTCAGAAGCGGCCAGCCGTCACTGTTAAAAAACATCTGGTGCAGCTGAAGGAAGAAATAATATTCCGGAGTAAAATTTGTACGGGAATGACAAGCCAGCATGATTTTTCCATCAGCCGTATGAAGGATACTCTGCCCTCCCTGACTTCTGAAAGAATATTCCCCATTGAGTTCAGAAGCAGGAAGTATTTTTCCTCCATAAGAATGATATTCATCAGCCTTGCCACTTTCCAGAATCATAGGATTTCCGCTTGTATCAGTGTAAGGACCTTCAAGATTTAAAGAGCGTCCCACTCCAATTCTGTATTCCCACTGCAAATCCCCCATGGAAACAAAAATGTAATAGTAGCCTGTTGCTGAATTAAAAATGACCTGGGCACCTTCATAAGCTGCACCGTTTCCCCCTGCAAGAATATAACCGAAAGAATTTTCTATACTGTCAGCAGGGCAGTCCAGTTCCATTCCCCTGGAATCAACAGCCTTAAGGGAAAGGGAATCTACATACATAAGGGCTATTCCCCCTTTCCAGGAACCATAGGTCAGGGCGTAACATTCATTGTTTCCGATTTTATATTTCATCAGCTTTCCGGTAGCGGCATCAAAAACAAATTCCGGATCTATTGCCCCAAAACCTCCGCTCCATGAAGGAGAATCAAGAGTCATTGCAGAGATCGTATCATAACTTCCTGTATTTACACTTGGAAACTTTGTAACACTTTCTTCTTCAAAAGGATCATCACTCCGGTCAACATAAGCGTAGCGGACAAGAATAGACTGACTATATTCAACTCCCAGTTCCGAAAAAATTTTTCCGATTTCTTCATCCTTTTCAGCCGCAAGATGTGCTGGATAGAATGGACCTTCTGGAGATTTTGAAACTGCAAAAGCAATTGCTGCATTATGATGCTGACCATCAGAAGCTCCAACACAAATTCCGTGATACATGTAGTAAAGACCGTTCTGTTTAATTACAGTGGGTGCCCAGGAAGAAGCTGTTACTTCATTAAAACCGCACCACTCCAGCCAGTCAGAATCCCAGTTATCCTGAATCATGGATTTTGGAAGACTTTCCCAGTGAACCAGATCCTTTGATTTTCTTATCTGAAGACCTTTAACTCCGCCGTTTCCCATTGCGGCATCTGTTGAATAAACATAATAAGTTCCATCATCATCCTGAAAAAGTTTAGGATCATGACAGTTCAGGGTTTCCCACTTTACCTGAGAAGAATTATCAGGGCGGGAATATTTTTTATAAACCGCAAGGTCTACATCTCTTTCTTTCTTTCCTTCATTTTTTGATTTTTTCTCTGAAGAAGAACAGGAAGAAAAAAGTAGAAGAGAGGATAAAAGAGAAAGCCCGGCAGTAAGAATAAGCTTCTTTACTTTTTTTGTTTTCATAATCAGATGACTCCTTATCTTCAGATTATCTTTTACTGAAAAATGGGATAACCATTTTCATCATAGTGAATTCTCTTTACCCAGGTATGACGATTTGGATCATAGAGGGCAAAGGCCAGATCTACTTCAGCATAGGGACGGGCATGATAAATAAGATAATCTTCTTTTCCATCCCGTGATTTTGTAAAAGAATTATGCCCCGGACCGTAGATTCCTTTTTCAGAATCTGTTACAAGAACCGGACTTTCAATTTTTTTCCATGACCGGACATTTGTCAAATCGTCTTTTTCATCAGCAACCAGCATTCCCATACAATAAGTAGAATCTGTTGCACTGGCTGAATATGTAAGAAAGATTTTTCCATTATGCTTAAGCACAGAGGCTCCTTCATTCACTTTAAAACCCCTGCATTCCCAGTCATATTCAGGAAAGGAAAGAAGTGTCTGAGGCAGCTTTAATTTTACAGGGGATTCCATCTCTGCAATATAAAGTGCTGAATTTTCAGATCGTTCTTTTCTTTTCTGAGCCCATACTGCATACAGTTTTCCCTGATTTGAAAAAACGGTTGTATCCAGCATAAAGGAATCCCATTCAGGAACTAAAGGTCCCTTTTCTTCCCACTGTCCGCAGAAAGGATCAGAAGATGTATTTTCAAGAACATAAGTTCTAATCCACCAGGGATCCTCTGCCCTTCCTGCAGCAAAATAGATGTACCATTTGTTATTTATATAATGAAGCTCAGGCGCCCAGATGTGCCAGGACATTGGACCATCAGCATGTTTTCTCCAGATTGTAAGTGGCTGGGCATCAGCAAGTCCTTTTACGGACCAGGCCCTTCTTAATTCAATTCTGTCATATTCAGGAACAGAAGCAGTAAAATAATAATAGCCGTCCCTGTGAAAATAAATATAAGGATCTGCTCTTTGTAAAATAAGGGGACTTTTTTCATCCTCTTCCGTAATATCAGTGATATTCATAATAAACATCCAGTTTTTGAAAAAACAGCCCGGGTTAAAATTAATCAACTTCGAGCTGTTTTAATTCAACACAGAAATCATACAGAACCAGTCTGTGTTTTTTATTGAAAGGGTTTCTGCCCGGACACAGGAGTTTTTCCGGACAGATAATCCGCATTTCAGATTTCATTATCCCGATTAGAGTCGGAAAACTCCTTAAAACACAATTCCCTTGTAAAGAGATGCAATTTCTTCTTCAGTAAATACACGACCTGCAAAAAGAACATCATCGAAAGCAGCATGGATATATGGATCAGGCCAGTTAGAACGTCCAATATAAGCTCCCTTAAAACCATTATTTAAATCTGAAGGACGAGCCTTTGAACCGTTATTCATAACAAGCTTTCCGTTTACATAAAGGGATGCTACATCATCACCAACAGTAACTGCAACATGTGTCCATACACCGTCTTCAATAACTGGACCTGCAACAGAAACGCTGCCCTTTTCATTGTTTACGTCAAGACGAAGTTTTCCTGAACCGCCTTCCTTTCCAAGCCACCAGTCATTTCCACCTGCATCACCCATATCAAAGATGCGAGACCAGTCAGCCATTTCTTCAACCTTAACCCAGGCAGCAAAAGTCATTGCATTTCCATTAATAATATTTTTGTTTAATTCAATGAACTGCTCTGAGCCGTTAAGAAGGATTGCTTTTCCATTCTTTCCGTCTGTATATTCTTCTGCATTTGTTGAAGAATCATTACCGGCACCAGAAAGGTCTGCACAATTTTCTCCGTCAAAGCTGTAGTATGCTGTAAGGGCAGAATCTGCAGTAACCTGATAAGGCTGAGCGTTTGCTACATCAACAGAAGCACCACCGCTCTGTGCATTCTTTTCATAAATCTTCTGAATCTCTTCAGCAGAGAATGCTCTTTTTGCAATAAGGATTTCATCGATTGCGCCTTCCAGAAGAGGATCTGAAACCCAGTTAGAACGGCCAACAAAAATACCGCTTGCACCTGCTTTAAGGTCTGCAATTGATACATTCATTTCTTTTTCTTCAGCAAGGGCACCGTTAATATAAAGAGCCATTTTTCCGTTACCCAGTGTCATGGCAAGATGTGTCCATTTTTTAATTGGAGTAAGAGGACCGTTACATGTAACAGCAGAAGACTGTTCATAAGCACAGAAAGTTCCTGCCATACGGCCGTCTACTGCAAGGAAAACATCCTTGGTTCCGTCACCACCGCCAATGTCAAAAATACGCTGCCAGGTTTTCCATGCATCTACTTTTACCCAGGCTGCCATTGTCAGACCTTCACCAGAAAGAACATTATCTTCCAGGGAAATATACTGAGTACCATCAAGAAGAAGGGCCTGACCGCTGATACCTTCAACCATCTTGAAACCATCAAGGGCGTCCAGGGAAGCGTTTGTCTTTGCGGCAGAACTGTCCACAATTTCGTCATCTTCAATAGCTTCTTCAAATGTAAAATATCCAGTAACGCTTGGATCTAAAGCAGCTTTTGATTTACCATTACCTTTTGAACATCCGGTAAGAAGAGCAGCGGCTGCGAGAACGGCTGCACCTAACAATAACTTTTTCATAATTTCCTCCATAACTGAGATGATAAGTCCAGTTTCTCCTACAGTCAACAATTATTTTCGATATTTAACTATTTTTTTTGATACTTTCCTTGACAATTAGAGATTTTGCCCCCTAATATGACTTTATACCAGGTAAAAAAGACTGTATTTTACACTTTTCTATCTTTTTTTATTAAATATTGCTCTATAGAAAGATCAGCATCAACTTTAATATCAAGTTTTTTAGATATAAGAGGAGGAATTATGAATCTAAAATTCAAATTAACAGCCCTTACTGCAGCCTTATTACTGGGAAGTCATGCATTCAGTTCAGAAAAAGCTGAATTAAAAGCTGATTTTTCTCAGAGTAAAACTGAAGTAAGTAAAAATCTTTTTGGAATCTTCTATGAAGATATTAACTACGCTGCTGACGGGGGATTATACGGGGAACTAATTCAGAACAGATCCTTTGAATTTAAAAAATCCCACAGAAGTGCTACGGAATGCTGGAAAACGGCTAACCTCAAGGCTGGAAAAGAGGCAAAATCCAAGGTAAAGGGAAGAAAAGACAATCCCTTAAATGCGAATAATCCTACCTATGCCCAGATTGAGGTAAAAAAGAAGTGGGATGGTATCGAAAATAATGGATATAATGGCATTCCTCTTGAAGCGGGAAAATCCTACCCTCTTTCACTTTATTTAAGAAGTCCGGACAAAAAGGTAAAAAATGCATGTATCCTTATTGGTTCAAAAGACAAAAAAGCAAAAAAAGTAAAAATCAAGGTTAAGAAAATTTCCAGTGAATGGAAAAAATACACCTTCACAATAACACCGGAAGAAAGTACAGAAAATGCTTTCATTGGTATTTATGCAGGAAGCAGAAAGGGAACCCTGGATATTGATTTTGTTTCTCTTTTCCGTGCAGACATTTACAGAAATGAAGAAAACGGACTTAGGGCGGACCTTGCACAAATGCTTGAAGATTTGCACCCGGCCTTTGTACGTTTTCCGGGAGGATGTCTTGTAGAAGGTGACAGACTTGCAGACCGCTACCAGTGGAAAAATACAATCGGCCCTGTAGAAGAAAGAATTGAGGAAATGAACTTCTGGAATTATCAGCAGTCTATGGGGCTGGGCTTTTATGAATACTTCCGTCTTTGTGAAGATATTGGAGCCGAACCAATTCCAATCATTAACTGCGGAATTTCTTTTGCAGGAGAAAACAACAGCGAAGAAGATATTCCTATGGAAGAGATGGATGCTTTTGCCCAGGATGCACTTGATCTTATAGAATGGGCCTGTGGACCGGCAGACAGTACCTGGGGTAAGAAACGTGCGGACCAGGGACACCCGGAACCATTTAAGCTTAACTATCTGGGAATTGGAAATGAAAACGGCAGGGAGCATTATTATCAGCGCTACAAATACATTGCAGAAAAAGTAAGGGAAAAATATCCTCACATTAAACTCATTATTTCAGCAGGAGCTTTTCCAAGTGACGATACCTTCTACCAGGCATGGAATCAGGTTAGGGAATGGGAAAAAGAGACTGAATCAGAAAGCCTTGCAGATCTTGTAGATGAACACTACTATTGTCCACCGGCCTGGTTCCTTTCAAACACAAAGCGCTACGAAAATAAAACTTTCTATCCCAGGGGAGAAGGTCAGCCAAAAGTTTTTGTAGGAGAGTTTGCTTCCCAGGTTGAACCAAAAGCAGGCAGCAGTAAAAAGCCGGGCACCCTTTATGCAGCAATTACCGCTGCAGCATATATGACCAGTCTTGAGAAAAATGGTGATGTAGTAGAGATTGCTTCATACGCTCCACTTTTTGCAAGGGAAAACAATTATCAGTGGTCACCGGATATGATCTGGTTTACAAATACTAAAGTTTATGGAACTCCAGATTATTACGTGCAGCAGCTTTTCATGAAGAATAAATCAGATTTTACAGCGGCATATAATCTTACACAGGCAGATTCAAGTGAAGAAAAAAAATACATTGGAGGCAGCATAGGATTAGGCACCTGGTCAACAACAGCTGAATACAAGGACATAAAAATCACTGACCTTTCATCAGGACAAGTGACATACGATTCAAGTAAAGCGGAGGACCTTTCAGATTTCCAGTCTCTTTCCGGAAGCTGGAGTTTTAGCGAAGGCAGCATAACAGGTTCATCTTCTGCAGAAAACTGCCGCCTTGTAATGAATCAGGAAAACGGACGCCGTTACCGTCTGGAAATGAAGGCTAAAAAGACCGGGGGAAATGAAGGATTTTTGATTATGTTTGGTCAGAAAGACGGAAGTTTTTACTGGTGGAATCTTGGAGGATGGAGCAATACAAAATGCTGTGTAGAAAAAGGTACTGCCGCTGCCCGTTCCGTTATTGGAAATACAGAAGCAATATCCATTGAAAAGGGAAAATGGTATGACATTATGATTGAAGTTCAGGATGAAAGTTTTAAGTGTTATCTGGATGGAAAACTCATTCATTCATATGAGGATAAATTAAACTTTGACCCGATTTACACTTATATTGGTTTAAAGGGAGAAAATACAATCCTTATAAAACTTGTAAACGTAAGCGATCAGGACCGGGATGTAGAAATCTGTCTGGAAAATGCAGGAGAGCTTAAGTCAGAAGGAAAAGTAACAGTTATCAGCGGAAATCCTGATGATGAAAATTCCTATGAAAATCCTGAATTGATTTCACCTGTAGAAGAAAAGCTGGATCAGATTTCAGAAAAGTTTACATTTAAAACAAAGGCCTGCTCTCTTTCAGTAATCGAAATAGAAAGAAAGTAGAAACAGCCTTTTTTAGTATAATCATTAAAATTGGACAGAATTAATAAAATATGATATAGTTGAGGAATTATGGAAGGATTCGAGACCACATTAGTAATAAACCCGCTTGTGGATTTAAATAAAATAAAGGCCCTTGCTTCAGAACCACGTATTCAGATGCTGGACCTGCTCAGAAAAAAGACCTGCAACATTAATGAAATTTCTGACGAACTGAGCCTTCCCCAGTCCACTGTAGCAACACACATTTCCATTCTTGAAGATGCCGGCTTACTCATAACAGAATCTGTAAAGGCAAAGAAGGGAAATCAAAAACTCTGTAAACCAGCTTTCAAGGAACTGCTCATTCAGTTTCCGGAAGAAAAGAAAGATCAGAAAAACTTTATTGAAGTTGAAATGCCAATTGGTATTTTTACAGATTGTCAGGTTACTTCACCCTGCGGCCTTTGTTCCCAGGACAAAATCATTGGTTTCCTTGACATTCCGGACTCTTTCCTTAATCCAGACCGTATGAAGGCAGGACTTTTGTGGTGTGGAAGCGGATTTTTTGAATATAAATTTCCAAACAACACCATGTATGACCAGAAAAAGCTGGAAAAACTTGAGCTCAGCATGGAACTTTCTTCAGAAACTCCAGGAACCAATTCCAACTGGCTTTCAGATATTACAGTCTGGATTAACAGAACCGAAATCGGCACCTGGACATCTCCCGGGGATTTTGGAGACAAAAGAGGAAAATACACCCCTGAATGGTGGAAGCTTGAAGGTTCCCAGTACGGTCTGCTTAAGAATTTTTACGTAACAAATGAAGGAAGTTTCATTGACGGAGTAAAGATTTCTGACGTAACCATTTCTGATCTTCACATTGCAGATCATCATTCCATCCGGGTTAAGGTTGGCGTAAAAGAAGATGCTGTTCACATGGGAGGAATGAATATTTTTGGCAAAGGCTTCGGAAACTACGACCAGGGAATTATCCTGAGGGCATATTTCGGAGACTGACATTTCCTTAAACTTTACATCAACAGTCCTTTATGAAGAGGTAAAAGGCTTCTTCATGAAGGATTTTTTTTTGCAGAAGTAAATGTATGAAATTCAATTTTTATTGATAAGTATCAAGTTTTATTCTTGTAAATTGAAATAAGTGATGTTATACTTTTTTCATAATTTCAACAGAGAGGATTTTATGAATCACGCAATAATAATTGATGTAAAGGATAAAAAATCAACAATCAGTCCGGATATTTACGGACACTTTTCAGAACATCTGGGCCGCTGTATTTATGGAGGCTTCTGGGTAGGAAAAGATTCTCCAATTCCAAATATTCACGGCTACAGAAAAGATGTGCTTCAGGCATTTAAGGATATTAACATTCCAAACCTCCGCTGGCCGGGAGGCTGCTTTGCAGATGAATATCACTGGAAAGATGGTATCGGCCCTAAAGAAAACCGTAAAAAAATGATCAACACTCACTGGGGCGGAGTTGTAGAAGACAACAGTTTCGGAACTCACGAATTCATGGGCCTGTGCGATGAACTGGGATGCAAACCATATATCTGCGGAAATGTAGGAAGTGGCAGCGTTCAGGAAATGGATGAATGGGTAGAGTACATGACATTCAGCGGAGAATCTCCAATGTCCAGACTAAGGGAACAAAACGGACACAAGGATGCCTGGAAAATTCCTTTTTTTGGAGTAGGAAACGAAAACTGGGGCTGCGGAGGAAACATGAGGCCTGAATATTATGCAGACCTTTACCGCCGTTATCAGACTTATGTCCGTCAGTATGGTCCTGATAAAATTCAGAAAATTGCCGGAGGTCCAAATGTTGATGACTACAACTGGACAAACGTTGTGATGCAGAATGCCCACTGGCTTATGGACGGTCTTTCACTTCACTACTACACATATGAATATCGCTGGGAAGACAAACGCTCTGCTACTGATTTTGATCAGCAGGGCTGGTACCGTACTTTAAAAAATGCTTTCCGTATGGATGAATTAGTCCGCCGTCATGGAGAAATTATGGACAAGTACGACCCTCAGAAAAGAGTCAGCCTTGTTGTAGATGAATGGGGCTGCTGGCATAAAGTTGAAGATGGAACAAATCCAGGTTTCCTCTATCAGCAGAATACAGTAAGAGATGCTCTGGTTGCAGGAATCCACCTGAATATTTTCAACAACCACAGTGACCGTATCCGCATTGCAAATATTGCACAGGCAGTTAACGTACTTCAGTCACCAGTCCTTACAGAAGGTGATAAAATGGTTCTTACTCCGACCTGGTATATCTTCCACATGTACAAGGAACATATGGGTGCTACCTTATTAGGAACAAGTTCTGCATCTTCAAGTGCAGGATTTGAAAATGAAAATGATTCAATCCGCATTCCTGGATTAAGCACTTCTGCTTCTGTAAAAACAGATGAAAAAACCGGTAAGAGACGTTTTCTCCTTACAGTTTGTAATACTGATCTTGAAGAAAAAAAGATTGTAGATGCCGGACTGGCAAACTTCAACGGCAGCATTTCAAAAGCAGAAGCCTGTGTTCTTGAAGGAGAAGAAATGAATTCCTGCAATACATTCTCAGCCCCTGATAAAGTAAGGGAAAAATCCCTGAAAGTTGAAATCACAGGAAAAGATTCTGTTTCATTCACAATGCCTGCACGGTCTGCAGCTGCAATTACAATCTGGGAGTAATAAAATGAAATCATCAGTTACAGTAGTAAAAGAATTTGAACTTGGAAATGTAGATAAAAATTTATTCAGTTCATTTATTGAACATCTGGGCCGGGCGGTTTACACAGGAATTTATGAACCAGGTCATCCTCTTGCAGACGAACAGGGTTTCCGCAAAGACGTTATTGAAATGGTAAAAGATCTGAAAGTTTCACTTGTCCGCTATCCGGGAGGCAATTTTCTTTCCGGATACAACTGGAAAGATGGAATCGGTCCAAAAGACAAAAGGCCTGTCCGCCTTGACCGGGCCTGGCATACCATTGAACCAAATGAAATCGGCATAGATGAATTTTTTGACTGGACAAAAAAATCCGGAACAGAAATCATGGGAGCTGTAAACATGGGCACAGGCAGCATTCAGGATGCAGGAGATCTTGTTGAGTACTGCAATTTTTCCGGGGGAACATACTGGAGCGATTTAAGAAAAGCCAATGGTCATGCAGATCCCTTAAATATTAAAACCTGGTGTATTGGAAATGAAATGGACGGCCCATGGCAGATTGGACATTTAACTGCAGACGACTACGGAAGAAAAGCCCTTGAAACAGGTAAGCTGATGAAAATGACAGATGACAGCATTAAGCTTGTTGTCTGCGGAAGTTCAACAACCGGAATGCCTACATACCCGGAGTGGGACAGAATTGTTCTTGAACACACCTATGATACTGCGGATTATATTTCCATCCACCGCTATTATGAAAATTTTGGAAACGATGATGATTTTCTCGCTTCATTTTATGATATGGATCAGTTTATCAAAACGGCCTGTGCAACCTGCGACTATGTAAAAGCAGTTAAGAGAAGTTCTAAAACAATGTATCTTTCATTTGATGAATGGAATATCTGGTATCAGCAGAAACAGGAAGGCCATCCATGGATGAAGGCTCCAAGAATTCTTGAGGACCACTACTCTCTTCTTGATGCACTGACTTTTGGTGGACTGGCAATTACCCTCTTAAATCATGCAGATCGTGTTAAAGTGGCATGTCTTGCTCAACTTGTAAATGTAATTGCTCCAATTTTTACTGAACCGGGCAAGGAGGCCTATCGTCAGGCAATATACTGGCCATTCAGGGATATGTCTCTTTTTGGAAGAGGTACTGTTCTGAATTCTGTAATTAAAAGCGATACAAAAGTAACTGAAAAATTTGGAGAAATTCCTGCCAGCATTTATTCCACAGTTTATGATAAGGAAAAATCTGAACTTACAGTCTTTGCCCTTAACACCAGCAAGGATTCTGTCTGTCAGGCTGAAATTAACCTTTCATCATTTGAGAAAACGCAAATGTTCTACAGAACTGAGCTGACCGGACAGAACTTAAATGCAGTAAACACTCTGGAAAATCAAAATGCAGTTCAACCTTGTGAAGTTGAAATCATTCAGGGGGATAAAAATATTTATACAGTTCCATTAAAGCCGGTTTCATGGAATGTAATCAGATTTAAAGTGTAATTATGTAATTAAAACAGGAGGCACAAAACTGCGCTCTTGTGCCTCCATGCAAGACCGCTAACGCGGAGTTTTTAAAGGAGGCATGAAAAAAGTACTTCCCTGTACTTTTTTCATGGGCACTTTTGCCGTTGGCAAAACTGCGCTCTCGTGCCTCCTGCACGACCGCTAACGCGGAGTTTTTAAAGGAGGAAATATGAATCTTAAAAACTATGTCTTCTGGTTTCTTACAGGAAGTCAGGATCTTTACGGAGAGGAAACACTCAATCAAGTTGCAAAGGATTCACGGGAAATTGTGGATTCTTTAAACAAGGCCGGAACTCTTCCATGTAAGCTTATCTGGAAACCAACGCTCCTTACCCCACAGTCAATTCTCAGCACAATGGAAGCTGCAAATGCTGATGAAGAATGTGCCGGTGTAATCTGCTGGATGCATACCTTCAGTCCTGCAAAAATGTGGATTGCCGGTCTTAACGTATACAAAAAACCTCTGCTGCAATTAAATACTCAGTTCAACATAAAGATTCCTTATGCCACAATGGATATGGATTTTATGAATCTGAACCAGAGCGCACACGGTGACAGAGAATTTGGTTTTATTACAAGCAGAATGGATCTGCCTCGTAAAGTAATTGCAGGTCACTGGTCAGACAGTCAGACACAGAAAAGAATTGGTGACTGGATGAGGGTTGCCCGGGCAGTTGCTGACGGTAAATCTTTAAGAGTAATCCGTTTCGGCGACAATATGCGTGAAGTTGCAGTTACAGACGGAGATAAAGTTGAAGCAATGATTCGTCTTGGCTGGTCCGTTCCATATTACGGAATCGGCGATTTAGTTGAATACATGAATCAGGTTTCCCAGGCTGACATTGATGCCCTTTACGATGAGTACAACAGCGAATACGATATCGTATTAGGACAGGACAAAGAATTTACAATCAGTCATATAAAGGAACAGGCCAAAATTGAAATTGCACTCAGAAGATTCCTTAAGGATAAAGATGGTAATGCCCTTTGTACCAACTTCCAGGACCTTCACGGCATGAAACAGCTGCCTGGACTTGCAATTCAAAGACTTCTGGCAGATGGTTACGGTTTTGGTGCAGAAGGAGACTGGAAAACTTCAGCCTTAGTAAGAACCTTTAAGGTAATGACCGCAGGCCTTGTAACTAAGGGAAAAGGAAATGCCTTTATGGAAGATTACACTTACAATCTTGAAAAAGGTAAGGAAGCAAATATGGGCAGCCACATGCTTGAAGTAGATCCAGAAATTGCAGTTTCAAAGCCAAAGATTGAAGTTCATCCACTTGGAATTGGAGACAGGGAAGATCCTGCCCGTCTGGTATTTGATGCAGTTGAAGGAGAAGGTCTTGTAGCAGCCATTGTTGATATGGGAAACAGATTCCGCTGTGTAGTAAACGAAATCAATGTAATTCCTCCGGAAGCACCATTACCAAAACTGCCGGTTGCCCGAATGCTCTGGCAGCCATATCCAAACCTCACTACTTCAGCAGAAGCCTGGATTTTAGCAGGTGGTGGACATCACACTGCATTCAGCAACATTGTAACTACAGAAATGATTCAGGACTGGGCTGAAATGACAAGAACAGAATGCCTTGTTATTGACAGAAATACCAGCATCAGTCAAATCCGCAATGAGCTCAGGTGGAATGCCGCCGCCTACAGATAAAAAATCAAACTGTCTGATTAAAAATGAAACCTTAATCAGACAGTTTTTTTTATTTTAGTTAACGCTGTTATAAAGAGCTTTTATTAATTCAGATTCAATATCATGACCATATTCCCAGGCCATAACACCACCAAGACCATTTTCCTTAACATACTCACCAATCAACTTTATTTCTTCAGCATCAGTGTAAGAAATGAAAATATCACCGTTGTAAAGGAAAGGAGCTTTTGCTACATCATCCCAGTAGCGGGTAAAACCAGAACCAGGCTTTAAGAATTCTTTAAGCTGTGTCCAGGAAAGACCATCACCGTAAGCAGGTTCTGCAAATTTCTGATAAAGTCCGTGAACACCATTGTCTTCTACCCCCTTCCAGGCACGACCATAAAGGGCAACCCCAATGACAATTTTAGAAGCAGGTACGCCCGCATTTAAATACATTTTAACTGCCTGATCTGTACTCCAGCCGCCCCAGTCAGGATCTTTAGGATTATTATAGAGATTTGCGTGATGACCGGTCTGTGCACTCCAGCCACCATAATAATCATAAGACATAAGCTTCATTGTATCTACAAGCTTTGAAAGACTTATTACGTCAATTTTCTGAACATACCAGCTGCTTCCAGGAATTGCGCAGGAAATTGAATAGTGCTTGCCTGTTGTCTTTCCAAGATTGTCAAAAGCAGTTCTCATATCCTGAAGGAGAGAAAGAAAATTTTTACCATCTTCCGGACTTGACTGAATTTCCTGCCCCCAGTCCGGACCAACAGGATACTCCCAGTCAATGTCAATTCCATCCAGATCTTTTTCTTTTAAGAGATTTACCAGAGCCGCAATAAACTTTTCCTTTTTTTCAGGATCGGCAGCCATAGGACTGAAATGATCAGCTCCCCAACCACCTACAGAACAGTTTACTTTTAAAGCCGGATACCTGGCTTTAAGAGCCTTTACTTCATTCCATAATTCAGGGAAAGGCTTTTCCTTATTATCAGCATCAGGAAATTTTATTCCCCAGGTTTCAGGATCAATATGAGCAAATGAAATAATTAATTCTGTAAGGGAATTTCCTTTTATTTCAGTATTGTCCCAGTGATTATTCAGGCTCTGCTCCTGTTCAGTTGAACCTAAAGGCCAGGTACGAACATAACTTTCCACCTTATAATCAGGAGTTTTTGAAGTAGTTGCGCAGGATGATAGAGCAAGGAGGAGAGAACAAATTCCAGTAAAAATAACCAGTTTTGAAATTTTTTTCATATTTACCACCTTTAATAAATATAGTTTGTTCTATGGTTGTACAATCCATTTATTAGAATTATACTTCCGAAATCAATACATGTCAAAATTTTTTACTTAAGGAATCCGTATTTCCACTAATTCGTAAGCGATTTTGTCCAAGGAATTCGTAAGGGATCCTTAATTCCAGGCATTGGATAAAACTTTATAAACAATTTTTTTGAGATTCCATAAAACTGATTTCCTTCTTCCCTTCAGAAAAAAATCAAAAAAATAACAATTTTTTATTAAAATTCGCTAAAGGTTTATTCTACTTCACCGATATATATAGTGTGCAGATGATAGGAATGTTTTAGAGGGTCATTTATGACATCCAGACCTCTAAAAGATTCTACAGCATAAATGAAGAGCCTGTGTCACAGGTTCTTTTTTTTTAAATGGAACTTTTTTGATTTATGGTCCCAGACTTTTTTTTTCAGAAAAGTTGCATTAAAATAAATGTGGAGTACTTTTAAAAAAGAGATTTTATGACTAATTACAAGATTACAGATTTAAAGCCAGGCACATACTTCTCACAAAATCTTTATCTGGATAAGACTTTTATTCTTTCCACTCCATCAACTCCAATTACTGAAGCCACACTTAAAATTCTTAAGAACTGGAATTTTGATCAGGTTGAAAGTGAAGGAATGATGGGGCGCTCTCCTTTCAGTACCCCAAAATCAATTCCTGTTGAACCAGTAAAGAAAGCGGCTCCAGAAACAGTGATTCATCAACCGGCCTCAGAAGGAGATGCAGGAGTTAAAGCAGCCATTGCAAATGGAAGACAGGAAATTGCAGCTTCTGATACAGAAGAAGTCAGAATGAAAGTGGCTCAAAATGTATACAACGAATATTGTCGATTCGTAAATCAAATCTTTACCCATTACGCTACTCACAAAGAGTTAAGCTATGTAGAGATTTCTGCCACAGTAAACATTCTCTGTTCTTTCCTTAAAGAAAATAAAAATCATTTTCTTAGAATTACTCCAGACATGGAAGCAAGACAAAAGGATTTTCTGGTTAATCATTCAATTCGTACAACAATCATTTCCCTTGCCATCGGACTTCAGCTCCATATGCCTCAGTCCAGACTTGTGGAACTGGGAGTTTCATGTCTTGTCCATGAAATCGGCATGCTTAAAATTCCTCCCCAGATGTACATGACTGATAAAAAGCTTACAGTTTCTGAGCGGATTCTCATGTCTGCACATCCGATTCTGGGCTACAACATTGTTAAGGATGCAAATTTTCCCCCTTCAGTTCAGATTGGTGTTCTGGAACATCACGAAAGAGAAACCGGAACAGGTTATCCAAGACATCTTACTGGCGGTGAAATTACAATGAATGCAAAGATTATTGCGGTTGCCTGCTCTTACGAAGCAATTACTGCTCCCCGTCACTTTAAGGAAGCAAGGTCAACTTACGAAGCAATGATTGAGCTTTTGAAAAATGAACAGCACCTGTACGATGACAGCGTTGTCCGTGCACTTCTTCTTACACTTTCCCTCTACCCTCTGGGCTCATATGTTTACCTGCAGAACGGTAAAATTGCCCTTGTAACAGAAGTAATTCCGGGAAATCCAAAGAATCCAATAATTCAGATTCTGGGAGAAAAGGCACCAAACGGCTCACCTCTCACTGTTCAAAGTGACGACAATCTTTATAAAATCATGCGCCCTATGACACAAAAAGAGTTTAAGGACGTACTGGCTGCCCTTAACAAGCACTAAAATTGCAACACTCTTTAGTTAAAGAAAAGACGGATTTTTTCCACTTCTTTATTGAACTGATCATCAATCACAGGTGGATTTGCAGTAAAGTAGAGAATTTGCTGCAGTTCCTCCTGGGTATGAACTCCCCAGACAGGAACCACATTTTCAAACTGACTGAGATAGCCTAAGGCAATAGGCAGATTACTCAGCAGTCCTCCATTCATTGGCTGCATGGCAATACAGCCAATTTCTTTTTCAGCACAAAGTTTAACCAGATCTACATATTCCTGAGGGTAAAGAACATTAAATGGAAACTGAACCACTTCATAGTTTCCGCTTTCAACAGCTTCTCTTGCAATTTCAATATTTTCTGTTGCAAGTCCTATATGACGAACCAGCCCACGTTCTTTCATAGACAGAAGTTCGTTGTAAAGACCATCCGGAGTGTCAGGACCAGGAAGAAAAAGTGGATTCTCAAGCTGATACAATTCAATTGAATCGGTATCAAGATTAAGAAGACTTTCCTGCAGGTCCCTTCGTAACTCCTGCACTGACTGAGCAGTACTTTTTGTGGCCAGAACAACGCTCTGCCTGATACCATGCACTATCCTTCCCAGCCTTTTTTCACAGTTTTCCTTAGTATGAGAAAGATCAAAGAAATTTATACCTTCTTTATATGCCTGGTATACCAGGGCACAAGCCTTTTCTTCAGCTTCTTCACCAAAATCTTCAATTTCCTTACAATCCAGGCTCATTGCGCCAAAAGATGTCCGGCTGACTAAAAGGTTTGTTTTTCCCAGGGAAATATATTCCATATATAAGTTCTACCTATTTTTCCACAATTTGCTGAATAATATCCTTGAACTACTCAGCCTTAACATATGGCTTGTAGTTGCGGATTGCCTTGTGGATAAAATCAACCAGGTCATCCAGATTAACTCTTTCCTGCTCCATGCTGTCTCTGAAGCGGACTGTTACTGTATTGAACAATGGATTTGCAGAACCATCTTCTTTCTTTTCCTGAATTGTGTCGTAATCAACAGTTACGCAGAATGGAGTTCCAACTTCATCCTGACGGCGGTAACGCTTACCAACTGTTCCTGAAACATCGTAATCAGTAACGTAATCTTCCTTAAGGAGATGCTGGATTTCCTTAGCCTTTTCAGCAAGACCATCCTTCTTCATAAGAGGAAGAACTGCAACTGTAATTGGAGCAAGACGAGGATCCAGATGAAGAACAGTTCTGTAATCTTCCTTAGATGGGTCTGTAGAAACATTCTGTTCTTCATATGCTTCACAAAGGAACATAAGGAAGTTGCGGTTAAGACCGGCAGAAGTTTCAACTACATATGGAACATACTTTGTATTATTTTCCTGATCAATGTAGTTCATATCCTTCTTTGAGTATTCCATGTGCTGACTCAGGTCAAAGTCTGTACGTGAATGAATACCTTCAACTTCTTCAAAGCCGATAGGGAAGTTATATGTAATATCGTAAGCATCCTTTGCATAGTGAGCAAGCTTGTCATGATGATGCCACTTAAGCTGCTTTTCAGGAATACCGTACTTAAGATAGAAGCCCCAGCGTTCCTTTCTCCAGCGGTCAAAAGTTTCATCTTCTGTACCAGGCTTACAGAAATATTCCATTTCCATCTGTTCAAATTCGCAGGTACGGAAAATGAAGTTCTTGAAGATGATTTCGTTACGGAATGACTTACCAACCTGTGCAACGCCGAAAGGTACCTTCATGCGGTTTGACTGAACAATTGCCTTAAAATCTGTGAAAATACCCTGACAGGTTTCAGGACGAAGGTAGATAAGGTGAGATTCGTCAGCGAGAGGACCCTGATATGTTTTGAACATAAGGTTAAACTCACGGACAGCAGTATATTTGCGGTTTTTACTGCCACAAGTAGGACAGTTGATGTTTGCATTAATGAAATCAGACATTTCCTGATGAGACATGCAGTCAACAGGTTTTCCAGGGGCAAGCTCCGGATGAGATGCAACAAAATCTTCAATAAGTTTGTCTGCACGGTGACGGGCATTACATTCTGTACAGTCAACCATTGGATCTGAGAAGTGATCAACGTGACCTGAAGCCTTCCATGTAGTATGGTGCTGGAAGATAGCTGAATCCAAACCAACAACATCATCATGAAGCTGAGTCATATAATGCCACCATTCATTCTGAATATTGCGCTTAAATTCTACGCCCAAAGGACCGTAATCCCAGGCACCAGCCTGACCGCCATAAATTTCTGAGGCCTGATAAACAAAACCACGTCTTTTACAGAGAGAGATGATTTTGTCCAAAGTACATGCATGTTCTGCTTTCTTTTCCATTTTTAGTTAACTCCTTATATCCTGTGCCGGAATGCACAAGTATTAAGTAGGGATTCTATCACAAGAATCAAGAAATGAAAACTATATTTAAACTTTTGTTATATAAAGATTTAATCCTGTTTCCACGGGAAAATGAAACTCTTAAACTTACGAGGTCCCAGTGTATGCTTGTCTTTTGCAAGAAGTTCGTCCCATGGCACATCTTTTGCCTGTTTTCTTGTCAAACCAGGGTTTACTTCCAGCCAGTCGTATTTGTAGAGGCGCAGGCGGAGGGCATTTGTATTTGCAAGGCAGATTCCGTTAAAGCCAGGCACCAGACCAAGTGTAAATATTGTAATAATCAGCATTACCAGATTATTCAGGGCAAGAAGGAGGGAAAATCCTGTATTGTCAAAGAAAATAAGGTAGCACTTTTTAAGACATTTCCAGAATTTGTTTCCCATAAGGGATCTTACAGGAAGGAACCACTGAAGTGCCAGCAGGGTAATTACCAGGAACCAGAAGGAAAGAGACATGAGGAGAAGTCCCCATAAATGTCCCTTGCTGCCGTCTGCAGGAAGCCAGATTGAAAAGTAATATGGCAGGGTTATAAAGGCAATAACTCCAAGCATTGCTACAAAGAAACCAAATAACATTCCATCCTTTATGCTTGGAAGAATATTTTTGAAATAATTTTTGAAGTGGGGAGTTTCAAACCTGACAATTGCAGCTTCATTATCCCCTTCCGCAAAAAGAAACACGTGAAAAACCATGCAGATAAAAATGATTGCAGCAATGGTTAAAAGATTGAGTTTGCCTTCATCCAGCCCCATTTTTCCTACTGCATAACAGAGGTAAAATCCTCCTGCCAGGATAAGAGTTAAAATAAAGTTTATAAGGGCCAGATGGAACAAATTGTCCCACACATCACAAAAATTCTTTTTAAGGAAAAATCTAAACATAATAACTAAATCTACTTAATTTAAACTTTACAGTCAATAAAATTAATTTTAAACTGTGAAAATGGATTATACAGTTTCACAGGTTGTTTCCCTGATCAGCCATATTCATACATCAACCCAGGATTTTATCAATAAAAAGCTGTCTTCAAGCCAGAAGTCCCATTTTGTATCAAGCCACGGATATATTCTTTTTCTTCTCTCAAAAAAATCCATGACCATGGGAGAATTAACATCTGTAATCAACAGAGACAAATCCACCACAACGGTCCTTATAAAAAAACTAAAGGATGAAGGACTGGTAAAGGTTCAGGTCAATCCTCAGGATACAAGAAGCAGAATTCTTTCCCTTACTGCAAAAGGAAAAAAAATGAATGAATTAACTTCTTCCATAAGCTGTCAGCTGCTGGATCTCTGTTACAAAGGTTTTTCAGATGAAGAAAAGGAAAATCTCCTGAAACTCCTGAAAAAAATGTCAGAAAATGTGGACTGCCAATTATCCAGTCAAAATCAGTCTTACTCTGAAGAAGAATAAACTGCCTCCGGTCATTTTTAGTTTTATATAAAACTTATTGACTTTAGTTTGAAATAAAACTATATTCTCTGCCGTGAGGTTATTTATGAAAAAGAATTTTATTAAGATTACAGCTCTTCTTGGACTTACAGTTCTGGGCCTTTCTTTAGGCGGATGTTCAAAAACTACCAGCAATTCTTCAGGCAAAAAAGCTCCTTCACTGGCGCTCTTTATTCCTGGAATTATGGCTGATTCTCCAATCTACGCAAATCTTGCCAAAGGAGTTCAGGAGGCAGTTGATATCTGGAATAAAGATAAATCAGATTCTGAAAAAGCAGATCTTTACATAATGGAAGCCGGAACAAATCAGGCTGAATGGGCAACAAAACTTACTTCCCTTACAGCCGCAATGAAATATGATGTTATTATTTCTTCAAATCCTTCACTGCCGGAATATGCAGAACCTCTTACTGCCCAGTTTCCAGAACAGAAATATATTTTCCTTGATGCAGCATGTGAAGGAAATAACAATATCTCTGCCACATCCTACAATCAGAAAGAACAATCATATTTATCAGGCTACATTGCAGGCCTTATGTCAAAAAGCCACAAGGTTGGACTTGTAGCAGCCCAGGAATATCCTGTAATGAACAATATTCTTTATCCTTATTATGCAAAAGGTGCGGAAGATGCATATGCAGGTACAAGCTGTGACTTTAGAATTGTAGGTAACTGGTACGATGCTTCAAAAGGCGCTGAAATTACCGATGCACTTGTTCAGGCTGGAGTAGATGTTATTCTTCCAATTTGCGGAGGAGCATCTCAGGGAGTAATTTCTTCAGCAGTGGAAAACAAAATCTACATTAACTGGTTTGATGAAAATGGATTTTCAAAGGCTCCGGGAACAATTATTTCTTCATGCATGGCAAAACAGCAGGATGCCGCAAGAGAAGTTACCCTTGAATACCTTAATGGCCATACCCCATGGGGAAACACAAAAGTTGTAGGTTTTATGGAAGGATATGTAGAATTTATTGAAAATGATCCTCTTTATATCTCTACAGTACCTGAAAATGTAAGAAAACAGCTTTCGGATTTGATTTCTTCTTTAAAAGAAGGTACATTTAAAGTACCGGAGATTTAATTTAAAGGATTTATCCCTCGGGGATTTTTATCCGCAGGATTATAGATGAATATTAGAGTGCATGAATTAAGCAAACAATATCTTCTGAAGGATGCGCTTAAAGATGTAAGTGTAAAATTTAGTGAAGGCTTACTTCATGCTCTTGTTGGAGAGAATGGTGCCGGAAAATCCACTTTAGCGAAAATTCTTTCCGGTTCCCTTCAGCCAAGTTCAGGACAGATTTTTATTGATGAAAAAAAGGTCCATTTCAAATCTTCAAAAGATGCACTCAACGCTTCAATTGTTGAAGTAAATCAAACTCCCCTTCTGGCAACATCCCTTACTGCAAAAGAAAATATTCGCCTTATTCTTAAAGGAAAAAAAATTTCTTCCGTAGAATTAACTGATTTAAAAAACAAATGGTGTCCTCAGTTAAATCTTAACAGTCAGGTTAAGGATTTAGGGGGAAACCTTCGTTTCTACACTTCCCTTCTGGGTGCGCTTTTAAGAAAAAGTCAGTGTCTTATTCTGGATGAACCTTCCGCCTTTCTTGAACCGGAAGAAAGAAAAAATCTTTACCAGAATTTAAAGGATTTGTGTTCTGCAGGAAAATTAATCATTGTAATCACTCATTCAAAAGCAGAAGCCCTCACTTATGCAGATACAGTTACCATTTTAAGGGACGGAAAACTTTTTCATCATTTTGAAAGTAATGATGAATATAAGGCTTATGAAAAATATCTTGATGAAACAAAGGGCAGGCTTAACAATCCGGCACAAATTCAAACTGAAGAAATAAAAAGTTCTCCATGTCTGATTCTGGAAAACGTAAAGGCAAAGCCGAAAAATAAACCCATTCTTTTAAATGCAAATCTTCTCATTAAGTACGGTGAAATTACAGCTGTCAGCGGAATGCGGGAAGCGGCTCTTGGTACGCTGGAAGATTTGCTTACAGGAATGGAAACTGAAAATGTTTCAGGTAAGGCAGTTTTTTATGACAGGCTTGCAAGAAACGAAAAAAAATCAGTTATTACCCTCAATCTGAAAAGGGGAAAACTGAATGCAATTTTTCTTAGAAAACATAAAACGGCAATTGTTCCTTCTGACAAAAATTTCCGGGCATCTCATCCGGATTTAACAGTTGATGAACTGGTCAATGTTTATAAAAAACATAACACATATGAAGAAACATCTGCTCTCATAAAAAAGGCTGATATAAAAATTACTCCTCAGGAAAAAGTTTATTCACTCAGCGGCGGTATGCTTCAGAGACTTATTCTGGAAAGAGAACTTTCTATAGATCCTGAATTAATTATTATGGCAAATCCTATGCAGGGGCTGGATATTGAAGCCCAGTCCAGACTTTGCCACAGGCTTCTTGAACTTCGCAGTCAGGGAAAGGCGGTTCTTGTAATTGGTGCTATGGATTTTCCACTCACTTTATGTCAGAGGGTTTATTCTCTGGAAAGCGGTACAACTAAATTAATATATGCTGCTGATCAGATTGTCTTGAACAGGGAAGAAACAAAAGAGGAAGAGATCACTTCTGAAAGTAAAATTATTATTGAACCTCCGGAGATTATTCACAGGACCCCGGCGCTGAACAAGGACAATATTCGTAACATCCGTGCTGACAGGGAGAAGGAGACTGTTACTTCAGCGGACAACTCTGACGTTAAGCAGGAGGCTCTTCTTTCAACAGACACTGGTGAGGTTAAGCAGGCCGCTGTTACTTCAACAGACAACTCTGACGATAATCAGGAGGCTCTTCTTTCAACAGACAACTCTGACGATAAGCAGGAGGCTCTTCTTTCAGCAGACACTAGTGACGTTAAGCAGGAACCACTTCTTTCAACAGACACTGGTGACGTTAAGCAGGTTGCTGTTACTTCAGCAGACAACTCTGACGATAAGCAGGATGCTGTTACTTCAGCAGACAACTCTGACGTTAAGCAGAAGTATTTTCTTTCAACAGACAACTCTGACGATAAGCAGGAGGCTCTTCCTTCAACAGACAATTCTAACGATAAGGTAGTTGCTTCATCAGCAGACGATGATAAAAAAACTGTAGAAATAAATGAGGAAAATGGTTTTCCGTTAGATTTAATTACGCCAGAAGAAATGGCAGCGCTTCTTCCATCATATAATTCTCCAATTGAAGAATTAGGATTCTCAGATTTGCACAATGATTCTCATGTTGACAAAGAAGATGAAGAAGAAGAAATTGCAGCTTTTGAAGTTCCGGCTTTTAACGAAACAGAATCAGAAAAAAAGGAAACTTCAGAAAGAAAATCTGAATCCGGCATAAAAAAACATTTACCTGTTAATCAATATAAAACCGCTGAAGAAAAAATCGATTTATCAAATTTCAAATTTGAACCAGAACCAATTTTAAAACATCAGCAGGAAAAAAATCATTTATTCAAACGAAATAAAAAAGAGGATAACGAATAATGGAAAATATAAAAAGTTCAAATCCAACACAAAAAGTATTTTCTGTACTTTCAAAAGTAATTCCTCCTCTGATTGGAATTTTAATCTGCATAGCATTAATTTATTTTTTTTCAAACAATGCAGAAGAAGCCCTTGAATCTCTTTTTTTAGGAAGCTTTAATTCACCCTATTACTTTGGAGCATTTCTTACTCAGGCAGGATTTTTACTTCTGGCAGGAACAGGAGCTGCCTTTGCTTACAAAAGCGGCAACATGAATCTTGGTGGAGAAGGACAGATTTATCTTGGTGGATTTTCTTCCTGCATGATTTTAATTTTTGTAAAGGGAAATCCTCTTTTGATTTTTTTACTGGCACTTGCAGCATCACTTTTAAGCGGCGCCCTTATGGCAGGATTCTCCGCATTCTTAAAGGAAAAAAGAAATGCACTTCCATTACTCACATCATTTCTTTTATAGTCAGCAGTCATTCCTTTAATTGACGGATTGATTATGGCAACAAAAAGTAATTCCTCTACAAATATGCTTTCCCTTCCTTACATTGATGAAGTATACAGACTTAAACATATTCTTCAGCCTTCTCCTTTAACAATTTCCATCTTTGTAAGTTTTGGAATTTGTTTTCTTTCCTGGCTGATTTTTACAAAATCAAAGTTCGGAAAAGAAATGGCCATCTGGGGAATCAGTGAAGAGTTTGCCCGCTATTCAGGGTTCTCTTCTAAAAAAAACAGTTACCTTTCTCTGTATATTTCAGGAGCCCTTCACGGTCTGACAGGATTCTTTGCAGTTACCGGAAGTTATTACACCTGTCATAAAGATTTTTATCTGGGCATGGGATGGAATGCTTTGAACGTAACACTTCTTGCTTCAAGCAATCCTCTGCTTTTAATTCCCTTCTCTTTGTTTTTAGGATGGCTTTACTCTTCCGCTGACAGAGTTGCACTGACACAGGGATTCGGTTTTGATATAAGCGCAATCATTCAGGGAGTTGTTCTGTTTACCACAGCAATTCCACTTATCAGTAAAAAAATTCTTTCAGCAAGAAAGGAGGTTTCAAATCATGAATAATCTTCTGCAAATTCTTAACATTGCTTCTCCCCTTCTGCTGATTACAATTGCAGCACTCATTTCAGAATATGCCGGACGAATGGCAATGTTTCTTGACGGCATAATTAATCTTGGAGCATTTCTTTTCTATACTTTTGCCGTAAAAACAGGGCTTGCACTTCCTTCCATTCTGATTTCAGTTTTACTCTGCACCCTTATGATTTTTATTGCAGAAAGAATTGCATCCCTTCTTCATGGAAATATGTTCCTTGTGAGCCTGGCATTAAATATTTTCTGTTCTGCTCTGGTAACGCTTTTATCTGCACAAATATTTGGAACCCGTGGAGTTTTGTATTCACCTGATTTTAAATTTGATCCAGTTACGGCACGTATTTACACAAGTATAATCTGTCTTGGCATTTCAATCATCACAATCATCATTCTTAAAAATACACGCCTTGGACTTTCCATAAGAATTTCTGGAAGCGATACTCAGGTTCTGGATGGCAGAGGAATTTCTTCGGATGCAATAAAAAGTTTAAGCTGGTGCATTACAGCCGCTTTTGGTGCCTTTGTGGGCTGTTCAATGGCCCTGCGACTTTCTTCGTTTGTTCCAGGCATGTCAGGAGGAAGAGGATGGACTGCCCTTGCAGCTGTTTTTCTTGGAAAGAAAAATCCTCTTCTGGTTTTACTTGCAGTAATAGTATTTGCCCTTTGTGAATACTTAAGCACTTATATTCAGAATATTAGTTTTTTTGCAAATATGCCGTCTTCCATTCTTCTTTCTCTGCCTTACCTGATAGCATTGTTGCTTATCATCATAATTCCAAAACGGAAATAATATTATCGTAATAAAACTCTATTTTCTCCACTACTTTTTTTTATTTTCACATTTAAGTAAAGATTATATTTCTCATGCCGAAAATCAAATGAGAGATATAATTAAAAAAAGTGCAAATGACTTTCTTAAAACTGTGGGGTTTTTATGAAGAACAAATTTTTAATATTTGCATCTGTTTTATTTTTGTCAGCAGCACTGCTTCCTTCTTTTGCAGAAGAAGCAAATGACATGACAATCAATCCAGATGACCTTCTCATTTTGTGGGGAGATGAAAAAGGACCTGGAGACAGCACAGACGGTGTTCACATCTACATTAAGAAAAAGCCAGGTGTAGAAAGTGTAATGCTCGTTGAATCTGTTAAAGATCCGGCCGGTAAAGAAGATAATTTTTCCTATCGTGCAGAAACATACAATGCAATTAATGGTGATGAAATCAGATATTTGAATGGAAAAGTTCTTGAATCACAATACGCAACCTATTCTCTGGTTGATTCAACTCCAGAGTTCAGGGAAGGTTTTGGGGAATGTTTCCATATCTTTGTTCCAAAAGAGATCATCTACGGTTACCCTTGGACAAGAAACGGAAAAGTTACTTTAGGTCAGGGAGTTTTCTTTAATATCAGAACTTTTGAAAAACAGTACTGTGACTACAGAGGTTCCTTTAAGGATAATTCCTACACCTTTGACTTCCTTCCAGAAAAAAGCCATCATTCAATTGCTCAAATGACTTTTGAAGAAATCGCAAATCTTGGAAATGGAAACGTAACTTATTCCCAGGGACCTTCAACTTTAAAAGGTGATATGATTTCTTCCCTTTCAGATTCAAAGGGCAAAGCTAAAGTTGATATTGTATTCGCAATTGATACCACATCTTCAATGTGTGATGACCTGGTTGAACTTTATCAGCACTGGATTCCGGAGCTGGCAAAACAGTACAAGGAATTTTCTGACCTTCGTCTGGGACTTCTGCTCTACCGTGATTATACAGACAACTATGAATTCAACAAGCTGCCTGTAAAATATTACGGCTTTACAAGATCTGTTGATGAAATGAAAAAATGGATTGGTGAAGTTTACATTGAAGGTGGAGAAGGCGGCGATGAACCTGAAGCAGTTTATGAAGCTCTCTATGCAAGCATTAAATATTTCGACTGGAGAAAAGATGCTCACAAAAAAATCATTTTGATTGGTGATGCCCAGCCTCATCCTGTTCCACGCGGGGAAATTAAAGTTACAAAAGATATGGTTATTGATATGGCAAAAAAAGCAGACATTTCACTGGACTGTATCATCATTCGTGACGATTCTTCCGTATCAGATTCGATTTTAGTTACAACAGAAAAAGATGCGGCAATCAAAACCATTATGGATTCAGTTGAAAATTCTTCAGCAGGTGAAGAAAAAACATCTATCATTCCTGAAAAATAAATAAACTAATTAAAAAAAAGGCCGTTCGTTTTCGAAAAAAAATAATTTCAGAAAACGAACGGCTTAATTTTTTTAAAGAAAAAACTTATCAGTATACACTTAAGATTTCAGAAAGTTTTTCCTTACCAATAATCTTCATAAAGTTAGCAAGGCGTGGACCCTGATCCTTGTTTACAAGAGCGTGGTACATTGCAGTAAAGAGTTCTTTTGGTTCAAGTCCTTCCTGCTTTGCAATTTCACCCATTGCAAACTGACAGTCTTTATCCTGTTCATAAGTACCAACCTTTGGAACAACTTCATCCCTTACACGCTGGATTGCCTTAAGTGAAGCACCAGTAATATCTTCAGCCTTAGAACCATCTGTGCGGAGAGAGAAACAGAAATCAGGAGCGCAGTCTGGAGCAGATTCTTTAATCCAGTACCAGGCACACTGACAGCGGCGGCGGAGACATTCTTCCTGTTCAGGCTTTACATCTCCTAAAGACTTGATTACTGCATCAATATCGCCGGAATATGTCTGGAGCAGAGTTGTAAGCATTCTGAAAGGAACCTGATAAGGCATAACCTTCGGCATACCTTCTTCACTGATCTGACTCAGTTCATAGATTCTCTTTTCCTTAAGGAAGAGGTCTTCAGATTTTGCTTTATCTACACCGTATGCAATGCGTTCAGTTTTGTCGTAAGCTTCGTAAATTGTAACAACATCCAGGTCAAAGCTGATTGAGAATTCGTGATCAACTTTATTTGAAGCAAAAATGTAGCGGAGAACTTCAGGCTGATATACTTCCAGTGCATCAACAAGAGAAATAACCTTTCCCTTTGAAGAAGACATTTTTCCAGGAACCCCCTTAAGCTTAACAAAGTCGTATTTCATTGTTACAGGAGCATCCCAGTTATAGATCTTCTTTGAAACAAGTTTAGCTGTATCATAAGAACCGCCTGGAGAAATATGATCCTTTCCGCCCGGCTCAAATACAACCTTTTCTTCATTCCATCTCATAGGCCAGTCAACGCGCCAGCCTAACTTAAATTCACTTGATGTACGGAGGTCACCCTTTTCTTCATGACCACAGCTTGTACATTTGTAGCTTACACCGTATTCACCATCATAATCAGTGATTTCTGTTGTATCTTTGTTACACTTGCAGCAGAATGCAGCTACAGGCCAGTATACATCCTCTGGCTTCATTTTGTGTTCATCATCACGGTAATAGTTAAGGCATTCCTTAATTACATCACGGTTCTGCAGGGCCTTTTTCATACCTTCAGCATAGCGGTGATCTCTGTAGCGGGAAGCCTGATAAAGGAATTCAGGATGAATGCCTACGCGAGGGAGCTGAGACTCAATATCAACCTCGTGGTGGCGGGCATAATTTTCATTGCGGTCAAAAGTATCTGGTACCATTGTAATAGGATAGCGTAAGTATTTTTCCAGAACTTCAGGTTTCGGCATATTACCTGGAACCTTGCGGAAAACATCATAATCATCCCAGGAATAGATGAAGCGTACATTTTTGCCTCTTGAACGAAGGGCACGCACAATTAAATCAACTGTAATAATTTCACGGAAGTTACCGATGTGAACTGTTCCACTAGGTGTAATACCGCTAGCACATGTGTAGGAATCAAGATCACCCTTTTCCTTGATGATTCTTGCAGCCTGCTGGTCAGCCCAGTGACAGAGTTCTTTAGAATTGTTCTGATTTTCATTACTCATAGTAAGAGTGATTTTATAAAAAAATTAAGATATAAACAAGAAGAATGTGGGCAGAAGAGGCCTATTTCTAAGGGATAAGCCCCTTTTTTCCTTTTATTCGTAGAGAGGATAGTTTTCAAAGCCCGCATCTTTAAGTTTAAGGGACATATTTCCCTGGGCATTTTCGCTTACTACAACAATATAGTAAGTCGTACCTGAAGACCTGGTTTCCGTGTACCAGTGGGCATCATAAAATCCTTTTTTCTTTGCTTTTTCAACAAGAGCATCCGCATTAGCCTTTTCCTTAAAAAGTCCAAGCTGAAGGTATTTTGCTTTTTCTCCTGAAGGAGAAGTTGAATTTGATGATGAAGAAGAGGATTCCTGAATGGCAAGTTTAGCTGAATCTGCATAAGAATGTTCTGCGTGAGGCATAAAGAACCAGAATGGAGAAATCATCAGTTCTGCCTGGCCGGAAGCAATTCTGTATTCAGGACTTGTGCCGTATGAAGCTTTCAGTGCTTTTTTATATTCATCTGAATCTGTTAAATACCAGAGAGTAAAAAGCAGCTGGGGACGAACAGATTTCATGGAATCCATTTTTACGTAAGCCTTGAGAATTTCCTGAGAGTCCTTTGTTTCTTCCAGATTTGAAGCCTTGCAGAGAGCTGTCCATACCTGATAAAGGGAAACTTTTGCAGAAACAAGGCTGTTTTCTGAAGAGGATATTGAACTGGAAAGATAAGCTCCGGCCGTCTGATAATCACCTGCATTTAAACTTGCAGCAACAGCGGCAAAAACTAAATCTTCTGTGGAAACCTTCTGCATGTTCCTTGCATCTCCGGCTCCAATTCCGGCTGCACTTGCAAAGGATTTGGAAGCCTCAGCATACTGTCCCATATGCTCCTGTAAAGTTCCCAGATAATAAAGGATTGAACGCCTGTCTGCTTCTGAAGCCATTGAAGAGCTTTTTGCTTTAATAAAATTGATTGTTTCTTCTACAGAATCTTCATTCAGGGCAAGATTTTTTAATTCTTCAGCAGTGTACTTTGTCTGAGAAAAGGCTCCTGCACTTAATGCCAGAAACAAAATAAAAAAAGATATAGTTTTCTTCATAAGAAGTCTCTTATCCCTTGTAGTCAGGATCTGAAGAGGTTGGAATCTGTGTGGAGATATTTTTCTCTTTCCCCTTTCTGCCTGCCTTTTTAAGAGAATCGGATTTTGACTCAGCATTTCTTGTTCTTGCAATCAGGCTGCTGAACAAAGCCACTACAACTCCGGCTATAAATGAAATGAGAATGGTTACAACAACAGGCACATCTTTAAATGTGTTAAAGAGCCATACATCACACTTATTGGTCAAGTTAAATCCGGTAAAACAAGCCACAAGCACCATTAATATTATTGTAAAAATCAGTCTGACTGGCATTTTATTCTCCACTACAATACTTTATCGGAAAAAAAGACTCTGTACTTAAGCCCACCCTGTTTTCTTCATAAAAAAAGGTCCTTCACAAAAGAAGAACCTCTTAAAGCTATTCTACCAGCTGACCCCGGAAAGTATTTCCGTTTACACCGGTAATCTTTACATTAACAAAATGTCCGATTAAGCTTTTTCTGGCAACAAAGGCAACTCTTTCGTTCTGCTCTGTCTTTCCAAGAAGTTCATCCTTATTGTCCCTGCTGATAATGTCAGCCAGAACAGTAACAGTTTTTCCTACTCTCTTTGACAGAACTTCCTTTGTAATTTCCAGCTGCATGTCAATAATTTTCTGCAGGCGTTCTTTCTTTACTTCCATAGGGATTTGATCTTCCCACTTTGCTGCAGGAGTTCCTTCCCGGGGATTATAATAGTACATGAATGCAGACTGATATTTTACTTCCTTCATAAGGGAAACAACTTCTTCAAAATCCTCTTCACTTTCTCCAGGGAAGCCCAGCATTATATCTGTTGTAAGGGAAACCTCTTCAACCCGGGACTTAAGTTTGTTAACCAGAGTAAGATATTCTTCCCTTGTATATTTTCTGTTCATCCGCTTAAGGACTTTTGAAGAGCCGTGCTGAACTGCAATATGAAGGCCCCTGCAGATGTGGCGATCCCTTGCAATCAAATCAACTAATTCATCAGAAAAATCATTTGGATTTGAAGATTCAAACCTGATCCACTTAATTGAAGATTTTGTGGCATCAAGATGAGCTGAAATTTTTTCCAGGAGCCCAGGGAAATTAAGATTATTTTCGCCTTTGTAAGAATTAACGTTCTGCCCCAGAAGGGTAATTTCCTTAACGCCTCTCTGGGAAAGAATATCAATTTCATGAAGAATTTCACTCAGAGGCCGGCTTACTTCCCTTCCCCTTACATAAGGAACAATGCAGTATGTACAGAAATTATTACAGCCGTGCATAATTGGAACGAATGTTGAAAAGGCCCCTTCTTCATATGAAGTTTCGGCAAAAGAATAAACAGGAGCTTCTTCAATCTTAACAGGCATTTTTTTATCTTCTACAGCGGAAATAATTGTACCAAAATTGTTTTTTGCATAAGTTCCCACTACATAATCTACACAAGGCCAGTCTTTCTGAAGGGAAAGCAAAAGTCTTTCAGCCATACAGCCCATTACAACAAGGGTAAGAGGCTTTGGACCAAACTGACTTGCATAATCTGCAGCCAGTTTCATTTCATCACTTTTAACCTTAGCGTCTTTTTCGCACATGCGGACCTTTTTTAATCCTGTAAAAAATCCCAGCCTTCCAAAAATTCGGGTCTCCGCACTGGCACGAACAGAACAGGTATTAATTACAACAAGGTCTGCTACCTGACAGTTATCTGCTTTAGTCCAGCCACGACTGATAAAAAGCTGCTCTACTGATGCACTTTCTGCAATATTCATCTCACAGCCATAAGTTTCAAAAAAATAAGTCATTTGTTCTCCAAATCCTGGTTATATGAAGTAAAGGCATAGGCATTATGATTATGAATGCTTTCTTCAGTTTCAGCCTCTACTGTAAAATATTTAAACGGTTTATCAACATTGAACTTTTTTAATCCAAGATAAACTTCCCTTACCACGTCTTCAACAAAGCGGGGGTTATCGTAAGCGTGTTCCGTAACAAACTTTTCATCCTGTCTTTTCAAAACAGTATAAAGTGGAGTTGAAGCACAGTCTTCTATAAGTTTAATCACGTCTTCAATCCAGAAAAAATCAGAATAAAGAAGTTTTACTTTTACGCTGCCCCTCTGATTGTGGGCTCCATATTCACTGATTGCCTTGGAACAGGGACATAAAGTTGCAACAGGGACAGTAATTGTAACATAAAACTTTTTTTCAGTCCTGCTTACTTCTCCTTCATAGGAACAGGTATATTCCATAATTCCTTCACTTTCAGTCACAGGGGAAAGTTTTGAAATGAAATAAGGAAACTGAATTGAACCATAAGCTTTTTCCGCATCCAGTACGCTTCTTATTTCCTCCAGCATCTCAAGGAAGTGAAGCATTGTAATATCCTTATGATATTTATGGAAAACCTGAATAAATCTGGACATGTGGGTTCCCTTAAAATTATGGGGAAGATTTACAAAGAGATTTACAAGAGCATTTGTATTCTGACTTTTATTTTTTTTATCCAGAACAGTTACAGGATATTTGACATTTTTTACTCCAACTTTTTCCAGAGGCACTTCTCTTGTATCAGGACTATTCTGTACGTCAATCATTTCATTCACCAGATTACTTATTCCTTCTTTATACTGAAAGGCCGTTTTGTCTTTCTGCAGCTTCCAGTGTATTGTAAATGAGCATGGCTATTGTCATAGGACCAACTCCTTTTGGCACCGGAGTAATATATGAAGCCACTTCCTTAACGTTTTCAAAATCTACGTCACCAACCAGGCGGAAACCTGATTTTTTTGTAGAATCCGGAATTCTGTTTACGCCTACATCAATAACTACAGCCCCTTCCTTTACCATGTCTGCTGTAAGGGTACCAGGATGACCGGAAGCTACAATTACAATGTCTGCCTGTTTTGTGATTTCAGGAAGATTTTTTGTGCCGGTATGACACATTGTAACTGTTGAATTGTATTCTTTTCTTGAGAGAAGAATTGATACTGGTTTTCCTACAATATTACTTCTGCCGATTACAACTGTCCTGCTTCCATCAGTTTTAATGTTCATCTGTTTAAGCAGCACGCAGATTCCGTGAGGAGTACATGGCAGGAAGGATTTTTCTCCAAGAAGAAGTTTTCCTGCATTTACAGGATGAAATCCGTCAACATCTTTTTCAGGAGAAATTGCATTAATTACCTTCTGCTCATTTATGTGCTCTGGCAGGGGAAGCTGAACTAAAATTCCGTGAACCGACTTGTCAGCATTAAGGTCACTGATTATGGACAAAAGTTTTTCTTCGCTGGTATCTTCCGGAAGAATCAGGCTTCTGTCTTCCATTCCCGCTGCTGCAAGGGCATTTCTTTTACCAGTCACATAGGAAACGCTGGCAGGATTTTCTCCTACAAGAATTACGGCCAGACAGGGAGTTATTCCTTTTTCCTTAAGAAGTGCAACTTTTCTGGCAACATCAGCCTTAACATCCTCTGCAATCTGTTTTCCATCGATTATGACAGCGCTCATTTGTAACCTTCCTTACCATACGGAGTTTTATAAGTGTTCTAAAATACTGCGGAATTGCAGGCAAATGTCTGCAAAACGGGGCGGGTTATACGGTATGAAATCATTTCTTATGTTGAATTTCAGGCCTAAAAACAGTAGTATCTTAGAAAATCTAAAGTTGAAATGGTTTCAAAAGCAATGGATTTCTGAAACCTGCTCAATTATATAAAAAATGTGCATTAATATCCACAGAATAGTAAAATTAATGTACTAGCGAGGAATTTATGAAACGCCTTTTAACAGCCGTGTGTTTTTCACTTATGTGCTTAACTCCTGTTCTTGCTCAAGATTCTGAAACAGATCAGATTGAATACCTTCAGTCAGAAGAAACTGAAGAACCAGTATTTGAAAAGAGAAACTTTTTTAAAACAAAGGCCGGAGATCAAATTATCAGAATCTCCCTGGACGGAACAATACCTCTGAATTTTCCAAGTATTACTACCCTCTTTACAGAAGACAAAAAACTTGCAGGTGGCGGCTCAGGTTATATCGGCTACCATTATTTCATAACAGACCAGCTGGCAGTTGGCGGAAACCTGGGATTTGGTTTTAATGCCACAATCGGTGAACATATGTTCCACTACGCACCTCTCATTGCAACTGTTACCTATCAGCCAAGTTACAAAAGATTTGAATTTCCACTTTCAATGGGAATCGGACTGGCATGGGAAGCATACAATGGTTATACCTATTTCCCTGGTCTGGTTATAAAACCTTCAGCCGGTGTTCACTTCAGGGCTCTGGAAAGCTGGTCCTTCGGAGTTGACCTGTCATATATGCTCATGCCTCAGTTTGCAAAGCTTTACGGTACAGGAAGCAGCAATTTTGCAGGTCAATGGCTGGAATTTGATATTACAGCACGTTATTACTTCTAACACAAAGGTATATATATGAAAAAAAGCATTTTTATTCTTCCATTAGCATTTTCTGCAGCACTCAGCCTTACTTCATGTCACGATAATATTTTTGAAATGATTTCTCAGGAAGTTCCTCTTGAAACCTACCAGATTGACGGAAACATCTCTGCAATGACTGCAGGAGGAGATTCTTCTCAGGAATATCTTTTTGTAACAAACGGAAAACTTTACAGAAGAGACATTACTGCTGCATCCGGCAGTGACATTACATCAACAGACAATTCCAGCAGCTGGAACAAAAACTGGGAACGTATTTTTGATCCTTCTACAGATTCCCTTACAGATGCTTCAGGAAATTCTTATCAGCCTGATAAAGTTATCTATGTAGCAGCAGATACTTCTTACCTTTACATGATGACAACAACATGGACACCAAGTTTAACCAGTTACAATGTTGAAGGAGACCGCAGACTCTGGGTAAGTTCAGACTGGGGAGATTCATTTCAGGAACTGGATTTATCTTCAATGTATAATTCAGACTTTGAAGGTTTAATAGATAAATATACTTCTTCATATTATAATCAGAAGCCATCCGTACTTGCCCTGGACTTGATTTTCGCAAACAATACAGATCATAACAATGCAGACCAGAGAAGAGCCTACATCCGCATGAATTACCACTATGACTCAAATACAAAATCTGATAGCAATGCTGGTTACTACCCGGGTCAGGTTTATCGCTTAAACGGTACTTCAACTCCATCAGCAGTCAGCTCAAACGGAGCAGTTACCTCAAGCAATACCTACATTAACTCTACAGCTGTTAGCTGCTGTTACTACAATGGAGAAGATTACTTCTCACCATATTATGCATTTACAGCAAATGATGATTACATCTATTTCAGCAAGAATAATAAATACATTTACTATGCTGACGGATGGGACGATACAAATAAATGCTTTACTAACGGCGGTACAGAAGTTACAACAAGCTACTGCTCAAGTACACCGGGCATTTCTATTATTTACGCCCTTGGAGTATGTAATGATTATCTTATTGCAGGAACTGTTTCCGGTGCCTTCCAGGTTGCACTTTCAACAGCATCTGTTCCTGCAAGTTCAACTACATCTTCTAAAGTAAACCTTACATCAATCTTTACTTCAACTTTCCAGGTAAATCCGATTTTTGTATACAATTCATCCCTGTCAATTTACAACACTGATATATGGGCTGCTGCAAAAATCCGCGGATCAATTTCTTCTTCAACCCACGGCGTATTTGACGAAGTAGGCCTTTACGCTTACTATCCGGGCCGTTCTACCTGGAATGCAGACGGTACTGCAGACGAAACATCTGAAGGAAACTGATTTGGCTGATTTATTTGAATCATCCATATCGAAAGAAAATGAACCTCTTGCTGCCCGGATGCGCCCAAGAAATCTGGACGAATATATCGGGCAGGATCACATAGTTGGAAAAGGACGTCTCCTGCGCAGAGCCATTCAGGCCGATCAGTTGACGTCCGTTATTTTTTATGGTCCCCCGGGAACAGGTAAAACTACCCTTGCAAGAGTAATTGCAAATTCCACAAATTCAAATTTCATTACACTAAATGCCGTTCTTACAGGAGTTGCTGATATCAGACAGGCAATTTCACAGGCAGAAGATCAAAGAAAACTCTATCAGAGAAAAACAATTCTTTTTGTAGATGAAGTTCACCGCTGGAATAAAAGTCAGCAGGATGCCCTTCTCCCCTGGGTAGAAAACGGAACTATTATTTTAATCGGGGCAACTACTGAAAATCCTTTCTTTGAAGTAAATAAGGCTCTTGTAAGCAGAAGTCGTGTTTTTCAGTTAAAACAGCTTACCAGTAAAGATTTAATGCAGGTGGCAAACCAGGCCCTTACAGATGTAGAAAGAGGATACGGCCACTGGAAAGTTGAGTTTGAAGAAGGGGCCCTTGAGCATCTGGTAGAAACTGCAAATGGAGATGCCCGTTCTCTTTTGAATGCCCTGCAGCTGGCAGTAGAAACCACACCTCCAGTCTGGCAGCCTTACTACGCCCAACCTCAGCCGGAATGGGGCAGCACAATCTACATTACAAAAGAAGCCGCAGAAGAATCAATTCAAAAAAAAGTTGTTCTTTACGACAAAGATGGAGACTATCATTACGACATCATATCAGCCTTCATAAAAAGTCTTAGGGGAAGAGATCCTGATGCGGCCTGTTACTGGCTTGCAAGAATGGTGAAGGCCGGTGAAGATCCCCACTTTATTTTCCGCAGAATGCTAATTTCCGCCTGCGAAGATACGGGTCTGGCTGACCCAATGGCAATTTCAGTTGTAGAAAGTTGTGCTCAGGCCTTTGACCGGGTTGGTCTTCCTGAAGGCAGATACTTTTTAACTCATGCGGCCCTTTATCTTTCTACAGCGCCTAAATCCAATTCATCCATGGCATTTTTTGACGCACTCAGTTCCGTTGAAAAAGAAGATGCTGATGTTCCAAATCATTTAAGGGACGCAAGCAGAGATGCAGAAGGATTTGGTCACGGAAAAGGCTACCTTTATCCACACGCCTACAGAGATCACTGGGTTGCCCAGCAGTACCTTCCGGATCAACTGGTAGGAAAGATTTTCTACAATCCAAGCCGCCAGGGATACGAAGATAGAATTCGTGAGGAAGTTCTTTCCAGAAGAGAACTGCAGATTGCAGCAATTCTTAACAAGGAAGAAGGCAGTTCTATTCCAGATGATTTTGAAATGATGAAAGCCAGCGGCCACTTTGCAGGTTTTGAAAAAATGGAAGAAAACCTTACCTTTACTCAAAAAAATGCCCGCAAGGAAGAAGCCCTGGACCTGGCAGAAAAACATTACCGCTCAAGGCTTGATTCCAATAAAGCGGAAATTCTTATGCATATAAGGGACAATCTGCTTTCAATAGCTGATCTTAAACGCCATCACAGAAGCCTTATCTGGAATGCAGACGACGGACTACTCTTGTTTGAAGTGACCCGCCGTACCCCGGAAGGACTTACGATGGGAGCCTGCCGTTACAGTAAGGGAATTGAACTTCTAAATCAATATGCGGTTAATCTTGAAGATATAGACAAACCTCTTCTATCACCAGTTCAGGGGGAAGAAATCTTCAGTATTGAAAATTTTAGAAATACCCTTCTTTCCTTTGGAAATGTTCTTCTGGACAGAATCTTTTTTAAGGACGCATTTGCAAAAAAAGAAGATATGATTCAGTTGAGCAGGAGCCTTAAATCTGCATTTACCAGAATTGAAAAAACTTCAAAGGATATTGCATTCAGTGAAAACGAAGAACTGAATAAAAATAAGGAAGCAATTTTTGCTGAAGGCGCCAGTGGAGTTTTCAGTCAGAGAATTCCTAAAAAAGGCAGCCGCTTAAAAAATCTTATTGAAGAGCAAATTTTTAACTTTAAAATCCCGGATGATTTCTGGAAAGAGAATCTTACAAAAATGGAAGCTGCTGAAAATGATTTTTATGAAGACAGCAGCAATTCTCTGTTTACCTGGGACGAAGAAGATTTTAAAAAGACTTTTTCAAATGAAGGATTTACAGTTCTTGCGAGAACAGAGATTCTTACTGAAAAAAGAAGAATTACAAATCAGGACCTGGAAAAATGGTTCTCAGAAGAATCTGCTTATGGAAAAAAAATGATTTCAGCTTTAGGTCAGGAGAATCTTAATAAAATAAAAGCTTTTCTCTGTGAGGAATGTCCTAAAAGATTGTTTCAATGGAAAAGCCTTTACCTTTTTGCCCAGATTACCCTTCCCCATGAGCAATAAATTAAACTTATACTGTTAATTTTTATGAATTCAGTGTAAAATATAAAAATCTAAATTGAAAATTAATTAATAGGAGTAAAATATGAATTTTATTTTCTTAGGCCCACCAGGAGCAGGAAAGGGAACTCTTGCAGCACAGGTCGCAGAGGAATATGGTATTCCACAGATTTCAACAGGCGACATTTTCCGCGAAAACATCAAGAATCAGACTGAACTTGGAAAAAAAGTTAAGGCAATTATGGATGCCGGCGGACTTGTAAGCGATGATGTTGTTCTTGAAATTGTTGAAGACAGACTTAAGAAAGACGACTGCAAAAATGGATTTATTCTGGACGGATTCCCACGTACAATTCCACAGGCAGAAGCTTTTGAAAAACTGGGAATTGATGTTAAGGTTGTAAACTTTGAAGTTGATGATGAACTGATTATTGCCCGCCTTTCAAACCGTCGTGTTTGTAAGGAATGTAAGGCAAATTACAACGTTAAGTTCCTTCCTCCAAAGGTTGAAGGCAAATGTGACAAGTGTGGTGGAGAACTGTTCACTCGTGAAGATGACAAGCTGGAATCTATCACACATCGTCTTGAAGTTTACAGAAAGGAAACAGAACCTCTTATTTCTTTCTACCGCAACCTGAATAAAATGACAGACATTGATTCTGCCAGAGATTCAAGTCTTGTACTTGTTGATTTCAAGAAACTTTTCCCAAAGAATTAATCTGAAAATCAGCAGTTTTTAATTAACCGGCGTTTCGTCACTGCATATGCATACGAAGCGCTATTTTTTTAATCCTTGAGAAAGACAAAGCGTATAAGAATTGAATTTTATATGCATTTATGCTAGAGTAAACTAATATGGCTAAACCAAAGACAGAATTTTCTGTTAATCAGAAAGTTGTATACCCAAGTCAGGGTGTAGGAAAAATCACAGAGATTTTTAAGAAAGACTTCAATGGTAATGAAGTATATTACTACAAGATTTACCTGGAAGTTTCAGACATGGTTGTTATGGTACCAGTTGATAATTCAAGCCAGCTGGGAATCCGTTCAATTGTTTCCGCAGACAAGGCTAGAAAGGCTCTTGATATGATCACTGAAGATTTTGAGCCGCCAACATCAGACTGGAAGCTCCGTTATCAGATGAATCTGGACCTTCTTAAAAGTGGTACAATTGAAGATATAGCTTCAATCGTAAGAAGCCTTTACCAGCGTTCTAAAGTAAAAGAACTTCCTATTCTCGAAAGAAAATTATTTGACAGTGCAAAAAAACTTTTAATAGACGAATTTTCTGAAGCTCTGGGTATCTCTGAAAAAGAAACAGAAGCTATGCTCCACGCAAAACTGGAACCAATCGGTCAGAAAATTGAAAAGAAATCACCAGTATTTGAAGACGAAGATGAAGATGAGGACGACTTTGGCGACGAACTTGACGCTGACGAAAAGGACACTTCTTCAGATGACGAAACAGATGGTGACGATGATGATGATGACGATGAAGATTAATTGTCGTTAATAAAAGATGACAGATAAAGCTTCAATTAATCAGTATCAGACAAAAGCCCTTATTATTACTGCTGCAGGTTCTTCTACAAGAATGGGCAGCGGTATAAAAAAGGAATTTATAAGTCTTGGTGGATTTGAAAGTGTACTTTCTAAAGCAGCCAAGGCTTTTTTGCTTTCGGAAAAATTTGATTATCTTGTAATTACCTGTTCAAAGGGGTTGTGCAAAAAAACAAGTCAGGTTTTGCTTGCTGACCCTCAGGTTCTTTCTCTGATTCAGGCTCAGGGCCTTGATTTTCACATTGATTTTATTGAAGGGGCAGAAAGCCGCCAGAAATCAATTTACAATGCCCTGCTTTTTTTAAATAAGGAATTTCAGCTTAACCATATAGATAATACTAAGGCCATGGTGCTTATTCACGATGGAGCCAGACCTTTTGTAAGTCCAGATATTATCACCCAGGTAGTTTTTACTGTCGATGAATATGGTGCAGCCTGCCCGGGAATAAAAGTAACCGATACTCAAAAAAAGATTTCTAATGATTCAACAATTTCCGAACATTTAATTCGTTCTCAACTTTGTGCTGTGCAAACTCCCCAGGGCTTTGTTTTTTCTGAAATCTTTTTATGCCACCAGAGAGCTGATGAAATCCGGCAGAAGGAAAATAAAGAGTTTACTGACGATACAGAAATTTATGATTCCTTTCCTGAGTTTACTGGAGGAAAAAAAGTGCATATAACTGAAGGTAGTATTTCCAATAAAAAAATAACTTATCCTTCTGATTTAGATTTTTTAAAACAGAAGGAAAACAGAGTTGGTCTGGGAAAAGATACCCATAAGCTTGTGGAAGGAAGAAAATTTCTTTTAGGTGGAGTATATATTCCTTATGATAAAGGAGAAGAAGCTCATTCTGATGGGGATGTTCTTCTTCATGCCATTACAGATGCACTTCTGGGAGCTGCAGGGCTTGGAGATATTGGCTCCTACTTTCCACCGGAAGATAATAAGTGGAAAGATGCTTCATCAATCAGTCTGCTTCAAAAATGCTGGAGTGATGTAAAAGCGGCCGGCTGGTCTCTGGTAAATCTTGACTGCGTTGTAGAATGCGAAAAACCTAAACTTCTTCCCTACCGGCAGGAAATTATTTCTTCTGTTGCTTCAATACTTGAAGTTAAATCAGACAAAATATTCGTAAAAGGAAAAACTGGTGAAAAACTTGACGCTGTAGGTCAGGGACTAGCCGTTAAAGCAGATGTAATTTGTATGCTGGAAAGATAATTATAATCACACTTTAGATTTCATATTTTTAACAAAAGTTTAATTCATAAAAAAAAGGGCCTGCTTCATTAGGAAACAGACCCTTCTATTTTTAATTCGAATTATTTTCCAAGTTCAAGAATAAGTTCAACTTCTGAAATTGTCAGTTTCTGAGCCTTGGCAATTTCTTCTACAGTCCAGCCCTTACGCTTAAGGGAAATAACAGCTTCACGCTTAGATGGTGAGGTTGCATCTGCAGCTGAAGAAGATGAAGTCTTAGTCTTGCTACCTTCATTCTTAACGAGGCCGCGAAGGATTCTAAGCTGTTCGTCAGCATTGTTAGAAAGCTTGGTAAGTCTTTGTTCAGTATCATTAATGCTCTTCTTTGAAGCATTAACTTCATCGATTCTCTTTTCAGTTTCGTCAATCAGGTGCTGCAAAGATGCAATCTTATCTACAGCATCATTGATTCTGCCGGAACTCTTAAGAAGTGTATCGATATTGTGCTGAACTGTTGAAATTTCTTTTGGCATTGAAGTAACCTGGCGTGAACAGTCCTTTACTTTCTGTTCCAGATCTTTAACGCTTTCAAAAGTCTTATCAACATCAATTGCTACTCTATCAATTGTTTCGCCCTTCTTTTCAATTCTGTCATACTGAGCCTGAACGCTTGCAAGATTTTCCTGGAAGTTTCTTACAGTAATCTGAATGTTAGTAAGGTCATCATTAGCTGCAGTGAGTTCTGCAATCTTACCGTCCATTGTACTGCTTAAGGCAACCAGCTTGTTGAAATCCTGCTGCATTGTATCAATCTTAGCCTTATCACCGTAGAAAGTATTAAGCTTATGTGTAACATCATCATTCATTTCTTCAAGGTTCTTTATCTGATTTGAAAGATCCCTGATCTTATCCTGATAAGTACCAAGCTCGGAGATTTCCTGCTTAAGCTTACCAATTGATTCATCCAGCTGATTCTTAAGGATATCAGCCTTTTCAAATACATTTGTCTGCTGAACAAACTTGGCAATCTTCTTTGAGATTTCATTAAGTTCAGATTCAATATCCTTTGTATCATCCTGGAATTTATCCAGCATGTTGTGGTAAATCTTTTTATCTCCGTCAGAAGTTTCCTTAAACTCTTTCTTAAGTGCCTTAATTTCTTTTTCAATTTCAGCACTCTGATTGTCAACATACTTCTGAGTATTTGCAATCATTTCGTTATAAGTCTTCTGCAAATCTTCCAGAACTTCTGATGAACGGGTTTCATAAGTTTCAACTGCATTCATAGCTTTCTGAGTCATTGCATTTACTTCTGTAAGAACATTGTCCTTTGCATCATCTGAAGCTGCTGTAAGAGAAGCAATGTTCTTCTTTGTAGAATCAACAAATTCTACATATACAGCATTGAACTGTTTTTTGCTGTTTTCCAGATCTTCATTTACCTGGTTCTTGAAATCTTCAACCTGAGAAATTGTTTCTTCCAGACGATTACTGTTTTCTCTAAGTCTGTCTTCAAAATCCTGCTGGAAGGTTGCAAGGCTGACATCAATTTCGTTGGCTTTCTGTTCAAGCTCGGCCTTAACATTTTCATTGTAAGCTTCTGTTTCTGCCTGAAGATCATCCTGAGCCTGCTTTGTTGTATTTGCAAGTTCAATACGATACTGCTCAATGAAATCCTTAAGCTTTGCATTTACGTTGTTAATCTGATCCTGAATTGTATTCTGTCCTGCCTGAACTGCAGCACGGAACTTTTCTTCCTGATCAATTGTCTTTGCCTGAACTTCTGCAATACGATTCTTTAAATCAGCCGCATACTGAACTTCAAGGTCACGGCGGTTCTGTTCATATGTATCTGTAAAGCGTGAAATTCTATCATCAAATTCTGTCTGCCATCTTGAAAGTGAAGCAGTCAAATCGTCTTCACGGGCCTTAAGTCCTTCAGCAAATGTATCTTCAAACACCTTAAGTTTTTCACTTACTGCACCGTAAGCTTCCTGCTTAAGCTGATCCAGATTCTGTTCAACTGCACCTAAATCAGCCTGGAGCTGCTCACCCTTGTCACGAAGTTCTGTTTCAAATTCATCCTGTCTCTTTGTAAGGTTATCAGTGTAAAGATCAAAGTCTGAACTGACCTTCTTCTGAGCCTGTTCCATAATTTTGCGGAGTGTGTTTTCAAGATTTTCTACATCACTTCCTGCAGAATCAAGGCGGCGGAGACGGTACTCCATTTCCTTCTTATATGTTTCAAGCTGCTTATCCAGACCTGAAAGGAACTTTGCTTCCTTGGCATCATAATCAGCAGAAATATCCCTCATTGACTTTGCAAGGCTTAAATCAAACTGAGCCAGCTGTTCTTTCATTGAAGTTGAGAATGAATTGAGCTTTTCAGAAGAAGCCTTTGTTTCTTCTTCAATGCGTTCTGCAGTTGCTGATGTCTTTGTAATTGATTCTTCAACTGATTCCCTGATTTCATTTGCCTTGTTTTCAATTTCTGCAAGAGTATCCGTTACCTGCTGCTGAATTGAGTTTACATGGCGCTGAACATCACTCTTGTATTTTTCAAGGTGAGAGGTTGAAAGTGATGTGTACTTTTCATATGCCTGAACCTGTTCCTGCTCAGCCTTTGCCATTGTCTGGGCATAAATTGATTCATAGCGGTTTGTAAGTTCGCTTTCCTGCTGGTCAGCACGGTCCATTGCATTGTTATAGATTGTGGCAAAACGATTCTTAAGTTCAATTTCGTTTTCGTCAATTTTTTCACTTGTAGAGTTAACGAAATTTTCAAAACGTTCTGTAAGATTAGCTTCGTGTTCTTCAGCCTTCTGTTCAGCTGCTTCATACATGCTTTCAAAACGTTCCCTGACTTCCTGGGTCTGTTCATCAGCTTTTTCAAGAGCTTCCTGGTATACGGTATCAAAGTAGTTCTTAAGTTCAGCAGACTTTGTAGTAATATCAGTCTTAAGAGCTTCAAGACGATTGATGTTATCTGCAGTTTCTGAGTTAAGGTCTGCGGCAGTCTGCTTTGTTTCTGAATAAGACTGATCAATATAAGTTCTTACTTCATCAAAGCGGTCACGGGCTTCTGAATCGATTACAGAAGTTCTTTCATTGAGAGCTTCATCAAGGCGATTAACTTCACTGTCAATCTTATCGTCCATAGCTGATGTTTTTTCTGCCAGGTCTGAAGCAAGGTTGTCCACATTACTTTCCAGAGTTGAGTATACGTCTTCTACTCTTGTATTAATATGGCGTTCAAGTTCATTTACCCTTTCATCAAGCTGAGCATTAAGGGTTGCTGTTCTTTCCTCAATATCCTGAGTGTAAGATTCAGTTGAACCCTTGTACTGTTCAATTGCTTCCTGAGTTTCCCTTTCAACTCTGTCTGTAACTTCCTGGAGTCTTGATTCCATTTCATTCTGTAAACCGTCCAGGCGGGTTGTAAGGTCATTGCTGATTTCAGAAGTGCGGCTTGCAATTGCAGCAGAATTTCTGGCAAGTTCAGTATTCAGTTCATCACTTCTGTTAATGAGCATAGCCTGAAGGGTATCAACTCTGTCCTGGAATTCCTGAGAAAGTTCTGTTGCCTTCTGGTTAAAGTCACTCTGAAGATTTGAAGTTGTTTCATCAAAAGCAGTATTCAGTTCATCAGTCTTTGTCTTGAAATTGTAATCAAGGCTTGATGTTGTTTCATTGAAAGTATCTTCCAGTGAAGAGCTTCTTGTCTTTAAGAGACCTTCAAGTTCGTCCAGGCGCTGTGTGCTTTCAGATTCAATTGAATCAGCCTGACCAGTCAATTTATTTTCAAGTTCGGTGAGACGGTTATCAAGAGAATATTCAAGGGCTTCTGAGCGTTCTGCAAGAGCCTGAGAGAAAGCATCTGCCTTTTCACGGAAATCATCATCAAGGGCCTGACCTCTTTCTTCCAGCTGATTAGAGAACTTTGCATCGCTTTCATCAATTGCCTGCTGAATATTTGCAATTTTTCTGAGAATAAGGGCATTAAGCTGTTCTGTCTGGGCTGAAAGTTCGGTTTTCAGTTCAGAGTTGCGCTCTTCTGCCTTTGCAATAAGATTATTATAGGCTTCATCATCCAGAGTTTCTGCACGAACGGCAGCATCGTCCAGGGCATCCCTGAGCTGATTCTGAATGCTGGTAATAAGTTCGTTGCTTTTCTGAATTGCATCATTTGTAGAATCATCGATTTCCTGAGCACGGTCTTCGTAGCGGTCAAGTAAATCTGTTCCAATAGCCTTAAGCTGCTCTGTATTTTTAACGGCAAATTCCTTTGTAACTTCAGGAATTTTCTTTTCAATATAATCAACAGTTTTCTGCTGTGCATCAAGACGATTATTTAACTTATCAACAATATCAGCCTCTGCCCTTACCTTCTGAAGGTTCTTTTCAACGGCCTGAGACATTTCCATAAGTTCTTTGATTGCACCATCGTAAGAAGAAATCTTGTCATCCAGAGCATTGACTCTTTCAATAGGCTGATCCAGAGTTCCCACAAGCTTCTGGAATTCCTCGTGCTGCTGCTGAAGGCGCTTTACTGCGGCAACAGCCTGAATCTGTTTTGTTTCAAGAGAGCTTTCAAGTACATTCAGCTTATCTGCTTCCTTCTTGAAATACTCGTCAAAATCAGCCTGACGTTTGTCAGCATACTTTTTAATTTTTTCCATCTGGCTTTCGTTTTTATCAACGAAATGCAAGGTGATAGCTGCAACTAATGCTACAGCTGCAAGTACGATAGCAATGATTTCCATTTTAAATCCCACCCAATTTTAATGTTATATATAACTCTTTTATTGTAGCACAATTCTCCGCAATTGGCGATAGTTACCAAAAGAAAAATCCGATGGAGGATAAGGCCTGTTAAAAAGCTTTCTGAATCCCTTAAGCTTAAATGCAGACTTCATTCCGGCTTTTTTTGATCCCCCTACATCGAAAGTTTTACTGTTTCCCACATACAGAATCTGCCAGGGTTCCAGCCCCAGTTCCTGAGCAAGGCGCAGATAAGGTACAGTGGAAGGTTTTAAAACTCCACATCTTTCTGTTCCCAGAACCAGGTCACAGATTTTTGTCATTCCCCACACATCCTCCTTCTGTTCAGGAGGAAAATCAGAAAGAATGGCAACCTTCAGTCCGCTGGATTTTATTTCATAGATAACCTTAAGGGCATCCGCATAAGGTTCTACGCTGGTATAATATTTCACCAGTCCCTTGTAGCAGATATCTTCAATCATTCTGCCTGCTTCTTCTGGAGATACATGCATTTTTTCTGCCAGAAGCTGAGACTGTTCATTATAGAAGGATTTTGCAGGATCCTTTTCCTGAGAAGAATCCAGCCGGGTAAGAGATGCTGCACGTCTATGAAGCTCTTTTCTGACTTTACCGAAATTGATAAAGAATTTTAAATTTTTTAAATAGTAAGGCCAAACCTTAAGATAGAACCGATGTGTCGGATAAATGGTTCCATCAATATCAAAGGCAACTGCCCGAATTCCTTCCACCATAGCATGAATTATAATGTGGAAAATTTGTAATGTCTATGCTAAAAGTAAAAAGGCCATTTTTTTAACTAAATATTGGAGATTTTTAACAAAAAAAGCCCCGGAAAATAAGCTTCCGGAGCCTTGTAGATTAGTTTTTCTGAATTGTATAGTTCATAACAGCAGTTCCGCTTTCCCCTTCCGTAAAAAGCCAGGACTGAATCTGACCTGCAATTTCACTTTGAACGGCAGGAGGCAGGGCTGCACCCGGACTAAAAGTAATGCTGGACAGGGTTACTGTTCCTGCAGCGGTTATTCCAAAACGGATTGTTACAGTAACAGTTGAAGCAATCATTTCGGCTGCTTCCTTAGACAGGGTTATACTCGGACTGGAAGGATATTTAAGTGCACGGAATTTTCCGTTTACATTAAAGCCGCTTCCCTTATTTGCTGCATGATCAAAATTGATTGTAGAAGCAGTATCACCAGTATATCTGGTGTCCACTTTTTTGCTGGTCTTTATTTCTTCAAGAGCCTGGCTTGTTGCTTCTGAAGAATGCTGCCCCCCCTTCTGAGACTGAGAAGAAAGAACATGGGATTTCTGATTGTCGGAGCTGGAAGAAGCAGCGGTTCCTTCAAAAGATGAAGCGGAAGAATTAACCTTTGCCTTTTCACTGGTAGAATAATTCTTTTCATTTTCATTTTCCATTTCATCCCAGATATCCTGAGCAGTTTTTTTTGTTTTAGTTGACTGTGCCTTATTTTCTGAAGGATTCTTATTTTGTATAACTTCAGTCTTCTGGTCCGGAGCAGGATTTACTGCGGACTCAGGCTTTACATTTTCAATTCCTTTTTCTGAAGAAGATGGACTGGTCTGAAGAGGCTGAGACTGCTTTGAATCCTCCTGAACAGAATCAATTTGAGAAGGAGCTACAGCAGGAGCACTTTCTTCCATATTATTTACCGGAATATTGTCAGAGGCAGAGTCTTCTACAGAAGAACCGGTAGATTGTGCAAGGGAAGAATCTTCAGCAATTTTTTCTAAAGGATTGTCAGAATCTACAGGAGCAACTTCTTTTTCCTGCGAGGCTTTTTCACCCTGTACAGTTGAAACTTCTTCAACAACAGGAGTTGAAGCCAGATCAATTGTAATCTCATTGTAGACAACATGAGGCTTTACATGGATAAAGGCCATGAGCGTAAAAAAGAGGAGCGTAAAAACTATTGTTACTGCCAGAGCTACCAGGTTGCCCTGCTGATTTACCGTTAATTTCATTTTTTATCACTTCTCTTTTTTTCTTGAACTGGTTCTTAAACTTACAGAAGAGAAACCATTTTTTCTCAGGGCATCAAAAATCTGTACAAGGGTACCATTTGTTACTTCGCTGTCAGCATTTATTGTGATTGGAAAATCCAGGCGGCTTCTTCCACCAATATCCAGGGCGGCAAGCATGGCATCAATGGTTTCGAATGTAGTTTCCTTATCGTTAAGGTACATTGTACCGTCAACTTCAACAGTAATTATTGCTCCAGTAGCGTCCCTGCTGGTTGCAGTAACACTCTGGGGCAGCTTAACATTAATTCCAGGAAGAGATGCAAATGTTGTAGAAACCAGAAAGAATAGAATCAGCTGAAAAATTACATCCAGCATTGGAGACATGTCAATTCCGGGAGTCTGGTGATTTTTTCTGTTTACTCTCATAAATTAAACTCCATACAAATACTTAAGGGAAAGTTAACAGTCTTTTCCTTTTACAGTGAGCATAATTTTAGTTGTAAAATCTTCCATCTGGTTAATGCGGTGCTTTACCATATTATTGAACACATTGTGAAAAACGAGGGAAGGAATTGAAACTGTAAGACCGCCCACAGTTGTTACGAGAGCTTCTGCAATTGCATTAGCCAGGGCAGTAGGATCCCCCATTGTTCCGCCGCCTCCTAAAACTCCAAAGGCACGAATATTTCCGGTTACTGTTCCAAGAAGCCCAAGCATAGTTGCAATGTTAGCAATAGTTCCTAAAGCTGCAAGAAAATGTTCATATTTTGTAAGGGCCTGGTCCATTTCAACCTGAACCACTTCCTTAAGGTCTGCTTCTTCCAGACGCCTTCCTCTCACTACACGACGGGCAACATCTGAAAGAGGAGTTCCTGCACTAATACAGTCAGCTTCAGCCGCATTGTAATCTGCTTTAGCAAGATCTTCTGAAACTTTGCTGATAAGGTCTTTATCTCTTTTACCAGTTTTGCTGAAGTAATAAAGTCTTTCTACTATAATATACACTGCAAAAATTCCGCAGGCAATAATTGGAATCATCAGGACTCCACCGCTTTTTAATGTTTCAAACATAAATAACCTCTTAAAGTTTTAATTAAAGTCTATTTTCAGGCCGCCACTTTCATCAGAAATAAAATTTCAAAAGAAGTGCTGCACTTCCGGCACTGATATTATATTCAGAACCGTAGTAATATCTTTGCCCCCCGGTAACCAGTTTGATTACATCATTCAGTTCCAGGGCAATTCTCATAGACTTTGTCATCCTGTAATAAGCACTTAAATTAACAAAAGGTAACAAATCCTGAGAGTTTGCGGCAAAAGCTTCCCTCACTTCGATTTTTGCTCCCCACAGGCCTGAATCAGGATTTACGTCCAGGGCAGCCCCCACAGAGAACTGATAATCATTTGAAGGAACATAGAACCAGTGGGATTTCCAGTCAACTGAAATATCAAACATACTCCAGGCAAAAGTTCCACTTAATTCTGTATCAAGGAGAGTTCTTTCAGTCTGTGTAAATTCGTAAACATTATTTGCATTTGCAGCTGAATAATCAGCAGACCATACACCGTTTCCGAAAGCAGTCTGCATAAAGAGCACCTTAGCATCCATTGTAAAAATTTGGGCAACAGGAATTTCTGCAGAAAGCTGACCATACCAGTCAGACTGATCCGTTGCCAGCTCATACATTTTGGCGTAGGAATAATCTTTTTCAAGCTGAGAGAAAAGATACAGTTCTGATTTAAGTCCACCTTCTACAGTAAATCTCAGAGGAACTGAAGCATAGCTGACAGGCCACTGACCGGAAAAGGCAAGATGGAAAGGCACAAGGAAATTTGCATTTGAACCTATTGTATTTCCAACTACAAAATTAAAGGCTGCATCAATCCCTATAATATCATTATTCCAGGCAAAATCTCCTCCGAAAGTTCCACGGTGAATTGACAGAAGGCAGGAAGGATCATTTGCTGAAGTAAAGAGATGCTGGAAATTATAGCCCCCTCCAAGTCCCAGGGAAACTGTAGAATTTGACCAGGCGGCCCTTAAATAAGGACTTTCGTAAATAGTTGAAGCTTCTGCTTCCTGTGGAATATAAGAAAGACCTTCATCCTTTATGCCTGAATAACGGCTGTACCAGATTAAATCATTTGAAAGGAAAAGTCCGAATCCCAGAGGAAAAGTCCATTCAACCGTATCAAATGTAGAAATTGTCTGATTTGAAATATCGTAAAAGGCATCAGACTTTTGCTGCAGACCAATATCACTGGAAGAAAAGGCTCCCTGAATATTTATGTCCACATTTTTTTCGGAAATCTGCTTCTTACCATCAAAGTTTGTGGAATTTGTAAAATATCCCTGAGAGGCTGTTTTAAGACCATAGCCGTTATTTGTAAGGTGAGAAAAATTCAGTGTAAAGGGATTGGAAAGACTGTCCTTGTATAACTGAAAAGCGCCTGTAAAAAAGCCAGGAAATCCTCCGCCCAGATGACCTTCTGCATAGACCTCTTTTTCTGCACCCCCCTTTCCAGGTGAAGAAAGTTCATCCCCTACAGAAGATGAATTTGAATCCGGAAGTTCAGGGAGAACTTCTTTTGCATCAAGAGTCTGGGGATTCAGGTTAGAAAAATCAGGATTTGCTTCATCAGCAACATTAACCTGATCTCCTTCTACTGTAGTAGTAACGTCAGGTAAAACAACCTGTCCCTTAGCAGATTCCTGAGCAGGGGCAGCAAATGGAACTGCTAATGAGATTACGCTTATGGCAGCAAATATTTTTGTTCTTTTCATTTATTTCCTCCGTAAATAAAGGCCTCATCAGGCGGAATAAAATCACCTCAAATCAGTTTTTAATAATTATCTCGGCTGATTTTGTATATGAACTGTCAGGATAAAGTTCCAGCAGTGTTTCGTAGGTTGTTTTTGCATCCTGGTAAAAGTTACCGGCATCGAAAGCTTCAACAGCACCGTAAAGTGACTGGGCTGCAGATTCTCCAAGACCTGCCATTCTGCAGAACCGGGCTCTTTCAAGATAGTAGGCAGCGGCTTCTTTCTGCTGACCGTTCTGGCGGGCATTCTGTGCAAGAATGAGGGCTGTTCTGGCCGCATACTGACTTTCACTTTCCAGATTCTGACTCTGAGTCTGAACAGCGTACAGTTCTCTGGCAAGAGCAAGACCTCTGGCTTGAGTTCCAACAGATTTCCACAAAGCTTCTGCAAGTTCCGTACCCTTAACACGTCCTGCTGAAGTTTTCTTTCCACCAAGTTTTTCGTAGGAAGACTGAAGGGCATAAAGATCTGCATCTTCACCGGCGGCAAGATGTGTTAAAGTTTCTACCTGTTCTTTATTAATTTCTTTTTCCTGGGAATCAGAATATTCTTCTACAATCTGACGGGCCAGTGCCAGGGCAGAATCATAATCCCCGCTTTCCTTGTAAAGAAGGATAAGATTTTTCTTTGCCGTATAGCGGTAAGTGCTTTCCGGATAAGATTCAAGGAAAACCATATACTGCATTATGGCCTTATTTGCCTGAGCTGAACGGGCATAAGAATCAGCCAGGTAGAAAGAAGCCCCGTCCTGATATTTTCCATTTTTTATTTTTTCAAGATAAAGCTGATAGCGGGAAACTGCCTCACTGTATTTTTGAGCAGAATAATATATTTCACCCCGCCTGTAAGCAGCATCATCTGCAAGGGGGCTGTTAGGGAAAGAATTCATAATCTCCATATATTTTCCATCTGCCACATCCAGCTTTCCTGTTCTGGCATAAATGTTTCCCATTTCAAAACGAACAGTTACCCCAAAGGAATCATTTCTTGAGGAAGAAGGTTCAAGAAGTTTAAGTGCCTGATCATATTTTTTTTCTTCCGAATAAATCAGGGCAAGTAAAATTACAGAGCTCTGAAACTGGCTGTCGTTTTTCTGACAGGCATAAGCTTTCTCTGCCATTGCTTCCCCCTGAGCATAATTTCCCAGGGCAAGGGCTGACTGTGCACCATTGATGTAAGCATTAAAAACAAGAGAATTGTCCGGATACTTTTCAGTAAAAGCAGTAAAGGAATTCAAAGCACTCTGATTTTGCTGCAGTCTGTACTGGGCATAAGCTGCATAATAAAGGGAATAAGGATTTGTTTTTTTCTGATTATACTGAATAAGGTAACGCTCTGCATTTTTCCAGTCCTTTCTCTTAATTGAAGAAAGACCTGCAATGTAAGAACTGTCCAGGCTGTTAATTTCTTCTGCAACTTTGAATGCTGAAGAATAATAGCCGCATCTGTAAAGAAGAACTGCATAATCATACTAGTTTTCTTTTTTCAGAAGATTTTTCTTAAGTGCGCTTTCATAAATCAGCAGGGCATCATTCAAATGATTTGTCTCAGCAAGAATACGGGCATAAAGCATCTGTGTCTGATACAGGGAATCGCTTTCTCCTCTTGAAAAAGACATATTCTGTTTAGAAAGAAGTTTCTGTGCTTCATTTACAGAATTGTTTTTGTAAAGAGAAAGGGCGTAATAATATACCACTTCCTTTTTTTGAGCAGGACTTAAAACTCCTTCCCCTTTTTCCACTGCAATTTTTCCATAATCGCAGGCAATGGCATATTCCTGCTGAAGGGCATACCATTTTGTAAATGCTGCACAATATGGAATATAGTACTGGCTTTTTTCATTAACAGAATACTTTTCTGAATAGTCGTTTAAAATAGAAACAGCATCTTTTTGACCTGCAATTTCTGCCCGGTAAAGGCCTGTAACTGCAAGAAAATTAAAGTTACCTTCCTTTTCTCCATTGTCAAAATAAGACAAGGCCTTCTGATTTGCCCCGGCATTAAAAGAATCAATTCCAAGACGGGTCCAGACTTCTGCCAGAAGTTCAGGGTACTGTACAAGATTTTCCCGGGCACTTGCAAGAACGGCTCCCGGCTCTTCCCCAACCTGCTGCTGATGATCAGAAGCAACATTATATGCTTTTTTTAAGGCCTGGGATGCCAGAACAGAATCCGCATCATTTAAAACCTGAATGTAAATTTCATAAGCCTTTCTGAATTCACCAGTTGATTCGTATGCCTGACCAAGATAGAGGGTAAGGAGGTCAAAATTATTCTTTGAAAAATTCTCTTTTGCTCCTGCCGCCAGCAGTTTCTGGTAAAGATCAATCTGTCCGCGGGGATTTCCTGATTTAATATAGGCATCACTTAAATGAAGGGAAACCTCTTCGTATTCTGAATGAGTAAAATTCCTTCCGTTAAAAATAATATAATCGTAAGGCTTTATGGAAGAAGCAAAATCTCCCCTTTTATAATAAAGCTCTCCTGAACGATAATAAGCAAGATTTACTAAACGCACACTTCTTCTGTCACTGGCAGAAGGAGTAACATCGATTGCAGCAAGATAACTGCCCTGGGCCTCATCAAATGCCTCTTTTGCTTCATAGGCCCTGCCCTGCCAGTAAGAGGCCGCTGTTTTTGCCTCAGCATCCCTGGCACCGGTACGGAGAGCTTCTGCAGCAGATTCAAGTGCCTCATCGTAACGGCCAAGCCTGTACTGAGCTTCGCCCTTATATGCATAAGCCTTTGCCAGATAAATTGAATGGGGAAACAGGGTCTGCATTTTTACCGCACACTGAATTACAGTTGGATAAGCAGCACCTTTATATGCCTGTGTCAGTTCTGCATAAAGAGAAACATCGCTGCTTTGAGCAAACAATGCAATATTTACAGTCAGACATAAGGCCAGAGAAATAAGCCTCTTTTTCATCTAAAACTCCTGAAAATAATTTTAGAGATTC
>JAEEGH010001216.1_pt1 | contig 76324 bp, 49 predicted proteins | sample 9134181 | NCBI WGS metagenome assembly JAEEGH01 (sample SAMN16246544, study PRJNA631951) | gut metagenome | biome: gut microbiome; feature: rumen; material: DP-attached | host: Bos | place: Iran: Karaj | collected 2018-10 | reverse complement strand
CATCTATACTTCTATACATCTATACCTCAAAATTGCTTTCAGCAATTTTTTTATTTTTACATAAAAAAACTGGCAACGGGTGGAATTGAACCACCGACCAAAGGCTTATGAGTCCTCTGCTCTACCCCTGAGCTACGTTGCCATTACAAAAACAAACTATAAATAATATTTGAGTATTGTATTATTTTTAATGTTAAAAGTCAACAAAAAAATCACTTTACGAGTTTATGGTTTATAGTTGGTAGTTTGTCGTTTGTCGTTTCTAGCTGGTCTTTTGCCGTTATAAACTATAAGCAAAAAATCCGCAAGATTTTTCTATAAGCAAAAAATTCGTAGAATTTTTTAATAAGCCATAAGCTAAAATTTGCTTTGCAAATTTTTAATAAGCTCTAAGCTAAAAATCGCTTCGCAATTTTTCCGTTTGACAATAGCATTACTTTTTTTGTTTAATCTTTAATTATGGAAAACAAAGAAATAATTACCAGACCGTCTTGGGACGAATATTTTATGAAACTTGCATGGCTTGTTGCCGAAAGATCAACATGTGTAAGACACCATGTAGGAGCAGTTATCGTAAGAGATAAAAGAATTTTAACTACCGGTTACAATGGTGCAGCAGCAGGCACAAAAGATTGTTTGGAACTCGGTTGTTTAAGAAATGAACTGAATATTCCGTCCGGAACAAGACACGAAATTTGCAGAGCTATTCATGCGGAACAAAATGCGATAATTCAGGCCGGAACTCATGGTATAAACATAAACGGCGGAACATTGTATTGTACACATTCGCCATGTATATTATGTGCTAAGATGATAGCAAATGCAAAAATTAAAAGAGTTGTTATGAGTATAGAATATCCGGATGAAACATTTAAAAAATTGTTTAAAGAAGCCGGAATAGAATATGTTTCTATGCCGATACCGGATCTTGCAATAACTCAAAAGAAGTAATAACTTCAGCTTATAATTTATAGCTGTCGTTAATTGTACATTGTCGTTCCAAACTATAAGCAAAAAATCTGAAAGATTTTTTAATAAGCCCTAAGCTGCCGTTGGTAGTTTGTAGTTGTCATCCCGCACTTGATGCGGGATCTCGCTGTTGCCGTTGCAGTCGTTGCAGTTTCCATCCCTCTATACTTCCATACCTCTATCTCTCACTTTTTTCATCAGTATCGCCTTTTCGCCGTTCTTATAATAGTTATTTCTTATATTATATTGTTGAAACCCAAACTTTAAATATAAATTTATTGCCGGAATATTTTTTTCGCCGACTTCAAGAAAAACGGTTTTTACATTTTGTTTGGAAATGTCGTTTAATGTTTGTTCTAAAAGATATTTTCCTAAATTTTGCCTTTTAAATTTGTTATCAATTACTATATTTAATATTTCCGCTTCATCAATAATAATATGGTATATAATGTAGCCGGCAATTTTATTATCTGCAAATAAAACCTTAAAAAAGGAGTTTTTGTTTTCGAGTTCTGCCAAAAACATACTTTTTGTCCAATTGTAGTTGGAACCGGTTCTGTCTATTTCGCAAACCGTATCTATATTTTCTTTAACGCAATCAACAATTAATTTATCATTCATATTAATATGATATATTTTTGAAATAACAAATACAATAAAAACGATATGAATTTTATATTGAAATTTAAGTATAAAAAAGATAAAATTTAAGAGATATATTAATAAATTTTTAAAAGGAAATATTATGATTAAAGAAATATTCGGAGCAATATTCGGCTCACAAAATGAAAGAGATATCAAAAAAATAAGACCGGTTGTAAACAAAATAAATGCATTGGAACCTGAAATAGAAAAATTATCCAATGAAGAATTAAAAGCTAAATCGTTGGAATTTAAAGAAAGACTTAATAACGGGGAAAAACTGGACAGTATTTTGCCCGAAGCTTTTGCTTGTGTAAGAGAAGCATCAAAAAGGACTATCGGTCTTAGACATTTTGATGTTCAAATGATAGGCGGTTATATTTTACATCAAGGTAAAATTGCCGAAATGAAAACCGGTGAAGGTAAAACTTTGGTTGCAACCTTACCTGTATACTTAAATTCTTTAACAGGAAAAGGTGTTCATGTTGTTACCGTTAACGATTATCTTGCAAAAAGAGATAAAGAATGGATGGAACCTGTTTATAATGCACTTGGCATGACGGTTGGAAATATTTGTCACGATACTTCCGATGAAGATAGAAGAAAAGCTTATGCCTGCGATATTACTTATGTAACAAACAACGAACTCGGTTTCGATTATCTTAGAGATAATATGAAAATTTCCAAGGAACAAAGAGTTTTAAGAGAATTGAATTTTGCCATCGTGGATGAGGTCGATTCTATTTTAATAGATGAAGCAAGAACTCCTTTGATTATATCAGGTCCGGGTGAAGAATCTACGGATAAGTATTATGTTGCAAACAGAATTGTTCCTATGCTTAAAGGAAGACACATAACCGAAAATGAAGAAATAAAAGCAAAATATGAAGGCATAGATTTATCTAAAGGTTACGATTATCTCGTAGATGAAAAAAATCATACGGTGGTTTTAACCGAACAAGGTGTTCAAAAAGCGGAAAGATTTTTAGGCGTAAAAAATATTTATGATGATATGCAGGCAGAATGGGTTCACCATATAACACAAGCAATAAGAGCTCATGAACTTTATAAAAGAGATGTTGCTTATGTGGTAAAAGACGGTGAAGTTATCATCGTTGATGAATTTACCGGAAGACTTATGCCGGGAAGAAGATGGTCGGATGGTCTTCATCAGGCAATCGAAGCAAAAGAAAATTTAAAAATCGAACAGGAAAACCAAACACTTGCAACAATAACATTCCAGAACTTTTTCAGAATGTATAACAAAATCGCAGGTATGACAGGTACCGCACTTACCGAAGCAAGCGAATTTTGGGAAATATATAAACTTGATGTTGTTGAAGTTCCCACAAATAATCCGATGATAAGAAAAGATTATCCGGATGTAATTTACAGAACGGAAAAAGAAAAATACAATGCAATTATACAGGATATTGAACAATGCTGGAGAAAAGGACAACCTGTTCTCGTAGGTACAAGATCAATTGAAAAATCGGAATTGATTTCCGATATGTTAAGAAAGAAAGGTATTCCTCACAATGTTTTAAATGCAAAATATCATGAACTTGAAGCTCAAATCATTGCTCAAGCCGGTGCAAAAAGTGCCGTAACAATTGCAACCAACATGGCAGGTAGAGGTACCGATATCGTGCTTGGTGCAGGTGATGAAGAAAACGGAAAATTTGTCAGAGAAGTCGGCGGTCTTTATATTATAGGTACGGAAAGACACGAATCAAGAAGAATCGATAACCAGTTAAGAGGTAGAGCCGGCCGTCAGGGAGATCCCGGTGCATCAAGATTTTATTTGTCTATGCAGGATGAACTTATGAGACTTTTCGGTTCCGACAGAATGGCAATCGTTATGCAAAAGCTCGGACTTAAAGAGGGTGAAGCAATAGAACATCCTTGGATATCCAAAGCAGTTGAAAATGCACAAAGAAAAGTTGAAGGCAGGGATTTTGATATAAGAAAACAACTTATCGACTACGATAATGTTATGAATAAACAAAGAGAAGCCGTTTACAGATTAAGAAACGAAATTCTCGAAGGTGAAGATGTTTCCACAACCATACAGGATATGTGGCTTGAATCCGTAGAAGAAAAAATCGAACAATGGGCACCTCCGAAAACTTATCCGGAACAATGGGAATGGCCTCATTTCCATGCTTGGATGTCGAGATCTTTCGGAATAAATTTCGAAGTTGCAAATAAGGAAGAATTAAGCTATCTCACAAGAGATGCATTAAAAACAATCTTGCTCGACAAAATACAGGAAGCTTACGAAAAGAGAAAAGAAACTTTGGGTAAAGAACTTTTAAGCCGTATAGAAAGAATGGTTCTTTTACAAATGATAGATGTTGCATGGAAAGACAATTTATATGAACTCGATCAACTTAAAAAAGGTATAGGATACAGAGCTTATGCTCAAAAAGATCCTAAAATAGAATATCAAAAAGAATCGTTTATGCTTTTCGACGGTATGATGAAAAGAATAAGAGAAACGACTATAGAATATGTATTTAAAGTTCAGGTTAATGTTACCGCAAGACCTATGCCTTCGGGACAAGAAAACAGAAATGTTGATCCGACAAAAAACAATGCCGGCAACACTAACAACAAAAACGATAAGAAACAAGTTTCCGCAAAGGATATAAAAAAGATAGGAAGAAACGATCCTTGCCCTTGCGGCAGCGGTAAAAAATATAAAAAATGTTGCGGAGCAAATAAATAAAAAATAAGTAATCGGATTATAGGTGAAAAAGTTTAGAGCAAAATATTTTTTTCTGGCTATATTATCTGGTTGTCTTTTAGCAATATCTTTTCCGAAGATAAATGCTTTCTATTTGGCGTGGATAGCCTTTATTCCCGCTGTTTATACGGCATTAAGAAATTGTGTCAAAAATTCCTTGGTTTACGGATTTGTTTTCGGCCTTGCATGTTATGCAATTTCTTTGTTTTGGATGTTTCCTTTTCTTAAATTCAATACAAACACAACACAAGCCTTAATAGCTTCATCTTTATTATGGGTATATTTGGCTTTATATTTTTCAGTATGGATGGGAATGTTAAGTTTTTCAAGAAGACATTTTCATCCCGTAGTTTCATCTTTGTATGCTGCAAGTTCCTGGGTGATATTGGAATATGTAAGAACTTATTTGTTTACGGGATTCGGTTGGAATCTCGTCGGGTACAGCCAGTATTCTTTCTTGTATGCAATTCAGTTTGCCGACATTTTGGGAGTTTACGGAATTTCATTTTTTGTCGTTTTTGTAAATATGTTGCTTTATTATTGGCTTAAAGATTCAAGAGGAAAATTATTCTTTTTATATGTAATAGGTTTGTTTATTATCGTAGGAACATACGGTTATATAAAAGTACATTCATACTCAAATCCTTTCGGAGACAAATTAAAAACAGGTGTGGTTCAACCCAATATAGATCAATATAAAAAATGGGACGAGAAATTTATAAAAGAAAATCTTGCATCTATAGAAAAGCTTGTCGCAAATTTTGAAAATCAAGATTTGGATTTGGCTGTTTATCCCGAAACGGTTCTTCCCGGTTATTTACAATACGAAGGTGAAGTTATCGATTTTGTGGAAGCGGTTTCAAAATATTCGAAATTGAATTTGTTCGGCGGAGCAAGTTATGATGCCGAAGACAGAATATACAATTCCGTTTTTTTCATAACGGCTAACAACAAAAATTTAGGCAAACACGATAAAAATCATTTGGTTATATTCGGAGAATATATTCCGTTTAAAAGTCTTTTGGCAAAGTATTTCGGTATATTGAATACATTGGGAGATTTTTCCAAAGGTAAGTACATGAATGTGTTAAAATATAAAAGTATGCATATCGGAGCAACAATTTGTTCCGAAAACTTTTTCTCTGATTTATCAAGAAAAAGTGTTCTGAACGGAGCAAAAATTTTAACGAATCACACAAACGATGCTTGGTTTCTGGATTCTTATGCTCCTTACCAACATTTTGTAATGAATGTTTTCAGAGCAATAGAAAACAGGAAAAACGTTATAGTGTCGGCAAATACGGGAATTTCTTCCGTTATAGATTCTGCAGGTAACATAATGAAAATTACATCCGTAAACAAAGCGGAAACTTTTATTACGGACGCATATCAAAACAATGTTATAACGGTTTACGATAAAATAGGTAACATTTTTTGTTATATATGTATGTTTTTTACAATGTTTATAATAGTTATAGTTTTTATAATATAAAGGAAAACTTATGTTAAACGAATTAAAAGACAAAATAGTAAACTTAAGGAGGTCTCTTTGATATAGACAGCAAAATCAAAGAGATAGAAGAACTCGACAAACAAATTTCCGCATCCGATTTTTGGAACGACCAAAACAATGCGAAAAAAACAATGTCAAAACTAGACGGTTTGAAAGAAACCGTAAATTCCTGGCAGGATTTAAATTCAAGAATAGACAATCTGCTCGAAATAGACGAACTTTTACAACAGGAACAAGACGAATCTTTATCAAAAGAACTCGAACAGGATAAGGAAAAACTTATAAAAGATTTTGAAGCCGTGGAAATAAAAACAAAACTTTCCGGCAAACACGATATGAACAATGCCATCGTTTCAATTCATGCCGGAGCGGGCGGAACGGAATCCTGCGATTGGGCACAAATGCTTGTAAGAATGTATTCCAGATGGGCTGAAAATAAAGGATTTAACTTTAATACAATAGATATTTTAGACGGAGATGAAGCAGGTATAAAAAGTATAACATTTATTGTAAGCGGCAAATATGCTTACGGCTTGTTGCAGGCTGAAATCGGAGTCCACAGATTAGTAAGAATTTCACCTTTTGATGCAAATAAAAGAAGGCACACTTCTTTTGCCAGTGTAGATGTTATACCGGAAGTTGATGACGATATAGATATTGTTATTGACGAAAAAGATTTAAGAATAGATACTTATCGTTCTACGGGTGCAGGCGGTCAACATGTTAACACTACCGACTCCGCTGTCAGAATTACTCACTTACCCACGAACATTGTGGTTCAATCTCAAACCGAAAGATCTCAAATAAAAAATAAAGCTACGGCAATGAAATTGTTAAAAGCAAAACTTTACGAATTCGAACAGGAAAAATTAAGAGAATCTTACGAAAAACACTACGATGAAAAAGGTCTTATCGCATGGGGCAGTCAAATAAGATCTTATGTTTTTATGCCGTATCAGTTGGTAAAAGATCACAGAACGGATTACGAAACTTCTCAAGTCGATAAAGTTATGGACGGAGAAATAGATTCGTTTATTGCGGCATATCTTAATTGGAAATTAGAATCAAAAAATAAATAAAATGGGGGAAAAAGTTTTATGGAACAATTTTCTTTGTTTGTTGACGGGAAAGATGTAGATACCGGAAAATACGAATATTTTCCTTATTCCGATCAAACTATTTTAGATTTTAAAAAAACTTACCAGGTTATTACCAAGTTAAAAAAAGGTGAAACCCCCGAAGATGCCGACAAGTATGTTTATGCAAAATATTGTGTCGGAGATAACGAACTCAACAAAAAAGCTATAGAAGCTGCTTACAATGCAGGTAAAATATACAGGAAATTTAATGTTCTTAAAAGAAAAAAAATACTTTATTCCATAAGTGATAAACTTGCAAAATATAAATCCGAGGTTTTAAAAATATTGGCAATAGAAGGCCATACCAGAAAACTTGCGGAATGGGAATATAACGGTTTACAAAAAGTTTTTTGTAAGGAATCGATAGATTTATATAAAGATGAATTGTGGACGGAATTAGGGTGTGAAAAAAACGAAAGAATATATTTGGCAAGAAAACCGGATGGTGTTGTTGTTATAATTCCTCCCAAAAATGCATCTGCGTGTAACTCATTGATAGGTGCTTACGCATTATTGTCAGGTAATACGATAATAGTAAAACCTCCTTTAAAAATTCCTGTAGCAACAATATTTGTTTGGAAAAAAATCGTTGGTGAAGCATTAAAGGAAAATGGTGCTCCCGACGGAATAATTAATATAGTGACCGGAAATTCAAAAGCCATGTTGGACGAATGGCTGAAAAATCCGAAAGTTAATGATATTTTCTTCTCCGGTGCAAGCAGTCAAGGTTTGGAAATAGGCAGACAAATATGCGAATATAACAAAAAGCCTATTTTGGAATTATCCGGTAATGATAACCTTTTTGTTTGGGATGATTGCGACTTGGAAAAAGCAACGGATTCTGCAATAGATTGCTTTTTAGGTTCGACACAAATATGTATGATTCCTAAAACATTAATTGTTCATGAAAATATTTGTGACAAGTTTGTAGATAAAATGCTTAAAAAAGTTAAAGATATGAAATACGGATTACCATCGAGCAATGAAACGTTTTTAACTCCGGTGGTAAAAATAAATGAATGTATAAAAGCTTTTGAAGATGCAAAAGAAAATAACGGCAAAGTTTTATGTGGCGGAAACAGAGTTGATTATAACGGAAATATAGATAAAAACGGGGTTTATTTTCAACCCACTTTAGTTCTGTTTGAAAGCAATAATCCGAATTTGCTTAAAATAAAATGTGTTTGTGAGGAAAACTTTTTTCCCGTAATTCCGATTATCAAAGTTTCATCAATAAGTACGGATAAAAAAGAAAAAGATAAAGAAATATTCACAAAAATGATGGAAATAGCAGACAGTAACGAGTACGGATTAAGAGCATCCGTATGGGTAAAATCCGCATATTATACAAGACAATTTATGCAATCGATAGACAGAAGCGGTTTGTTGAGAATAAACTCAAAACATATAGGTGTATCCACATATTTATCAAGTCATGGCGGTATAGGTAAAACCGGCGGGCCGTACGGAGAGATGAATTATATTTGGTTAAAAACAAGTCATATGCAGGGTATAAGTTTAACAAGGGAGTAGATTGATATATGAATTATCATGCATTATTTCCTACAATAACATCCGTATTTTTTTTGATATTCGGACTTTTTATTTTCTTTAAATCGAAGAAAAACGAAGTTACGGTTTCATATTTGATTTTTTGTTCTTCTATTTTTTGGTGGCTTGTTAATTTTTCTTTAATGTATTGGTCTAAAAATGAACAGATAGCTTTTTTGTTTGCAAATATAGCTTTTTTCGGTGTTCTTCAAATTCCCGTATCAATGTTGCATTTTGTATCCTCTTTTCTCGGATATAATTACAGAAAATTTATATATTGTTTATATTTACTTAACGTTCCGCTTGCTCTTTTACAATATAAATATTTTATATTTTATGAAAAGATAAAAATTTGTTTTTGGGGATATTATCCTAAAGCCGGTGTTGCATATTCAATTGTTTTTATTGAATTTTGTTTGTTGTTTGTATTTGGATTATATTTGTTATTCAAAAATCTTAGAAATAAAAATTTTTCCGTTATAAGACACCAACAAATAAAATATCTTTTCTTTTCTTTTTCTATTCTTGTATTGGGAGTTGGAGATTATTTAACAAAATTCGGAGATATTCAAATATATCCTTTCGGATACATACTTATTTTGATATTTGTAATTACAATTTGTATCACTATTGTGAACTTTAACTTATTGGATATAAGACTTGTAATTACAAACGGAACGATATTAGTCTTTTTATATATTTTTGTTTTAGGTATTCCTATATATCTCGGATTATATACTAAACAATGGTTTATATCTTTTATCTTGCTCTTTGTTTTTTCAACATTAGCACCTCTTATTTTTAGATTTTTGCAGAGAAAAGCGGAACTTATTTTACTTGCCGAACAGGAAAGATATCAACAGTTGTTAATGCAAGCTTCGACCGGTATGATAGAAAAAGACTACGATATTTCAAAATTATCAAAGTTGATAGTTAGAATAATAAAAAGATCAGTTAAAATTGTTTTCGTAAGTTTGTATATTTTCGATGAAGCAAAAAATGTCTATGTAAATATCGATTATAGAGGCAGAGATAAAAAGGTATTGAAAGATTTTCCGAAAGATATTGAGTTTATAGAGTTTATGAAAAAGAAAAAAAAGCCTTTCTTCTTTTCTGCACTTCCGGAACAATATAAAAATGAACTTATGAAAATAAATTCGGGAATAACTTTAATAATTCCGTCCATATTTAAAGACAGAGTCATAGGATTTTTGCTTTTGGGGGATAAAGAAAACAGAACATTGTACTCACCGCGAGATATTGAAGTTTTTGGAGTATTATCGAATCAGGCAGCACTTGCAATAGAAAATTGTATGTTCTTGGAAAGATCTCAAAGACAACAAAAAAGATTGTTCGAAGCCGAAAAACTTGCTTCAATCGGTGGTATGGCAGACGGTATGGCTCACCAAATACGAAACAGATTAAACAGTTTTGGATTAGCAGCGGAACTGTTGAGTTATGATGTTCAAGATTTTTCTCAGGATCATAAATCTTTCATAGAACAACATCCGAATATAAACGAAATGATAAAGAGTATGAATGAGCTCATTCTTTCAATTAATGAAAATGTAAAGAAAACAAATACCGTTTTAACAGGAATTTTAGATTTTGCAAAACCTAAAGGATCTGTGACCAATAAAGAAAATTTTTCTATGAAAGAAATTATGGATTCTGCAATAATGTTGGTTCAGGTAAAGCATCACAGAGAAAAAGTTCCCATTGTTCTTGATATATCCGATGATGATAAAATATACGGAATCAAATATCAAATACAGGAAGTATGCTTTAACTGTATAGACAATGCTTTTGAAGCTATAATGGAAAAAGAACAACATATACAAAATCCGTTATTTAACGATATAGATAAAAGTAAACCTTTTATCCCGGAAATAAGAGTTTCTTTGAAATATTTTATTGAAAGGAACAAATATCAAATAATAATAAAAGATAACGGTATCGGTATTAAGCCGGAAAACAGAGCTAAAGTGTTTTCCGCATTTTTTACTACCAAACCTTCAAGTAAATCAGGTTCCGGCATAGGTTCTTATGTTGCAAGAAGAATGATAGTTGAAGCACACAACGGAGACATATCTTTTGAGTCGGAATACGGTGAAGGAACAACATTTACCATTACATTGCCTTTATCTTCTAAAAGAGAAAAAGAAGTTTTAGAGTAAATTTTTATTGAATTTATAAGATAAAAAAGATAAAATAAAAGAATATATTTATTAGGGAGATATTAGAAAATGACTACAGCACCGGAACTTTCAGGTTGTAAATTGTTACATTCGGGTAAAGTAAGGGATGTTTATCAATATCAGGAAGATAAATTGTTAATAGTTGCTACGGACAGAATATCTGCTTTTGATTACATATTGTCACCTTTAGTTACCGATAAAGGAAAAATCTTACATAAAATATCCATGTTTTGGTTTGATTTTGTTCAAAACATTATTCCAAACCACATAATTACGGGAAACTTCGATGAATTCCCGGAAGAACTCAAACAATACGAGTTTTTAAGAGACAGAGCCATGATAGTTAAAAAAGCAAAAAGAATAGATATTGAATGCATAGTCAGAGGTTATCTTGCAGGCTCGGGTTGGAAAGAATATCAAAAAAGTCAAACTGTTTGCGGAATAGAGTTGCCGTCCGGATTGCAACAATCGCAACAATTGCCTGTACCGATATTTACTCCGTCAACGAAAGCCGATGACGGTGAACACGATGAAAACATTTCTTTTGAACAAACGGCAAAGTTAATCGGAGACGATTTGGCCGCACAAATAAGCGAAATGTCCATAACACTTTATAAAAAAGTAAGTGAGTATTGTTTGGCAAGAGGAATAATTTTGGCGGATACGAAATTGGAATTCGGTATATACGACGGGAAATTAATTTTGATAGATGAAATTTTCACACCGGATTCTTCAAGATTTTGGGAAAAAGATAAATATGTTTTGGGAAAATCTCAAGACAGTTTGGATAAACAATTTGTCAGAGATTATCTCGAACAAATTAAGTGGAATAAACAACCTCCGGTTCCTGTTCTTCCGGAAGAAGTTGTAAATAAAACAAAAGAAAAATATGTGGAAGCTTACGAAAAAATAACAGGTAGGAATTTTTAAAATGATATTTGAAATTGAAATTAAAACAAAAAAAGGTTTTGTTGACCCTCAAGGTCTTCATACCGTTTCCGATATATCCGGAATCGGTATAAAAGATATTACCGATGTTTCTTATGTTGCAGTTTACAGAATTTCCGGTAATATTACAAACAAACAGGCCGACACGGTCGCAAAAGAATTGTTGAGCGACAAAATAACGGAAGATTATACCGTTAAGCAGTACAAATCTTTGGAAGATAAAAAGTTGGAAAAAAATTCCATAGAAGTTTGGTATAAACACGGCGTAACCGATACCGTCAGCGAAAGTGTTGTAAAAGCAATAAAAGACTTGGGAATAAAGGAAGAGTTGGTCGTAAAAACAGGTAAAAAATATTGTCTTAAAGGTAAAAATATAGACGATAAAAAATTGAAAAAAATAGCTACGGGGTTGTTAGCAAATACTTTAATTCAGGAATATTTAATAAAATGAAAGTAAACACAATAGAAATTTTAAATTTAAATGACAAACAGTTGGTAGAATTGAGCAGAAAAAGTGTTCTTTCTCTTTCACTTGTGGAAATGAAAGAAGTTCAAAAATATTTTCGCAATATAAAGAGAAATCCCACAGATGTTGAGCTTGAAACGATAGCTCAAACATGGAGTGAGCATTGTAAACATAAAACTCTTACCGGTAACATTGAGTATTGTGAGGAAAAAGGCGGTAAGAAAAAAATCACAAAATACAAAAACCTTTTGAAAGAAACAATCTTCAATGCAACAATGAAGTTGAATAAAGATTGGTGTATTTCTGTGTTCAAAGATAATGCCGGTGTTATAGATTTCGATAAAACAAACGGAGTTGCATTTAAAGTTGAAACACATAATCATCCTTCAGCGCTTGAACCTTACGGAGGTTCTGCTACCGGTATAGGCGGTGTTATTAGAGATATTTTAGGTGTTGGTCTTGGTGCAAAACCTTTGGCAAATACCGATGTTTTTTGTTTTGGTCTTCCCGATACAAAAGCAAGTGAAGTACCTGAAGGAATGCATCATCCGAAAAGAATAGCAAAAGGTGTTGTTTCCGGAGTTAGAGATTATGGCAACAGGATGGGAATTCCTACAGTTAACGGCGGAGTATTTTTTGATAAAGGATATATGGCAAACCCGTTGGTATATTGCGGAACAATGGGTATAATTCCCAAAAACAAATCAGAAAAAGAAGTTAAACCGGGTGATTTAGTTTTGGTGGTTGGCGGTAGAACAGGCAGAGACGGTATTCACGGAGCAACTTTTTCTTCCGTTGAGCTCGATAAAGAATCAGATGTAAGTGCAGTGCAAATAGGAAATCCTATTGTTGAAAAGAAAGTTTTAGACACTATGCTTAAAGCAAGAGATCTTAACTTGTATAGAGCGGTAACAGACTGCGGAGCAGGCGGTCTTTCAAGTGCTGCCGGTGAACTAGGAGAAAAAACAGGTCTTGTTATAGATCTTGAAAAAGTTCCTTTAAAATATAAGGGGCTTGCTCCTTGGGAGATATGGATTTCCGAAGCTCAAGAAAGAATGGTTTTTGCCGTTCCTCCAAAAAATAAAAATAAGATTTTGAATTTGTTTAAAAAAGAAAATGTTGAAGCTACATTTATAGGTGAATTTACCAATACCGGTAAACTTTTGTTGAAATACGGTAAAGAAACAGTTGCTGATATGGAAATGGAATTTTTACATGGCGGAGTTCCTAAACCCACAAGAAAAGCTGTTTGGAAAGAAAAAATTCAAAAGAAACAAAAACCAATTAAAAACTCTTCAAAGACTTTGCAGGAAGATATTAAAAAGGTTTTATCTGATATAAATGTTTGTTCAAGAGATTGGATAATAAGACAGTACGACCACGAAGTTCAAGGTCAAACTATAGTAAAACCTTTACAGGGAAGTTCCATAACGAATTCAGGTCCGCAGGATGCGGCAGTTATTTGGCCTTATACCGTTGTAAAGGGAACAAAAAAGGGAATTGTTTTGTCTAACGGAATAAATCCAGAATACGGGAAAGTTGATACTTATAAAATGACGGCTTCTGCAATAGAAGAGGCAATGAGAAATGCAGTTTGTGTTGGAGCAAATCCGGAGAAAATTTCTTTGCTTGACAATTTCTGTTGGGGAAATCCTAATAAACCGGAAATTTTAGGTAGTTTGGTAAGAGCGGCACAAGCAGCTTATGATTTATCTTTGGGTTACAGTGTTCCGTTTATCTCCGGAAAAGATAGTTTGTACAACGAATATAGTATAGACGGAAAAACTTATTCTATACCGCCTGCATTTTTGGTGTCTTCAATGTCGGTAATGGAAGATGTAAATAAAACAATTACCATGGATTTAAAAAATCCGGGTAACATCATTTATTTAATCGGTGTTACAAAAAATGAATTGGGTTGTTCAATATATTCTAAGATAAAAAATATTAAAAACGGTATTGTTCCGGATCTTGATGTAAAAGTTTCAAAAAAGTTAATGAAAACGATTTTTAATGCAATAAATGAAGGTTTGTTTGAATCTTGTCATGATTGTTCCGACGGCGGTTTTGTTACGGCAATATCGGAAATGGCTTTTGCCGGAGATAAGGGAGTGAATATAAATATTGATGCAATAAAAACTTCCGAAAAAATGACTGTTTCCGAAACATTATTTTCGGAAAGCAATACAAGATTCATAGTTGAAGTTTCACCTGAAAATGTTGGAAAATTCGAAAAATTATTTAAAGGGATTATTATATCCAAAATCGGTGAAGTTTCTAACGATAAAAATTTAAAATTGGAATCAAAAAAATCAAAAATTTTCGTTAAGGAAAATATAAAAAATTTACAAAAGGCTTGGCAAAAAACTTTACAATGGTAAAATAAAATGAAAAAAACAAAAGTAATTATTATAAGAACAGCAGGAACAAATTGTGATTATGAGTTAAAGTCCGCATTTGAACTCTGCGGAGCAACGGTAGACAGAGTTCATATAAACGAATTGATATCAAACAAAAACAAAATTTTATCTTACGATATTTTAGCAGTTCCGGGGGGATTTTCTTACGGAGACGATATTGCATCAGGTAAAATTTTATCAAACGAAATAAAATATAAATTGGGAGACAATGTGAAAAAATTTGCATTGTCCGGTAAACCTATAATCGGTATTTGTAACGGTTTTCAAATTCTCGTGAAAATGGGACTTTTACCTAAACCGGAAAATTTCGAGCAGATTTCAACTTTGTCATATAACGATTCAAATAAATTCGAATGCAGATGGGTTCATTTGAAAACAGAAAAACAAATCAACGGTAATACTTCGTGTTTATGGACAAGACAATTGCCGGATGTAATTTCTCTTCCGGTTGCACATGGTGAAGGAAAATTTGTTGCCGATAAAAAAATTCTTGATGATATAGAGAAAAATAATCAGGTAGTCTTTAGATATTGTGATAAAGACGGCAAAAATACCGTCTATCCGCAAGATCCTAACGGCTCTTTAAATGCTATAGCAGGTATTTGTAATAAAAAAGGTAATGTTTTTGGTCTTATGCCTCATCCGGAAAGATACATATATGCTTTACAACATCCGGCAAGAGAAGGTTACGACGGAGTATACGGTTGGGGAAAGAAAATATTCCAAAATGCAATTGATTATTTAAGATAAAAAAGGAGTAATAAAATGAAAAGCTGTATTACTTGTCTTTTTCAGGGAGATAATAATGTTGACGTTGAAGGTAACGGCAAAGTTTTTTGCATGGTAGATTGTAAGTGGAAAAAAGAACAGGATTCTTGTCCGAAATTTACCGAATATGCCGATTTAAGTAAGGAATTAAGATGTAAATATGCAATGCAAAAAAGCGGCAACAACAGTAGTATATCCTCTATAATAAAATCCAATTGGTATATAATGATAGCGACATTTATAATTGCATTTTTCACATTTTTAATCGTTGTTAAATTCTTTGATAAATATATTTTTTAGTTTTTGGAGAGAAAATGAAATTTTTGGTTATAGGTAATGGCGGAAGAGAACATGCCATAATTTGGAAACTTGCACAAAGCCCGAAAGTAGATAAAATTTATTGTACTTTAGGAAATGCGGGTATTTCAAAACAAGCGGAAATTATTAATATAAAAGTTGACGATTTTAATTCTCTTGCAAATTTTGCATTGGAAAATAAAATAGATTATACGTTCGTAGGCCCGGAAGTTCCTTTAGCTTTGGGAATAGTTGATTATTTTAATTCTAAAAATTTAAAAATATTCGGCCCTTCAAAGAAAGGTGCATTGCTTGAAGCAAGTAAAAGTTTTGCAAAAGATTTTATGTTGAAATATAATGTTCCGACTGCGGAATACCATACTTTTACAGACTATAATTCAGCAAAAAGTTTTCTTGAAACAGAATGGAAAGAAAATAAAAAAATTGTTGTTAAAGCAGACGGCCTTGCAGCAGGTAAAGGTGTTGTTATGTGCCAAAACAGGCAACAAGCTCTTGAAGCAATAAAAGATATAATGCAGGATAAATCTTTCGGAACAGCAGGTGACAAAATAATTTTTGAACAATGGCTTGAAGGCCAGGAAACATCTGTTTTGGTTTTTGTTGACGGAAAACATTTTTCAATAATGCCTGCGGCACAAGATCATAAGAGAGTTGACGACGGAGATAAAGGTTTAAATACCGGCGGTATGGGAGCTTATGCTCCTGCACCTATAGCGACATCAGAACTTTTAAAACAAGTTAAAGAACAAATAATGCCTAATATTATGGCAGGTTTGCAAAAAGAAAATATAGATTATAAAGGTATATTGTATATAGGGTTTATGGTTGATAACGGAAACCCTTATGTTTTGGAATTTAATTGCAGGTTCGGTGATCCGGAAACGCAAGTAATTTTACCGCTACTTGAAACCGATTTGGTAGACATAGTTGAACATACAATAAATCAGACATTAAATGAAATAAGTATAAAATGGTCCGATAAATCGGCGGTATGTGTGGTTCTTGCTTCCGGCGGTTATCCCGAAAAATATGAAAAAAATATTAAGATTTCCGGGTTAGATGCAGTTAAAGAAGATGAAGCTATAGTTTTTCATGCTGGAACAAAAAAAGATGATAAGGGAAACATTTTAACTTCAGGGGGAAGAGTTTTGGTATTAACATCTCTTGCCGACGATATAAAATCGGCAATAGATAAAGTTTACAGAGTAATTCCTAAAGTAAATTTCGACAAGATGCACTATAGAAAAGATATTGCACAGAGGGCATTAAAATGGATAAACAAATAGATATTGCAGTAATAATGGGTTCGGATTCGGATTTGCCTACGGTTGCCGAAACATTAAAAATATTCGATAAATTCGGTATAAATTATTCGGTAAATATTGCTTCAGCCCACAGAACGGCAAATTTTGTAAAACAGTGTGTAAATAATGCGGTTAATAGCGGCGCAAAAGCTTTTATAGCCGTTGCGGGAATGTCTGCGGCACTTCCGGGAGTAGTTGCTTCTGAAACTGTTTTGCCTGTAATAGGTGTTCCGATGGACGGCAAAGCTCTTTCCGGAGCGGATGCTCTTTTTTCTATAGCACAGATGCCGCCTTCAATTCCGGTAGCATGTATGTCTATCGGTAAAGCCGGTGCAAAAAATGCGGCAATTTTTGCAATGGAAATTCTTGCAATAAAAGATAAAACCATTTCGGAAAAATTATTACAATACAGAAAAGAGATGGAAAAGCAAATTTTAAGTAAAGATGAAAAATTAAATAAGTTCGGCTATCAGAAATATTTGGAAGAAATAAAAAAATAATACATATCTCATATGTCATTCCGCACTTGATGATAAATTTCGTCAAAACTATTAATAGTTTATGGTTTATAATAGAATATGAAAAAAGTTTTAGTCGCATTATCCGGCGGAGTAGATTCGTCTACAACTGCTTATTTGTTGAAACAACAAGGTTTTGATGTTTCGGCTCTTACACTGAAATTATACGATTCTCGCTCTAAGGCATCTGTTTCTTTACAGGCAATAGAAGATGCTAAAAAAGTTTGTGATTTTTTAAATATAAAACATTATGTCCTCGACTTACAAAAAGAATTTCAAGATACAGTTATAAATAATTTTATATCGTCTTATCTATCGGCAAGTACTCCTAATCCGTGTATTCTTTGTAACGAGAAAATAAAATTTGGTTTGTTACTCGAATATGCCAAAAAAGAAGGGTTTGATTATTTAGCTACGGGACATTATGCAAAAATAGAAAAACAATCCGATGAATATAAGTTAAAAATAGGAAAAGATAAATCTAAAGATCAAACTTATTTTTTGTATAGACTTACTCAAAAAGAGTTAAAACGATTATTGTTTCCTTTAGCGGATTATACTAAATCCGAAATAAGAGATATCGCAATTTCAGCCGGCCTTCCGGTAGCAAACAAACCTGATAGTCAGGAAATTTGTTTTATTGAAACAAATTACCACGAGTTCTTGCAAAAAAACATAAAAGATTTTAATAAAAAAGTTTTGCCAGGTTTTATTGTAGATACTAAAGGTAAAAAACTCGGCAAACATAAAGGTTTAATATTTTATACAATCGGTCAAAGAAGCGGTTTAGGTATTACTACTCCGGAACCTGTATATGTTTTAAAAATGGATATAGCTACAAATACATTGGTTGTAGGTACGAAAAAAGACATATTTTCAAGAATTGCCAAAATCAAAGATATAACATTTGTTTCTGACAAATTTAAAGGCAATGATTTTAAAGCTGTAGTTAAAATAAGGAGAATGCATCAACCTGCTGCAGCTCTTATTTCAAAAGATATAGTATTATTTGACGAAGAGCAATCTTCCGTTACACCAGGTCAATCGGCGGTTTTTTATGACGGCTCTTATGTTATAGGTGGCGGAATTATAATTCAGGGAATATAAAATGGGAAAAAACGAAAAAGTTTATAAGTATATATTTTGGGGAATAATTATTATTACTTTTTTTAGTATAATGATCAATTCTTCCACAAGAGATTTTTTTGTGAAACTATGGACTCTTCATGATCTTAAAATAAAAAAAGAAAAGATGATAAACGAAAATAGAAAACTTGAAAAGAATATCGAAAGATTTAATAATAAACAAAGAGAAGTTGAAAGAGCATTGAAACTTGGAGCCGGTACAAATAAATATGGTGTTATTGCCGAAGATGAAGTTGTATATGTTTTTGAGGATGATGTTGAACAGGATGCTGAAAAATGAAATATATTTTTAAATTATTAATATTTACACTAATATTGTTTCTTATTCCAAAATTACTTTTTGCTTATTCACCGCTCCCGGATAAAAAAATCAAAATAGCTGCCACAACATCAAATATAGCAACATTGTTAAACGAAATATGTAAGGACAAAATTGAAGTTGTTACCATAATACCTGTGACAACAAGTCCCGAAAGTTATGTTATAGATGAAAAAACAATTAAAGAAGTTAATAAATGTAACATTATTTTATATCATCATTGGCAACCATGGGTGAAAAATTTAAAGTATGAACTAACTAACATAGGCCTTGTTTACAGAGAATTGAAAACAAGAGAAAATTTGATGATTCCGTATATAAATTTAAAAGCTGCCCAAGAATTATTTGATTTGTTGTCCGTTTGGGATAGAGATAACAAAGCTTTTTATGAACAAAATTTTTTGGATTATTCTTTTAAAGTGAATTTTGTATCGAATGAGATAATAAAAAATAATTACGGCAAATATAATAAAAAAATTGTTTGTAATTCCAAAATAGCTTCTTTTATGGAATGGTTGGGCTTTGAAGTTGTTATGACTTATGGAAGAGAAAACAATATGTCTTCTTCCGAAAAATCGTTGCTTAAAAAGAAGATAAAAAAAGAAAAAATTAAATATATTGCAGATAATTTACAGGACGGAACGGATGTGGGGAGATCTTTGTCGGAAAATTTGAATATGAAATATATTATTATAAGCAATTTTGTTCTTGGAAATTCATATATAAACACACTAAAAAATAATATTGAAAAAATAAATAAGGCTTTGGAATAGTGATTTTTGGCAATGTATACAAAAATAAAATGCTATAATAACAAAATATGTTTTAAATAAAAATTATGGGATATGGAGGATGTAAAGATGTATAAGTTGGTATTGATAAGACACGGTGAAAGTGTTTGGAACAAAGAAAATAAATTTACCGGATGGACAGATGTTGATTTATCTGAAAAAGGTGTTCAAGAAGCAAAGAAAGCCGGTCAAGATTTAAAGAAAGAAGGTTTTTCTTTTGATTTGGCATATACATCTGTTTTAAAAAGGGCAATAAAAACATTAAATAATGTTTTGGAACAAATGGATTTATTGTGGATACCTGTAGAAAAATCCTGGAGATTAAATGAAAGACATTATGGCTCTTTACAAGGCTTGAATAAAGCAGAAACTGCTGCAAAGTTCGGTGAAGCTCAAGTAAAAATTTGGAGAAGAAGTTATGATACTCCGCCGGAACCGCTTTCAACAAGCGATGAAAGATATGCAGGTAACGATCCAAGATATAAAAATGTTGATAAAAAAGATATTCCTTTAACGGAATGTTTAAAAGATACTGTTGCAAGAGTTATACCTTTTTGGAATTCTGAAATTGCACCTAAAATAAAAGAAGGTAAAAAAATAATCATAGCTGCTCACGGTAACAGTTTAAGAGCATTAGTAAAATATTTGGATAATATTAGCGACGAAAATATCGTTAATCTGAATATTCCTACGGCAATGCCTTTAGTTTATGAATTGGACGAAAATTTAAAACCTATAAAAAGTTATTATGTAGGTGATCCCGAAGCGGTAAAAAAAGCTATGGAAGCTGTTGCAAATCAAGGAAAAGTACAAAAGTAAATTTGTTGACTAAAAAAAAATTATAATGTAAAATAATTGGACATTGCCGAGGTGGTGGAATTGGCAGACACGTGAGACTCAAAATCTCAAGTTGCTTAGGCGGCGTGCGGGTTCAAGTCCCGCCCTCGGCATTTCCAAGAAAACAATTTATAATTTATAATTAAAAAACAGTGTCTTTTGATAGAGACTCTGTTTTTTTTATAGATTAAAAATTAAAAATAATATAAACTTAACTTAAATTAAGTTTAACGGGGTTTTGATATGACAAAGCAGGAACAAGCTCAAGAATATTTTAGGAAAGGATATAATTGCTCACAGGCCGTGTTTGTGACATTTTGCCAAGATTTAGGTATGGATCTTGAAACAGGTTTAAAACTGACTTCTTCTTTCGGTGGCGGCATGGGGGGATTAAGACAAGTTTGTGGAGCTGTAACCGCAATGTTTATGATTGCAGGGTTAAAATACGGTTATATAGACAGCCAAGATATGAATTTGAAGAACCGGCATTATAAATTAATACAAAATTTGGCAAAACAATTTACCGATAAATTCGGCACAATAATTTGTAAAGAATTATTATTGTCTCTGGCCAATATAAAAAAAGATGTTTCCATGCCGGAAGTAAGAACTTCGCAATACTACAAAATAAGGCCTTGTGAAAAATTTGTTGTTTATGCAGCAGACTTAACTGAAAAAATGTTGAACGGAGAATTATAATATACAATTTATAAGTTGCAATTAAACAAATAAAAAAAGGCTTGTGCTAAATGCACGAGCCTTTTTTAAATGGTTGCGGGGGCAGGATTTGAACCTACGACCTTCAGGTTATGAGCCTGACGAGCTACCGGGCTGCTCCACCCCGCGATTCATTTCAAATGATATTCAAATATTTTATATTTTTAAAATTTTTTTGTCAATCCTGTTTTACAGGTGTGTCTTTCTTTAATGTTAATCTCTTCTTAATTAATTTTATTGTTACATTGTTAAACAAAAACTATAAATTGCCTTTTTTTATGCTTTTATTATATCAATATAAAATAGACAAATTTGTTATATTTAAGTAAAATATAAAACTATGTAAATGTATTTTATTTGCGGAGATAAAAATGAAAAACTTATGGTCTTACGACAAGCAAGGTCAATGTGTTGTAAAAGATGCAAGAAGTTTAAAACAACCTTTAATTCACATGATAGCAAATTGTCCGAAATATTTTTCTATATGTGATAATTTTTTAAGAGGATTCTCAGGCTTTGATTATACGAGAATGTTCGGAGAATTCGACGGTCCGAACTTTCCTAAAGGACAGGCAAGATTTATTTGGATAAGAGAAGGAAAACAAACTTGGCTTGTTAACAATTACGATTTAACGGATACTCAAACTTCTAACCCGAAATATGAAATGGGACTAGGCTATGTAAATTTTTACGGCTCTTCTAAAAAATTAAATTTGAATGTTAAAACTACAATTTTTGTTCCGCTGGAAGAAATGGCAGAATTGTGGCTTGTAGATATCACAAATAATTCTAAAAAGGATAAAGTTATAGATTTTATACCAACGGTTCCTATTTATGGCGGTAGCAGAGCTTATGTTGAATATCATAGAGATGTTGTAAGACTTTATAATAAAAGCGAAGTAAAAAACAGTATAAAAATTCTTCCCGGACTTGAATGGATAGAAGGTTCAACGGATTCAAGTGATATTTGTTACTTTATGAGTGCAGAAACTCAAACCGGTAAGAAGGGCAACAGATTCTATTCTGACAGAGAAACTTTTCTCGGACCAAACAATATGTGGTTAAAACCTGATTCAATATTGAACGATATTGCTCCGCAAAAACAATGTTACGGTAAAGAAGCCGTAGGTGCAATAGAATTTAAAAAAATAAAAATTCCTGCAGGAAAAACCGTAAGTTTTGTTGTAATAAACGGCATAACGTTTACCGGCAGTAAAGATGCAGACAAATTAATAAAGAAATATTCATATAAAAAAGCTCTTAAAGCTTTTGATGATTTAAACAAATATTGGCAGGAAAGAGCTTCAAGAGTGCAAATAACAACGGCAAACAAAGAATTCGATAATTTATGGAACAATTGGTGGTGCTATCAATTATCAATGAGATATTGGTTTGGAAATACGGCTCATCCTCAAACAGACTATGGTTCAGATTTTGCGGGTTGGAGAGATTTTTGGCAGGATATGATGGCTGCAACGGTAATTGATCCGAAAGGTCTTGAAGAAAGAACAATGAAAACTCTTGAAGGTATAAGGCTTGACGGAACAAATGCTACAAGATTTTTTGCAAGGACAAAAGAGTTTGGCAGTGATGAAGTTAACGGTTTATGGTGCGATCATCCTTATTGGACGGCACAAACAGTTATGATACTTGCAAACTTTTTAGGTGATAAAAAATTCTTGTTTAGAGACGGAATAGGATATTTTAAAGATTGTTACCAAAACAGAGGCGAGAGTAAAAACGATAAATGGAAAAAAGGTTATATCGAAAATCAAAAGACAACAACAGGTAAAAAATATACCGGAACGGTAATTGAACATATGCTTGTTCAAATAGAAACAATGTTTTATGATGTAGGAAACAATAATCTTTTAAAACAAAAAAGAGCAGATTGGAATGATGCTGTTGACCAAGTAAAAGGTGAAAATGTAACATTTTCTTTCGCGCTTGCTCAAAACTGTAACGAGATTGCAGATTTGTTGGAAAAAACAGCAAACGATTTAAACATTAAAGAGATAGAAGTTTTTACGGAGTTGGCGGAACTTATCCAAAATTTTGATGATAATGTAAAGGATATTCCTGCAAAACAAAGACAAGCGGTTTTGGCAAAATATTTAAGTAAAGTTAACGATGCAATTTCCGGTAAAAAAGTTAAAGTAAAAATTTCAAAGATATTGAAAGATTTAAGAACAAAAGCACAATTTGTTATAGATAATGCAAATAAAAAAGCTTTCAACGGATATTATTACAGCGGATACATTTTTTCAGACGGTAAACCTGTAGATACAATTTGGAATAAATCCGCATTAAATAAAAAGAATCCTACATCAAATGATTTTGAAATGATGTTAATGCCGCAAACTTGGTCACTCGTTTCCGGAGGTGCAAAGAAGATCGGTGTAGAACAAAAAGTTATAGATTCGGTATTTAAATATTTATTTGATAAAACTACCGGTGCATTAAAATTAAATTATCCTGCTTATACGAAATTTAACAAAACTATAGGAAGAATAACAGGATTTGCTCCGGGAACAAAAGAAAACAACGCTTTGTTTTCTCATGCAAACTTGTTTTTTGTTTGGGCTTTAATAAAACAAGGTATGCCGGATTTGGCATATAAAGTGTTTTCCGGAATAAATCCTTTAAATCATGAACACGAAATAATAAGAACCGGCCCTTGGATACCGGAATATTATATTTCCAACGATAATCCTAACATTGCAGGTAGAGGAGAATATCCTGTTTTAACGGGTTCTTGTGCTTGGACAAGATATGCTTTCCAAAACTTTTTCTTCGGTGTAAAAGGTGTTTTTGAAGGGTTGTCTGTAGATCCGCATTTGCCTGCAAACAAAGATTTTCAAAATTGTAAATTGTTTATAAAGTTTAGAAATGCAAATTACGATATTTCTTTTGAAAATCCGAAGTTAAAGAAAAACTCAACGGCAAAGGAAATTATTGTTGATGGTAAAAAAATTGAAGGAAACATTATAAAACCGTTTAAGAACGGAACTCATAAAGTTTTGGTAGTATTGGGATAAAATATGAAAAAGCTATTAATATTACTTGTAGTATTTGTTTTTACATGTATAAACTTATATTCGGAAAATTTAGATGTAAGAGTGATAATCAAATCAATGAATGTAATTTCTCCGGACGGAGAAACAAAAACTTATGTGGAACCGAGAAGTGTGCCGCCTATAGATTATGCGTCAACCATTATAGCAAACGGAATGTCAATTTTAAATTATCATTCGGTGGGAATTGTTTTAAAAAATCAGCAGGGAATTTTTATATCGAAAGATCCGATTACAAATATCTTAATGTTTTCTAAGGTGGAAAATACAAGATCCGGCCCTATCATAGTTTCTTTCAATGCAACAACGATAGCACAAATAGATGCAGATACAATTTTTTCTTTGCACTATGAGCCAAAAGATAATTCCGTAACTTTGGCAATTATAGACGGCCATGCGACACTCAAAAAGAATGAAAAAGAAATTGAGTTAACAACAGACAAAAAATATAAACATAAATTTATAGGCGGCTCTTATGCCATTTAAGTTTTCTTCTTTAAAAATAAAAGATGTCGTTTTAATACAATCCGTGAAGTTTAAAGATGACAGGGGTTTCTTTGAAGAAGTTTTTAAAATTCCGGATTTTAAAAACTTTGGAATAGATTTAACAGTTAAACAAATAAATTTTTCACATTCAACAAAAGGTGTGTTGAGGGGATTACATTATCAGCTGGCTCCGTTTGCTCAAGCAAAATTAGTTAGAGTTATACACGGAAAAATTTTTGATGTTGCTGTAGATTTAAGATTGGGATCGGAAACTTTTGGTAAATGGGTAGGAGCTGAACTTTCCTCAAACGGACAAAATATGTTGTTTATTCCTGAAGGCTTTGCCCATGGTTTTGAAGTTTTATCGGATGAAGTTGATTTTGAGTATTATTGTTCCAATATTTATTCTCCGGAACACGAAAGAGGTATTTTGTATAACGATTCTTTTTTAAATATCGAATGGCATACAACAAATCCAAAACTTTCAAAGAAAGATTTGGTATACCCTACTTTTGAGTATGCGGAACATAATTTTGAGTATAAACTATAAATTTATATTTTATAGTTAAAAGACTGTTAACAATCAAAGGTAAATTTATGAAATATATTGTTACGGGAAGCTCGGGACAATTAGCAAAAGAATTTATAAAGAAATTTACGGAATTAAACATTGATTTTATTGCTCCGAGTGAACAAGAACTTGATATTATAAACAAAGAAAAGATTTCAAATATTTTCTCTCAATATAATCCTGATGTCGTTATAAATTGTGCTGCATATAACAATGTAGAATTGGCCGAGCAAGATAATACTAAAGCTTTTTTAATAAATAAAACTGCCGTAACAAATTTAGTTGAAGAAACTAAAAAATATAAAGCAAAATTAGTTCATTTCAGCAGTGATTATGTTTTTGATGGCAAAAAGAAAGATTTTTATATAGAAACGGATGAACCCAATCCGTTAAACGAGTATGGTAAAAGCAAGCTTGCCGGAGAAAAAGAAGCATTAAAATATGATAAAAATTTAGTTTGCAGATTGAGTTGGGTTACCGGCTATGGACAACAAAATTTTATTTATAAACTTTCGGGCTGGTTAAAGAATAATAAAACAGTCAGTGTTTCCGAAGATGAAATATCTGTTCCTACATTCACTTTTGATATTGTAAATGTAATTATAAAAGCATTATATGAAAATTTGTCCGGATTATATCATCTTACAAATTCCGGTAAAGCCTCAAGATATGAAGTCGCAAAAGAATTTGTAAAACTCAATAATTTCAATAATGAAATAGTTCCTGTTCCAATGGCAAGCTTTAACTCTAAGGTGCAAAGACCTTTGTTTACGGCAATGTCAAACAAAAAAATATCCAAAGAATTAAATATAAATATCCCAGACTGGAAACAGTCTATTCGGAAATTTATATCATAAAAAATCAGTTTTTTACAAAATTTTCACAAGAAAAATTTTAAAAAAAGAGTATAATACTATTATATGGAGAAGAGCCTTTTTTTGTTACCATCTAAAAAGATAATTTCTTTAATATTGTCAGTTATGACAATATTAAATGTTTTTAGTGTTGTTCTTATATACAATGCCGAAAGTATAGAAGAGTCAAAGAACTATACTACAGATACAATTGCAAAATATTGTAATATCGCAGTAGATATTCCGATGAAACTTATGAGTCATTTTTTCAAGGATGATGTTTCAAATAGTATTGGAATGCTTGCACCGATAAAAAATTCAGACAATGGTAATAAAAAACAGGAAAAAGACGGGTTGAACGATCTTTTTCAGTATGCGGTTGCCAATGATAACATATCTTCGGTTAATTTTGTCAAAAGTTTATTTTTCCCGGTTTTATTGCCTTTTTATAATGTTGAAATAAGTAAGCATAATTGCAATATTGATGTTATAGTTTTGGAAATATTACTGTTTATTATATTATTCAATGGTTCTATTATGCTTGCCAGAGGAGATACGGAAGATATTATTAATAATACAAATATAGAAAGAAAAGTCCGTCTTGCATAATGAAATACAAGGCGGATTTTATTTTGTGGAGAAAACTATGTTAAATAAAAAATTAAAGGAATTTTGGATAAAAAAAATTACAAGTGTGACAATTGCAACCTGTTTGATAATAACAAGCTTACAAGGTTTGACATTTTCTATGTCGGTACCTGTTAATACAGTACCTTTGTTGCCTCAAATTAGTACGAACATTATTCCATTTAATATCGGAAGAGTTACTGAAACAACCTATAACGGAGACGGACAAGTACTTGTATTGATACAAGATTTACACAGTCATAAACAAACACAAGAAAATATAAACAGTATATTAAAAGTGTTGGATAACAAGTACGGAATAAAAAATATTTGGCTTGAAGGAGCAAGCGGACATCTTGATACAAGTTGGATATTCAAAATTCAAGATACAACAGAAAGGGAACAAGTTGTAAAGGTACTTTTAGAAAAAGGAATGCTTACCGGAGCAGAAATGTTTTCTATAAAATCCGGAAAAACAGATATATTAAAAGGAATAGAAAATAAAGAAGTATATTTAAAAAACTTTAACAGATTGAATGAAATATATAATAAGAAAGTTGAAATAGAAGAATACCTCCCGCAAATAAAAGCAATTCTTAAAGCAAAGACAGAAGGTTATTTTTCGATAAATAACAGAAAGATAAATAGTCTTCAGGAGAAGAACAAAGAAGGTAAAATAAGAGCTGACAAGTACTTTGCATACATTTTAAGAGCAATGAAAAAAGCCGGATTAAAGTTGTCTGATTACGAACAAATTTCCAAGTATGTATATGTTATGGCAAAACAAAAGAGAATAAATTTTAAAAGAGCAAATAAAGAAATCAAAACAATAATAACAGAATTAAAAGAAGTATCAACTTATCAACAGTATAGAGAGCTTTTAAACAAAGTAAATAACAAAGAGACCGAGGCCGAATTTTATTCGGGAATAAAGAAGTTTGCCGAACAGAAAGGAATACTTAATAAATATAAAGAAGCGGAGAAATTTTTTGAATATTTGACGTATAACGAGATGTTAAATCCGATAGAACTTGTTGAGCAGGAAGAAGAACTTATAGACGATATAGAGACAAGTTTTGCACAAAACGGATACGAGAAAGAAGTATTATTTTTGAAGAAATATTTTAGGTTGATAGAAAGTTACTTAATGAACAAGATTACGGCGGACGAATACAGATATTTTGAAAACAACAGAGAAAGGTTTAAGCTGTTATGGACAAAATACGTAGATATTGACGGTATAATAAACATAGATGAATATTTTAGTTTGTTTGACGACTTTTATAAAGACAATGTAGAAAGGAACAGATGTTTTATAGAAAATATTACCGGTAAAAAGCCGGCAAAAGAAAAAGAAGCGATAGTTATAAAAGCCGGAGCGGAATATAATGCAAAAGCGATAGAAGAACTGAGTAAAACAAAAGCCGGAATAGATGTTGTTATAACCGGAGGATTTCACACAAGAGGATTAAGCAGATTATTTGAGGAAGAAAAAATCAATTATATCGTAATAACACCGAACATAACCGAAGAAACGGTAACAAGTGACAATTTGTATGAAAAAATGTTTAAAGAAGAGTATGAAATAGTAAAAGAGAAATTTGCGAATATACCGTTTTCTTTATTGGTAAAAGAAATAATAAATAAAGCGGAAGTTGTAGAAGAAATAAGATTAAGTGCTGATAAAACATCAATAGAACTTGTTACCGCAAAAGAGACAATAATGCTTGGGCATAACGGCTTGATAAACGGCAATATTGCAGAAACATCTGCGAAAGATGTTAAGTTAAGTCAAACACAGGCAAAAGTTGCAGCGGAAGCATTTTTGAGTCTGCAGGAATATTTGAAAGCTGAAAGAACAAATAAAAGAAGAATTGCGGATAATACTGAATTTAAAGATACTTCCGAGTTACAGAAAAAGACACAAAAGTTAATATCTGAAATCCAAAATGAAAAATTAAGACAGGCTTTTACAAAAAAAATGCCGGAGCTTTCACATTATATCGTTAGAATTTTTGATAATCTGGATATAGATGTTTCCGATGAAAATATGTATGGAAATGTCATAGTTGATGTGATGAAAAAATGTGAAAAAAAGGGAATAAATGTCACTGAATATTGGTCGAATTCTGTTGCAAGAGATGAAATTGTACGTATTATAAACGGAGTTTTGAAAAGTAAAAATCTTCTACCATTGTTACAGACTGAAGGAACAATAGGTAGATTAGCAGATATTCAAAGTTTTCTTGAAAAATTAGGTTTTAAGTTTTCTGAAGAGAACCCTTTGAGCAGGACCCCGTTCGGAGTTGCTTTGGGTGTATTGATGGAATTTTTTAGTTTATGGAGTAAAGATTTTGCCGGACAGCATGAAAATTGGTCACCCTTGCAACAAACGGAACTGGAAAAAATAAAAAAACAAAGCATATTATCCGGACTGGATGGAACAAGAATCGGTGCAGTATTAGGCTTAGCACTTGGAGTAGCAATATTTTCTAATCCTCTGCTATCGATGTTTCTCGGTGCTGCAATAGTTGGTGCTGTTTCTTTTTCAGCAACAGAAATTGTAGAACATTATAAATGGAATACGAAATATCCTGGTTTTATGTTACAGACCGGAGGGAAACAAACATTTAGACAACCCGGAATTATAAAAGAGTTAAAAAAACGAGGAATAGATGATAAAGAATTATTTAATTTTTTAGTTAAATTTAGAAATGATAAATATATCGGATTAGTTCAAGGGTGCCTTGGGAAAAAAGAAAAAGAACCAAAGGAAAAAATTAAACAATTATTGGAAGAAGAATATGAACAAATATTCAAAGGAGAAAATTTTTATAAAGATTATGATGAAATAGAACAAATTTATGACGACTTGATGTACACATTGAGAGCGACAGATAGAGAAGTATATGAAGAAATAAGAGTTCTTGAAAAAGAGAAAGCAATAAAAAGATTAACAGATCGTATTAACAGAAGAAAATTTGATGCAATAGAACAATGGAAAGAAGCGTTAAAAAAAGAGAAATATACAATTGTTGAAAGGGTTTTAATAGCAAGAGGTATAATCCAATATTTAAATAAAGCAAAAACATCTGCAATACCAGATGCATATATAGAAGAAGTTTTTGATAAATTTATAGAAAACTTTAAAAGTACCCAAATAGAAGAAGCAGAACGATTTAAAATACATGAACAATATTTAAAATGTTTTACGGAATGGGTAATGTCAAACGGGGAAAATCCGATAGTAAAAGAAGTAAACTATGACTATAACGGAACGCAGATAAAAGGGAAATGGATAAGAATAAAAGGTAAAAAAAGTATAGAGGCTGAAGGTAAAGGAGATTTAGAAAAAAACAAACAAATATTATCGGCAATATCATCGGAACGCTGGTGCACAAGCGGAAGGGGAGGAGAAATAACTGTATTGGAAAAAAACGGTTGTGATTTTTATGCATTTATACAGGAAGGACAACCAAAATCCACATTGGGATTTGTTCCTGCGGAAGATTTAAAAAAATTAAAAACAGATTCGTGGTATTACGGATTGTTTGAACAGGGAAACGGACAAAACAATATAGTACCGGACATGTATGATGAAGCAGTGAAGGAGTTACAAAAAGAATTACAATCAGGCGAATATCAAGATGAGGTAGGATATAAAACATTACAGGAAATAGGATATCCGGATATAATAAAAGAGAAAAGAGCAAAAAAAGAAAGGCAGAGAAAATTTTTTGAAAACATAAAAGAAAGAAAAGTAACGGATTTCACGGATAAAAAATCAAGAGAGCAGTTGCAGGAAGCATTTTCTATAGTTATAACACAAGATGAGAACGGGAATTGGAACACTGTTCATGAAATAACCGATGCAATGTTAGATGAAATGGCAGAAACCGATATATCTATAGTAGAAAAATTTTTGAAGACTATAAAAAATGTAGAAGAATCGGCGAGCATTTTGAATGCTAATTATGCCAAATATGTAGAGGATTTAAATGTCGGAGGAGATTTAAAATTAAGGAGAAATTCTCTTAAAAAAGGAATAACTATCAATACCGGCGGACATTTGGATTTAGGTCATGTAATCGAAATAGAAGAAGGAGTAAGTCTCAGCGCAGGCGGAACTCTGGCATTAGGTAATGTAACTAAAATAGGAGAAAATGTAAGTTTCAGCGCCGGTGGATTGTTGTATTTAAACAGTTTAAGTTTTTTACCTGAAAATGTAAGCTTCAATACCGAAGGAGAGTTGGTTTTAGAACAAGTAACTGAAATAGGAGAGGGAGTAAGTATCCGTGCCGGAAATTTGTCTTTAGGATTAACAAAACTGACAAAAGAAACTGCAGATAAAATAAATAAATTTCAATATAATTCATTATCCTTGAAGTATGCTAAAAGTATTGAAGATCAAATAAATCTCAGAGTTAACGGAAATTTGGATTTAAGAAAACTAACCGAAATAGGAGACAGAGTAAGTCTCAGTGCGGGTGGAAATTTAAATTTAGTTAATGTAACTAAAATAGGAGAAAACGTAAATCTCAGTACCGACGGAAATTTGGATTTAAGTGCAGTAACCGAAATAGGAGAGAGAGTAAGTCTCAGTGCCGGAAGAGAGTTGTATTTAAGCAATTTAAATTTTTTGCCTAAAGGTGTAAGAATAACAGCCGGCGGGAATTTGTTTTTTATAAATCTAACCAAGATAGAAGATGGATCAAGTATTGAAACCGGAAACAGTTTGTTTTTAAGCAGTGTAATCGAAATGGGAGACGAAGTAAGTATTATTACAACAGGTAAAAGTCTGATTTTGGACGGATTAACCAAAATAGGAGACGGAGTAAAACTCAGTGCCGGTGGTAAAAATTTAAATTTAAGAAATGTAACCGAAATAGGAGAAAATGTAAGTCTTACAGCAGCTAATACCTTGAATTTAGAAGGATTAACAACTTTACCTGAAAATACTGATAATATTAAATTATCTTTTGAAGAATTAATCTGTTCCAATGATAAAATTAAAAGACAATTAATAGAAATAAGAGACAGAACAAAGAGAGAATTAACTACCGAAGAAGAAATAGATAACCTTATACATGAATTGGAAGTTGCTGAGAAAAATTATAATCAAAACAAAACAGAAGAAAATAAGAAAAAATTAGAAGCAGCTTTTATCAATATAAAATTGGATGTAAAAAATATGTCTTTAGATACATTGTACGATATTGTGGAAAGAATATTTACAATAATGCAAAGATATTACAATATGAGTCCTGAAGGATATTTTGAACAGCTAAACATGGTAAAAAGATTTTTAAAGGACAAAAAATATGATATTAAATCACAAACCGAAAAATATATGATTGATGATAATCTGGACGTAGATAGAATGCAGTCAAAATTTCCGAATATGATAGTCTCCGCACAATCTATACCGGATAGTTACGGTGATAAAGATATAATTGAAAATTTATATGTTGTCTTTAGTTTAATGTTGTCAGGATTAGGATCGAGATTGAACAGAACAGACTTTTTAAAAGCTGTATTCGTATTAGATAAAAAACTTTTAGAGACAAAAAAGATACAAAATGAGTTTTTGAAAGAAAAAACAGAAAAAGAATTGGAACGAGCTGTAAAAACTTTAGATTTTTTAAGATACAGTGAAGAATATGAATCGTATGTGAGACAATATGCTGAAGAATCACAAACAGAAGGGTTAATTGATGACGAAGGGAATATTCTTAATCCCAATCAAAAAACAAAATCAATTGATTTAAAATTAAGAGTACAAACAAGTGAAGGTTGGAGAATGAAATCTTTGGCACAAATGATACTTGATTCTTTGTTAATAAAGAGTCAAGAAATCGGAGATAATTTTGCCGTAAATATACTTACGGATAATCAATCTATTCCCGCAATAAATGTTTTACTTGACAGTATAATAGAAGAAGGAGCTTTCGCAGGTAAGAAATACAGAGAAGTTTTAATGAACAAAAAAATAATTCAAACAACATTAGGTAGGAATATTACCGGCATTAGTTTACACAGAATGCATCCTTCAGTTCAATACGATGAAAATACGGGAATTTTTAATTTTTATACTGAACAATATCCTTTGGGCCATTCGAGATATGCTGTTGAATTGGGAGAACAATTGATGAGTGAAACTTCGTCTAATAAAGAAGAGGAGATAAATGTTGTAACAAATAGTGACAACTGGAAAGCAGGTAATTTATTTAACAAAATAATCGGATGGGTTGCCAAAACGAAAACACCCATAGCGATATTGGTAACAAAGAAAGGAACGAATCAGGGTGGTATTCCAATGTTAGTTTCTGAAACGATTAATGGAGAGGAATTCTTGTTTTATAAAATTATAGAATCCGCACAAGCGGAAGAAAACGATGAACTTAAGCAAAAATTCAATAATTCGCCCAATGCATTATATAATACCAATATGATTGTAGAATCGAAAAGAGCATTTATGAAACAGATAAAACTTGCCGAGAAAAATATAAACGATTCTCAAAATTCTCAAATAAGAGAAAGAGTTAAGAGAGTTTATGGTTTAAGTACGGAAGAAGATTTAAAAGCTTTTATTAAAACAAAATTTGCTCTTGCAGATTTGATTGTAAATACCAAGACGAATGATGAGACAGAAGAAAAATTTATTCAACTTGAGGGGGCAATCGGTTCGGCTTTAATGGAATTAAGTAATCTAATATATGTAATAAATGGTGAACATTTATTAAAGTTTGTTGTGTTAAATGAAAAAGAAAAAGATGAACTTTTTGGTGCAATGAAAAACAGCGACGATTTTTATTCATTCCTGCAAGCAATAGAGGAAATGGATGTTGAAGGAGAAAGAAGCAGTTTTCAACAAAATAATATGTCGAATTGTTTCGTTGATCCAAAAAGTCCATTGAAGAAATTAACCGTAAAAGGTGCGGTTAAGTTAGAAGATTTGGAACTTAGGGGAGATTTTGTTTCGGTAATAAATAATTCAAAAAAAGAAATTATAATATCTCCGGAGATATTAAAAAAATATGATTTTGATATTTCCGATAATAGAATTATTTTGGAAAATATTAATATTGTTGTTGATGAAAAGGCTAATCTATTTGTGGAAAAAGATGGTGTTGTAATAATGACGGAAGAAGAAAGAACTCAACAAGCTGATGTTGTTGATGTTTCAGCAGATGCGGTAAAAGGAATAGTAGGAGTAACGAAGGTAAGTCTGTTAAGAACCAAACAATCTAATTCGCAGAAAATTACTCAAATTGTTGAAGGGGCAAACAACTTCTTATATTTAGACGAGCTGCAACAAGAATCTATAGAAATAGCAACAATGTTCAATGTAAAACCGGAAACTATTTCAATAGTAGATGCAAACGATACAAAAAGGATACGAGAAGCTATCGAAATAGCAGAAAACGGAACGAAAGTAAAGATAATAATTTTAAACTCTCAAGCGGGAGAAGTTACCGACGAAACAGGGAATGTAATATACAGTGAAGATAACAATGCATTGCTGGAACTTGCGAAGAAAACCGGCAATTTGGAAATAATAAAATATGAAACGCTCGAAGGAGAAACAGCCGCAGGAAGAGAAATTATCAGAGGTATTTTGGAAAATATAAAAGCTAAAAATATTATAGGGCAAGGTACTAAAAATGTTCTGTATATTACACCTTCACTTCTTGATGGCCGGGAAGACATTGTTTACGAATATTTGCAAGACGGAACGATTCTTTCGGTAAGTACAAACAGTATCAAAGGAGCATTGGTAAAAGGTCTGTTGAACTATGGTAACTTAAAAGTTAAAACATTGGAAAATATGATAATACAACCAGCAAATATTTACGGAACATTTAAAGTTGAAGATGTTACAGATGCAGTTCTTAAAGAACTTTGTTCGAAAGGAATACATACTCTTATGATGGATGTTACCGATGCCGACAAAGATGCATTAAATAATGCATTAGTCAGAACACAAAATGCTGAAATGGGAATTGTTGTATTTGGTGAAGGAGCAGAAAATATTAGTTTTGAAGGTATAGAGGTAGAAGTTGCTGTAAAAGGAGATTCACAAGATAAGAGACGAGTAGTGGAATATAATGAAGCACTAACAATGGAAAATTTATCAAAAGATGTTATAGTAAATATTGCACAAAGAGAAGGTGCAAATATTATAATGACACCGGAGAATATAAAGAGATTGATAAATGCCGGAGCAGCTATAGCATTTGACGGAGAAGTATTAAGGGAAGTTAGTAAAGAAAATACTGCAAAAAATGGAATAACGATGTTAGATATAGTAAAAGCGATGTTTACCGAAAATTCTCAACAAAAGGCTGCAAAAACAAGAGCAAGAGGAATAAGAGCAGGAAGAAATATAGCAGTGAAAGCATTGTCGGCAGGAACAGACTTAAACGAACTAATAAATAATATAGATTCTATTTTAGATTTGATACAAAACAAAGAAAATGGGGCGTTGACTATAATCGGACAAATTCTTGGAAAAGAAAGGAAATTAGGCGAACTTCTCGATATTGATTCGACAAGTTTAACCGGAAAAGAAGACGATTTGTTGGGAAAAACAGAAGGAATTTTGCAAGTAATAGAATTATCTAAGGTTGTAGATAATATAAAAGATATCGACAGAATAGATAATATGAATGAACTTATGGCAATGCTTGTGGAATACAGAATGTTGACGGGAGAAAGTTATAATCCTCAAAAAGGAAAAGAAGTTATTAATGTTCTTTCGGATAAAACACATGATGAGATAATGAAAGATCTTAGCGAACAGCTCAAAGATGAAAATTTGTCAAAAACGGATAAAACATTTGTTTTGAGCGGAATAATTGATTTGCTTTTGGCAGATGACTTACGTATTGATGCACAGTTTGAAAAAATGTTTGAAGGTATGGATACCAAAGGTATACATGCAATGCTTTCAGCTGCATAGTATATTAATTTTAAAAGAATTGTTTGAAAAAAACTATTATGACTTTTTAGAACTTACAATAAAATGAAAGTTTAAGAATTGAATAGTTGAATAATCAAAAACTTGTCTTTATGACATAAAAAAAAACAATTGTTGATTTTTGATTAATAATTTGTGTTAAAGCCTGTTCAACTATTTTGTTTATGAAAATAATCTCAATTTTACTACTTTGAAAAGATATTTTATTAAAGTGAAAGGCTTTAATTTTGATTGACCTGAAACTCTTTCCAAAAATGCGATAGGATATTCCTTAATAATTGCCTTTGTTTTTTTTGTATAGTAGAGCATTTCCGTTACAATAAACGGATCTGAAGCTTTTAGTTTATCTATATATTGTTCTACAATTTCTTTCTTAAACATTCTGTAACCGGATGTAGCATCTGCAACTTTTACACCTATACAAAACTGTAAATATCTTCTTGAAAGATGACTTACTATTTGTCTTAAGAATCCTCTTTGTGTATCGGAACCGCCTTTAACATATCTTGAACCGATAACCACATCACAACTGTTAATAAGTTCTCTGAAATCTTTAATATATTTAGGATTGTGTGAACCGTCACCGTCTAATTCAACAAGATATTTGTAACCTTTTTGTATGCCCCACTTAAAAGCATCTATACCGGCGTACCCTCTGCCTCTTTTTTCTGTTCTTAACAACAAATGAATTTTAGGATTTTCTTTCTCCATGGCTTCTACAATTTTATATGTCCCGTCGGGAGAAACATCGTCGGCAACAAGAACTTCTATATCTTCAACGCCGCAATTTAATATATCGTTTACAACTTTTTTTATGTTTGTTGCTTCGTTATAAGTACAAACAATCGCTAAAGTATCCATTTTATCCTCTGTTAATAAATATAAGTTTGTATTGCATCTAAAACATTTTCCACAGAAACTTTGTCCATGCATTTAACTTTTTTATTACAATCCGGTTTATAACAACAATTACATTCCATAGACACTATTTTTATTCCTCTGCCATACATTTCAATTTCATTGTATGATGTAGGTCCGAAAATAGCAACAACATTCTTTTTGAGTCCTAATGCGGCATGCATTGCCATCGTATCACCGCAAACCACCAAATCACATAAATTTACCATTGCAAAAAATTCCTGCACTGAATTGTCGGTTCCGGTAGAATATACATTTGTAATTTTTTGTTTAAGTATTAATTTTATTTCTTCTTCATCATCTTTTCCGCCGAGCAACAATATATTGTAACCTTTAGATGATAAAATTTTTATAAGCTTTATATATTTTTCTATTCTCCATTTTTTCATAACCCATCTTTTTCCGGCACTTGGGTTAATGCCGATAACTTTATTTTTATTCAGTTTTAATGAAGCTTTTAATTTTTTTGCTTTTTGTTCCGCTTCTTTGGATATAGGAACAACTATTTCATAATTATCTTTTTTTAGTTCGCAAATATTTGCCATCCAATATTGGTAAGTGTGTTCGTTTTCTTTTTTTAAATTGTCATAAGCACATGTAGGCAACCACTTTTTGGCATACTTATTTGAGCCTATGATTGTTCTTGAAGAATCAAGATAATAACCTATTATTTTATTTGCAAAAACAAGTTTGGTGAAAGATAAACTTTCAGGTGATAAATCTAAATTTATAACTATATCGTACTTTGTCGAAGACAAAAATTCAAAAACTTTGTTATCGTTAGGAATAATAATATCTATATATTTGTTCCCAACCAAAACATCAACGTTTTTTTTGTCTACCAGCCAATCTATCGTGGAATTTTTATATTTTTCTTTTAATCCTTCCAATATAAAAGTTGTTCTTAAAACATCTCCCATTGCTCCTAATTTAACAATCAAAATTTTTGTCTGTTTTGTTCTTTTGTTTATCGAAATATACTTTTTACAGGAAGAGCATACGAAAGCATTTTCCTTTTGATATTTACAAGGTCTGTCTAAAGGAAAGTTAATACAATCTGAATATAATTTGTAATTTGTTTTTTTCATATTTGTTAATTTTAGCAAATTGTTTGAAAAAAAAAATAGGTGAAAACAAAATATTCTGCTATTTTTTATGTGTTTCATATGTAAAAAGAATAACAAATAATGTAAAATATTACATTATGTTGACAGTAAGAGAACTAACTAAAATTTATAAAAAATTTTCTTCTCTTTTTCAAAAAGAAGAAGAATTTAAAGCATTAAATAATGTTTCTTTTGAATTAGAAGAAAACAAAGTCCTTTCAATTATCGGAGAAAGCGGTTCGGGGAAAACAACTCTTGCTAAAATAATTTGTGCTTTGCTTCCTTATGAAGACGGAGTTGTTGAAATCAATAAAAAAAATATTTTGAATTATACAAGACAAGAACTGTCAAATACAGTCCAAATGATATTTCAAAATCCGTATTCTTCTTTTAATCCCAAACTTACTATAGGACATTCCTTATTTGAAGCCGTTGATAAAAATATAAATGATAAAAAAGAATTTATAAATGAAAAACTTGCACTTGTAGATATGAAAGAAGATGCTGTGTTTGATAAATATCCTCATCAATTTTCCGGCGGGCAAAAACAAAGATTAGCAATTGCAAGAGCATTATTAAAAAATCCGAAGATTTTAATTGCGGACGAACCTTTTGCTTCACTTGATGTTATAAACCAATCTTTAATAATGGATATATTTCGTAAAATAAAAAAAGAACAAAAAACAAATATTATATTCATTACACACGATATTTCTTCGGCTTTTAAAATATCGGATAAAATTTTGATATTGCAAAACGGAAATATGGTAAAATATGGGAATATTGAAGATATAAAAAAAGATAATAATGAGTATATCAGAGAACTTATAAATGCAACATATTTAATGGAGTAAATTAAAGTGCTAAAAGAAATTAATGCGGTTATAAAACTTTCTCAAGAGACAAATACCGATGTTTATGTTGTTGGAGGTTATTTAAGGGATTTCTTGTTAAAAAAGAAGTCTTTGGATATAGATTTGGCCGTATCTAAAAAGTCAGAAGTTTTTGCAAAAAAATTGGCAAAAAATATAAACGGAAAATGTTTTAAATTACATGACGACCTGCAAACTTACAGAGTAGCCGTTTTTAATAATCCGGATTTGGAATATATAGATATTTCTCTTATTCAAGGTAAAGATATAAAAGATGATTTAACGAGAAGAGATTTTACAATTAATGCATTAGCCTTAAAAATTGAGTACTTTGATAATATTAAAAAAAATATAATCGATTATTTCGGTGGAATAAAAGATTTAAAAAAGAAAGAAATAAATGCTGTCTCAAAAACGATTTTTAATGACGATCCTTTGAGAATGTTAAGAGCCTTCAGATTTTCAAGTGAATATAATTTTAAAATTTCAAAAGGAACTTTATCTTTAATAAAAAAGTATTCTTCGAAAATTACTAATGTTGCCGGTGAAAGAATAAAGAACGAAATTTTTAGAATATTAAACAATAAAAAATCTTCAAAATATATTGCAATGATTGATGACTGCGGATTATTGGAAAAAACATTTCCCGTTATAACAAAAATGAAAAAGTCCGCAAAAAATTTTTATTATCATCCCAAGGGATTATTTCAACATTGTTTTCAAACTTATGAAGCATTGGAAAAAATTTTAATTAAAACAGATAAATATTTCCAAAAATCCGTCAATGAATTAGATAAACATTTAAGTGAAAGTTTTTCTGAGTATGTAAATAAAAAAAATCTATTAAAATTTATTGCTCTTTTCCACGATTGTGCAAAACCCGAATGTGCCAAAAGAATGGATAATAAAATGAGATTTTTGGGCCATGAAGCATTGGGCGCTAAAAAAACGGCACAAATAATGAAAGAGTTAAAAATGAGCAATAAGGAAATATCTTATGCAAAAGCAATAATATCAGAACATATGAGACCTTCAAATTTGGCAAAATCCGATGTTATAACAAACAGAGCACAAATGAGACTTTTTAGAGATATAAAAGAAAATACTCCGGATCTTTTGATATTGGCAATGTCTGATTGGCATTCTTATCAAACTTTAAAAGTGAAAGTATATTCAAAGAAAGTTTTAAAACAGCAGGAAAAAGCTGTTGCTAAACTGATATTCAATTATTTTGAATTCATCAATAATAAGCCTAAAGATAAAATTGTCGATGGTAATGTTTTAATGAAAGAGTTTCATCTTAAGCCCGGGAAAATAATAGGTGATTTGTTGTTGTTAATAAACAATGCTTATGAAGAGGGAAGAATAAAAGATAAGAAACAAGCGTTGAAATATGCAAAATCTCAATTGACAGTATTAAAGAAAAAACATAAAATTATATAGACGATAAATTCCGGTAGTTAGTTTATAAATTATTGTTATTGCGGGCATAGTCTAGTGGTAAAACCCGAGCTTCCCAAGCTCGTGATGCGGGTTCGATTCCCGTTGCCCGCTGTTTTTTTGTGCCGAAAATTAATAAAATCATAAAAAATTACGACAATACCCTGTCGCAATCATTTTATAAAATATACAAATGAAAATACTTATAGCAGGCAGTAGAACCATAACAAATATTAATGTTTTATTAAAAGCAATAAAATTGTCCGGGTATAAAATAACGATTAAAGATGAAATTGTTTCCGGCGGAGCAAGAGGAGTGGATACTTTGGCGGAAATTTTTGCTAAAAATAATAAAATACCGATAACAATTTTTAAACCGGATTGGGACAAATACGGAAAATCAGCCGGTGTTATAAGAAATTATGAAATGGCAAAATATTGTGATATCGGTATTGTCATACATAACGGAAGCAGGGGAAGTCTGAATATGATAAGAAACTTAATTAAGTTCAAAAGAGATTTTTTTGAATATGAAATATAAAAATTTATTATAATATAAAAATAATTTTATAAGGAGTAATAAAATGTTGATTGCACTTGTAATTTTGGTGTCTTTAAATTTAATTTTAATGATTTTGTTTTTTCTGAAGAATAAAAATTCAAATCAAGATACTATAAATAAAAAGTTTGAAAATTATGAACAGAAATTAGATTCTTACGAAAAAGATTTTAAAGACGAATTTGAAAGAAGCAGAAGAGAATCTGCCGAGACGGCAAGAGTTTCAAGAAAAGAAAATCAAGAAACATTAATAAATTTTCAAAACTCCATAAATACAAAATTTGATACCCTTTCGAAAAATACACAAGAATCTTTGGATAAACAAAAAGAAACTATACAAGAAAATCTTAGAGATATTCAAAACAGCAACGAAAAAAAATTAGAACAGGTAAGAACTACCGTAGATGAAAAATTGAAAAACACACAAGATATTTTGGACAAACAAAAAGATTCTGTTCAAACAAGCTTAAAAAATATTCAGGAAAGCAACGAAAAAAAATTAGAACAAATGAGACTTACCGTAGATGAAAAACTGCAATCTACTTTGGAAAAGAGATTAAATTCTTCTTTTGAACTTGTAAACAAACAATTAGAATCTGTTCAAAAAGGTTTAGGTGAAATGCAAAATCTTGCAGCAGATGTTGGCGGTTTAAAGAGAGCCTTAACATCCGTAAAAGTTGCCGGTAACTTGGGTGAAGTTCAGCTTGAATCTTTATTATCTCAAATTTTAACTGTCGCTCAATATGAAAAAAATGCTCATCCAAATCCGTCAAATCCTACGGGTGTAGTTGAATTTGCAGTAAAGATTCCATCCAAGGAAAGTCAAAATAAATATATTTATTTGCCGATAGATTCAAAATTTCCTACCGCGGTATATGAGCAACTTCTTCAAGATTATGAACTTGCGGATAAAACTGCAATAGAAAATGACAAGAAAAAACTCGTATCCGATATAAGAAATTTTGCTAAAGATATTAAAAACAAATATATTGAGGTTCCTTATACAACTGATTTTGCAGTAATGTTTTTACCTTTTGAAGGCCTTTATTTGGAAGTATTAAGAATTCCGGGACTTATACAACAAATTCAAAATGAATTTTCAATAACTGTTTCTGGTCCGACTACTCTAGGTGCATTTTTGAATAGTTTGCAAATGGGATTTAGAACGCTTGCCATTCAGGAACAAACAGATTCTGTTTGGAATATTTTGAGAGCTGTAAGGACCGAATTCGGTAAATTCGGAGATGTTTTGGATGCAACAAAGAGAAAATTAGAGAGTGCAAGTAAAGAAATAGATAATGCCGGTGTAAGAACAAGAGCCATAGAAAGAAAGTTAAGAGATGTTGAAACTTTACCGAAAAATCAAGCAGAAACACTTTTGGAAAAAATTTAATTTTATAAAAATATAAATTATCCGATAAAAACGCAAAGTAATTTATACCGAAAACTATGTAAACCATAAAGAGGAACCAAACCGGTATATGTTTATAAATCGTTATTTTTTTTATATAATATGAAACAATAATATGTAAGGAATGTTGTTATGGAAATTTTGAACTCAAATCAAATAGATTCTAAAATAGAAAATTTAGCGAATGAAATTTTAAAACAAAATATAGATGATATTGTTATCATAGGTATTCAAACAAAAGGTGTTGTTGTTGCTAAAAGATTATCAAGAAAAATAGAAAATATTAAAAAAATGAAAGAACAAATACCATTCGGCGTGTTGGATATCACTCTTTACAGAGATGATTTGCAGGAAGCCGGAGCCGATATTCCCACAATAAAAGATACCGATATTCCTTTTGATATAAATAATAAAAATATAATTTTAGTTGACGATGTTTTATATACCGGCAGGACAATTCGTTCCGCTTTGGATGTTTTAAAAGATTTCGGCAGACCTAAATCCATAAAATTAGTTGTTTTGGTTGACAGAGGTTATAGAGAACTTCCCATACAACCGGATTTTGTAGGTCTTGTGCACCATACAAAAAATGAAATCTATGTGAATTTGAATACTGAAATTTCCGACAGAGACACTGTTACGATAGAAGAATAGAGCCAATTTGTAATTTGCAGTTTATAATGTCTGTAAAAATGTTGGTAACTGTTTAATTAAATTAAAATAAAGAGGCCAAAATGTCTTTTAACAGAAAAGATCTTCTAGGTTTGGAACATTTGGATAAAAAAGAAATTCAAACAATTATTGATGCGGCGAAACCTTTCAAAAATATGTTCACAAGATCAATAAAAAAAGCACCTGCTCTTATCGGAAAGACTGTGGTGACATTATTTTATGAACCATCCACAAGAACAAGAACTTCTTTCGAAGTTGCAGCAAAAAGATTATCAGCAGATGTTGTTAATATCGCAACCGCGACCTCAAGTGTTGTAAAAGGTGAAAGTTTGGTGGATACAGCCAAAACACTTGAAGCTATGAAAGCAGATATTATTATTATAAGACATACACTTGCGGGAACACCTGAATTATTGGCAAAAAATTTAAATGCTTCAATAATAAATGCCGGTGACGGTTTCCATGAACATCCAACACAGGGGCTCTTGGATCTTTTTACAATGTATGATAAAAAGAAAAAAATAGAAGGTTTAAAAGTTTTATTGGTGGGTGATATTTTACATAGCAGAGTTGCAAAATCAAATATTTGGGCATTAACAAAATTCGGTGCAAAAGTAAGAGTAGTGGGACCGCCGACTTTAATACCTAGGAAAATATCAGAATTAGGAGTAGAAGTTTTTTACGATTTGGATGAGGCAATAAGAGATGTTGATGTTATAAATATTTTAAGAATACAAATGGAAAGACAACAAGGAGCTTTTTTCCCTTCTGTTCATGAATATATTGAGCTGTATCAAGTAACAAAGGAAAGACTTGCAAAAGCTAAGCCCGATGTTTTAATTATGCATCCCGGTCCTATGAACAGAGGAATAGAAATAGCATCGGAAGTTGCGGATAGTCCGGCAGCAGTTATTAATGAACAGGTAACAAATGGTATTGCCGTCAGAATGGCAGTGTTGCACTTATTGGAATTAGCAAGAAATAAACAGGGGAGAAAACATGTTAATTCAAATTAAAAATATAAGAATAGTTGATCCTGCATGTAAAGTTGATAAAATCGGTGATATATTTATTGAAAACAACAAAATAGTTGAAAAACTTTCTTCTAAACCGGATAAAATAATTGATGGTAAAAATAAAGTTGCGGTTCCCGGTTTAATAGATGTTCATTCTCATTTAAGAGAGCCGGGACAAGAGGAAAAAGAAACGATTAAAACCGGAACCCGGGCTGCAGCAAAAGGCGGTATAACTACCGTTTTTTGTATGCCGAATACAAAACCCGTAACCGACAATGCGCCATCGGTTGAATATATTCTTATGAAAGCACAAAAAGAAGGAACCGTAAATGTGTTTCCTATAGGATGTATTACAAAAGGTTCGGAAGGTAAAGAGTTAGCGGAAATAGGGATATTAAAAAAAGCCGGAATTGTTGCTGTAAGTGACGATGGAGTTCCTGTTGCAAATTCTCAAATTATGAGAAGAGCCTTAGATTACACAAAAATGTTTAACTTAACTGTAATATCTCACTGTGAAGATAAAGAATTATCTAAAAACGGTGTTATGAATGCAGGTAAAAATTCCATGATATTCGGACTTAGAGGAATTCCTAACCAAAGTGAAGAAATAATGGTCTCAAGAGATATTATGCTCTGTGAACTTACAGGCGGTAAATTGCATATAGCACATGTTTCAACCGCAGGTTCGGTGGAACTTGTAAGACAAGCAAAGAAAAAAGGTTTAAATGTTACTTGCGAAACTTGTCCTCATTATTTTTCTTTAACCGATGATTATGTTCAAAACTATGATACAAGTTATAAAATGAATCCTCCTTTAAGAACACATAAAGATGTTGAAGCGATAAAAGAAGGTTTAAAAGACGGAACGATTGATTGTATTGCTACCGATCACGCACCGCATACACAAGAAGAAAAAAATAAAGAGTTTGATTTGGCACCGTTTGGAATTATAGGCTTTGAAACGGCATTATGTTTGGTTTTGAGTGAGCTTGTAGATAAAAAAGTTTTAACTTTTGAACAGGCTATTGCAAAAATGACAACAAATCCGGCAAAAATATTTTCTTTGAAAAACAGGGGGACATTGAAAGCTGGGTCCATCGCGGATATAACAATTATAGACTTGGAACAAAAATATGAATTTAAGAAGGAAGATATATTATCTAAGAGTAAGAATTCTCCTTTTATCGGAAGAAAATTTAAAGGTTGTGCGGTAATGACTATTGTAGGGGGAAAAATAGTTTGGACATTAAAAGATGGGATTATCAATTAGAAATAACTGAAAACAAAAATATTTGTTTGAATTTTTATAAAATTTCCGTAATATCAAAAGATATTGCCCAGGTTGCAAAAGCCGGTCAATTTTGTATGATTGGTTTAGAAAAAGTTTTTCTAAGAAGACCGCTAAGCATATATTCCGCAGATAAAAATACGGGAATTGTGTCCTTCTTGTATAAAGTTGTTGGTAAGGGAACGAATATTTTGGCAAATTTACCTGTCGGATCAAAAGTTAAGGTTTTAGGTCCGTTGGGACAAAGCTATCCTTTAGACATAGAAAAAAGTTTCAGACCTGTACTTGTTGCAGGCGGTACAGGAATTGCATCCATTCATTTTTTAGCAAGCAATTTAAGTACTCCGGGTAGTTTATATTACGGTGTAAGAAAAAAAGAAGAAATATTGTGCTTGGATGAATTTGAGAAAATGGGTTGGGAAATAAATATTTCTACAGAAGATGGATCTTACGGATATAAAGGTTTTGTTACCGATTTATTAGCAAAACAAATTCAACAAAACAGTATTGTTTTTGTTTGCGGACCTACACCTATGATGAAAAAAGTTGCACAAATTGTTAAAGAAAAAAATATTTCCGGATTTGCTTCTTTAGAACAGAAAATGGCTTGCGGTTTAGGGGTTTGTCAAGGTTGTGCCGTTAAAATTAATAATGTAAATAAAATGGTTTGTAAAGACGGACCGGTATTTTCAATATCGGAGATATCTTTTGAATAATGTTTATTAAATTGTTATTTTCAATATTACTTTTTTTTGTGCCTTTGAGTTTTGCTGCAACGGAGCCGTGGGCATTTTTTATTTTTCAAATTATAGTATCGTTTATTTTTTTGAATATCCTTCTTACAAATAAAATTTTTAAATTCACGTTGCCTGCATTGATTGTAAATATCATTTTTTGCTTTACCATTGTTGTTGCTTTTATACAGCTGTTAAATCACCATTCAATAACACAACAAGCAAACTTCATTCCGTTTACCGTTTCTCCTTATAATACATTAAAAGAACTTAATACCATGTTTACATATATGATGTTTTTTGTCATTGTGACTCAATTGTTTTACAGATTAAAAGAAATAAAAAAATTGCTGTATGTAATATTGTTTGCTTCTGCTGTTGTTATGATTATAGGACTTTGTTGTCCTAAAGGGGAGTATATTAAATTTTTCTTAGGTCCAGGAAGTTTTGGTAATTTTGGGCCGTTTACAAACAGAAATAATGCAGGAATGTTTTTATCAATGTCTTTTTTTATATCTTTATCTTTTGTGTTCTATAACTTTTTAAAATATCCAAAATATTTATTTTATAATAAAAAGAATAAATTCGTTGCATTACAGATAATAAATATAACATTGTCGATATTATTTGCGATAAGTATTATTGTAACCCGATCAAGAGGGGCAATGTTTGCAACTTATATATCTTTATTTATTTTTTTATTTTTACTTGTTTACCATTTTTCGAAAACAACTTGGCAAAAAACATATAGGTTATTAATAATTTTTATTTTAATTGCTGCATCATTTTTTGCAATATATAAAAATATGAATGACATAAATGATTATAGTAAAAGATTTGGAGGATTATCCGAAAAAGAAAGATTAGGCTTATATGAGATGTCCTTTGATATTTTAAAAGATTATCCTATTACAGGTATAGGTTTTGCAGCTTTTCCCGTAGTTTTTGATAAATATTTTGAAGGAAAAACAGTTGCATACCCGGAATATCTCCATAGTGATTGGTTGGAACTTTTGTTGGATATCGGGTATCCCATGTATATAATAATTTTGTTACTTGTTTCAGCAATTTTATTTATATTTTTAAGAAGAATAAAATTTTTGTCGAATAAGAAAAAAATTTTATTTATAGGCGTTTTTTCTTCTTGTTGTTCAATTTGTATCGGCAGTATTATTGATTTTCATCTTCATATTCCGGCAGATGCAATATTATTTCTTATATTTTTAGCAATATTGTGTGCAATATCTTTTTATAAAGGGGAAAAACAATTTAAATTTAATAATAATTTGTTTTTTAAATTTGTTAGTTGTTTATTGATATGTTGTTTTATATTCTTCTCTTATAGAAATATGTTGGCATGGAAATACTATATTTTTTCTAAACATTTGTCGAAACAGGAAGAAATACAATATTTAAATAAAGCATTTGATTTGGTTCATAATCCAAAATATTTTGAAAATTCCATTATAGTGATGTATAACTATTTAATAAAAAAGAAAGATGTAACCGAAGAAGAGAAAGAACTTCTACATTCTATGGCTTATGAATATATAAAACAATATCCTTATAATAACAAAATATCGAAAGTTTTTTTACAAAGTAATCAATAAACTTAATTCGAGCAAAATATTGAAAAAAATAATGGTTTGTATTATAATATATTGCAATATTTGATTAGCGATTTGTCAACATTGAAATAGAATGTTGTTGTAAGGTATTGAAGTTAAGAGATTCTCTTCCGTAACAATTTGAAATAACGGTTGGAGAATAAGTTGTTTGATACTTTTTATAGTCTTTTATGGAGAGATGGCCGAGTGGTTGAAGGCGGCAGTCTCGAAAACTGCTATAGGGGGAACTCTATCGAGGGTTCGAATCCCTCTCTCTCCGTATCCTTTCAAACTTTTTAATCAAAAAAGTTTTTGATGTTTATTGTTTAGATGTGTTAGTTTTAAGTGTTTTTGTTGGAAATAACAAATTTCTTGTTAGAATATAAAAATGAATTTTTCAAATATTCCCAAAACATATCAATCTGTTATTGAGAAACTTATAACAATAGCTAAAAGTAACAATTTTGTTATTTATGCTGTCGGTGGCTTTGTGAGAGACATTATCTTGAACAGAGAGCCTAATGATTTAGATATTATGGTTGAGGGGGAAGAAGCGGGTATCGAATTTTCTAAAGTTGTTGCTGAAAAATTGAATATTCATCCTCCGATTGTTTTTGAAAAGTTCGGAACAGCCAAACTTCTTATAGAAGACAAAGAAATAGAATTTATAATGCCGAGAAAAGAATATTATGATGAAAATTCAAGAAACCCCGAAACCGAAATAGGAACATTGGAGCAGGATGCGTTAAGACGAGATTTTACGGTTAATTCATTGTTTTTATGCTTGAATAATTTCACGCTTCTCGATTTAACTCAAAAAGGAATAAAAGATATAGAAAATAAAATAATAAGAGTTACCGATGAATCTGCATCCGATATCATTTTTGAACAAGATCCGTTAAGAATATTGAGAGCCGTTCGACAATCTTTTCAATTAAAATTTAAAATAGAACCTAAAACTTATCAAAGTATGAAAAATAAATCCGGTCGCATATCAATAGTTTCCGGTGAAAGAATATCAGAAGAAATAAATAAAATTTTGTTGTTGGATAAACCTTCAGAAGCCTTTTCTATGTTAGATGATATTGGTTTGTTGGATATTTTATTCCCGGAACTAAAACAAGCACAAGGAGTCTCTCAACCCAAACAATATCATACCAAAGATGTGTATGGACACACGATGGATGTAGTGGATAATATTACCCCCGATTTACTTTTAAGAGTATCGGCTTTGTTTCACGATGTAGGTAAGCCTAAAACTAAAACGGAAACAGACGGGAAAATATCATTTATCAATCATGAAACAACAAGTTCTATAACAGCAAAACAAATTCTGTTAAGATTAAAATATCCTTCTGATTTCATAAAAAAAGTTTGTTTCCTGATACAAAATCATATGTATCCTAAAATGTATACAAGTCAATGGAAAGATTCTTCTGTTAGAAAATTCGCATATAAAATCGGAGATGATATTGAAAATATAAAATTATTAAATTATGCCGATACCAATAATTTTAACGGAGAACTTTTTGATAGAGTTGAACAATTGAGAAATAAAGATATGTTGATGCCCAAAGAAGATTTACTTGACGGTAATGAATTGATGAAAAAATTTAACAGACCTGCCGGCAAGTGGATAAGCCAAGCAAAAGAATACATAAGAAATTTACAATCGGATAATCCTAAAATAACAAAAGAAGAAGCTCTTAAAAAGTTAAAAAATATATTGAAAATACAACAAATATAATGATATAATAAAAAGAAAGTTTTATGAGTGAATAAAATGGAACCGGAAAATAATAACGAAACAATAAATCAAGATAAAACAAAGCAAACAAAGCAACAAACTTACGATGTCGCAGGCCTTTTAATAGGAGCTGTAGTCGGAATATTTTTGGCAATAGTAGGTATAACAGATATTTTGATGGGAATTATTGCAGGAATGTTTATAGGTCTTGTTGCAGGAACTTTTATAAAAAAGAAATAATTTATAGGAGAAATACATGTCTGTAGACTATAGAAAAAACATTGATTCTTTTATAAAAAAAATAGCAGATGAAGTAGAGTTTTATCCGGAAAAGTATAATATAAAAATAAACAGAATTTTAAGCTCTCAACAAAAAAAAGAATTAAAAAATCTTATTTCGTCATATACCGCAAAAATTGCCTACAATCCTACGGACGCTTCGGTTTATTATAACAGAGGTTTAGTTTATCATAAAAAAACAGATTACAAAAATGCTCTCAATGATTTTACAAAAGCTATAGAACTTGATAAGAACTTTACTTTTGCATTTATTGCAAGAGGAGAAACTTATGTTTTTTTAAAAGAGTTTGAATTGTCTGAACAAGATTTTGCACAAGCAATAAAACTTAATCCTCAAAATCCGAGTATTTATACCACATTAGGCAATATAAGAGTTTTTCAAAATTTATTTAATGAAGCAATAGAATATTTTAATAAAGCTATAGAATTAAATGATTGTATAGAATCCGCTTTTTACGGAAGGGCTCTTGCTTATAGAAGTTTGTCGCAATATCAAAATGCGATAAAAGATTTTACAAAAGCTATAGAGTTAAATCCTAAAGATAGTTATGCTTTTTGTGACAGAGGTATAACATATGCAAATATGGAAATGTTAGATGAAGCCATAAATGATTTTGAAACTGCTTTAAAATTAAAACCCGAAGATGTTTTTTTCCTTAACAATAAAGGAATTGCTCACAGGAGAAAATTGGAAGAAGAAGAGGCGGAGAAGTGTTTTAAACAAGCTATAGAGAAAATGCCTGAGGACAGTTATGCATATTATAATCTGGGTAATTTACACAGAGAACAAGGTTTGGACGATAAAGCATTGAAGTTTTACAGTGAAGCAATAGATTTGGATTATACTTTCGGACCTGCATATATATCCAAAGCAATTATTTTTATAGCTCAAAAGAAAATTCAAAAAGCTTATGAAGAAATTTTACAAGCTATAGAATTTATGGATGAAAGTTTTATAAGTTTTGCATTTTTGGCATATATTAATTTTATAAATGAAGATTATCAAAATGCAATATTGAACTTTAAAAAATCTATAGAAATCGATGAAAATAAAAATCCTGAATTATTGTATTGTTGCGGTTTGTGTTATTTTCTTACAAAAGATTATCTTGCTGCGGAAAAATATTTTTCAAAAGCAATAAACTTTTCTTATGATGCTTCCGAATTATTGATGGCATATGCATTAAGTTTATTTGAGTTAAAAAAATACGATGAATCTATAAAGTATTTTAGTGAAATAATAAAAAAGGATTCTCCGCTTACGGAAGCATTTTATTGGAGAGGTATTGCATATATCAATATAAGAAATTATGGTAATGCATCAGACGATTTCAAAAAGACAATAGATTGTAAATATATGCTGAAAGAGAGTTATTATTACTTAGGTGTTTGTTATATGTATTTGCCCGAGTATAATATGTCTCTTGAATGTTTTGATAATGCTGTTTCCTTGGGGTATAGTGATATTTCAATATTTAAAAACAGAGCTTTTGTTTTAGATAAGTTGGGTTTTGAAGATAAAGCACTGGAAGACTTGGATAAAGTTTTAGAGCAGCAAAAAAAAGATATTGAATCTTATATTATAAGAGTTCGAATATGTATAGATAAGAAGTTATATGATGAAGCCGAAGATGATATAATTAAAGTTTTGGAACTCGATGAAAATAACAGAGAAGCTATATTGTTAAATATAAGAATTAAATTTTTAAGAGAAGAATATGAATCTTGTATAGATTTTGCGACGGATTTTTTAGATGAAAATCCTAACAATATGGAATGTTTGCAATTGAGAGCAGATTCTTATGTTAGAGTTGATGAATTGCAAAAAGCACTTTTGGATTATACCAAAATGATAACTTTAAATCCCGGGAACGAAGACATTTATTTAAAGAGAATAAATTTATATATAAAAATGAAATCCTATTCGGAGGCTTTATCGGATATAGATTTCTTGTTAAACAGTGATGATACTAATGCACTTATATATTTTTATAAAGGGATAATAAACAGAAACAGAGGTGAAATTATTGATGCTTTGAAAAATTATGATATTGCATTGAAAATATTAACCGCTGACAAGATATTAAACTTAGATGAAGAAATTTTAGAAACAAAAAGATATTTTTATTCTGAAAAGAAAAGAATAGTTCCAAAAGTGTTTGGTAAAAAGTCTTCGTCAAAAAGTCAGAGTGAAAACAAAATAAAAGAAGAAAATGATTTTGAAGAAAAAGATGTAATACAAGAACAGAAGTCGAATGTGGAGACAAAAAATACAACAAGTGTTGAAACACAGACTACAGATTCATCAATGTCTCAAGAACAAAAAATTGCCGTAAATAATGAGCCTGAAAAAACTTTAGACGAAGTTTTACCTGAAGAAAAAGAAGAACAAAATATCGTGACAGAGGTTGAAACTAAGTCCGAAAAAAATGAAGAACAAAACATTTCGGCAGGACTTGAATCTAAAGTCGAAGAAAAAGAAGAACAAAACACGGAAAATGTTTTTATACAAAACGAAACAAATTCTTCAAATATAGTATCGGACAACGCTGCTAATTCCGATAACAATGTTATACAAACTGCAAACGAAAATATTGGATCAAACCAATCGATAAAAGACATTCAAACCGAAAATAAAAAAGAAACAGTTCCTTTAAGTATGGAGCAATTGAATAAACTTATAAAAGAAGATAAAAAGAATTCCTCTTATTATCACCAAAGAGCAGATTTGCTTTTTGCAAAATCAAATTTTAAAGATGCTGTTAAAGATTATGATTTGGCAATAAAATATTCCGAATTATTGAATCCGGAAATGTATAAAAGTAAAGCTAAAGCTTTTGTTGAATTGAAAAAATATAAGGATGCTATAGAAACCATAAGTAAACTGATAAAAAACGGGTTTGCTGATGCAAAGTTATATTATGAAAGAGCATTGTTATATCAAGAATTAAAAGATTCCGCCAATTATTTTGAAGATATAAATTCAGCATTGGAATGTGATCCGTGTTTTGATGAAGCTTATTTGTCGAGAATAAATTATTATATTAAACAATCAAGTTTTGCTGAAGCCTATAACGATATGAAACAGGTAAGTGATTTTGAATTAAAAACAGACAATAAATATTTGTTGGCTAAAATTTGTTTTCAGTTAAAAAAATATTCCGAAGTTGTTTTGTTGTTGACTTCAATATATGAAGCTAAAAAACAAGAAAAAGAGACCGATTATTATTTGGGAATAAGTTTTGCTGAAACCGGGGATTATGATAATGCATTGAAATATTTGACAAATGCTTTTGAAAACGGATTTAAGAATAAAAATCTTTTTTATTCTTTGGCAAAAACCTATTTCAATAAGAAAAATTTTAAAACCGCTTTGGATTTTTTAAATAAATCTATCAGTATAGACTCTTCGAATTATGAATATTATTGGTTAAGAGCAAAAATATATTATGAATTGAATAATATTAAACTTTCTTTGCAGGATTATGATAAAGCAATTAAAATTGATTTTAAGAATAAAGATTTGTTATTGGAAAAAATAAAAATTTTAGAAAAGGACAATAACACTGATGATATGATTTCCTGTTATTCTAAAATAATACAAATAGATGCTAAAAACGGAGATTTGTTTTATAAAAGAGGTTTGTTATATAAGAAAATAGGCAAGGATAAAGAAGCTGAAAAAGATTTTGCTCAAGCAAGAAATTTAGGGATAAATATATCAGAAGATAAATTAAGTAATGATATAAACAGTAACAAAAATAATGTTACTGATACTGTCGTTAAAGAGACTGTTGTTGATATTCCCAAAAAGCAACCGATATCAAATCAATTAAAATCTGAAGTTATAAAAGAAAAAATCGAAGAAAAGACATTAACCAAAGACCATATTGATAACAAAATTCAAGAAATCAAACAGATAAATAATGCAGAAATGAAAAAAGAAGGGACCATAAATGTTTCGGCAAGCATGATACATTTGAATCGAGGAAATATAAGTTTTAGAAAACAAAATTATGAAAATGCTATTTCAGAATTGAATAAAGCAATAGAATTTAATTATAAAGATCCTCAATGTTATTTGTTGAGAGCCGAAGTATACAGTGAAATGAAAAAATTTGATTTTGCCATAAAAGATTTACTTATGGTTATAGATATTTCTCCGAAGGCAACTTTTGCATATTCGAAAATAGCTGATATATATAAATTAAGCAATAATATTGAACAAGCAAAAATATTTTATTCTAAGGCCATAGAATTAAATCCGAAATATGCAAATGCATATTTCGGTTTGGCGGAAATTTATGAAAAAAGTAATCAAACAGATTTAGCAATTGAAAAATATAAAGAAGCTGCAAAACTTGATGTGAAATTAGCAAAGGAATGCAATATGAAAATTGCAGAATTAAATTCTTAAAATGTTAAAAAACAAAAAATTTGCGATATTAATTTTTATTTTCTTTTTTTTAACACAACTTTGTTATTCGGCAACGGTTAATTCCGAAATGCTTTTAAATGCCGTAAGGCAAAATGATGTAGATGTAGTCCGTCAGTGTTTAAGAAAAGGCGTAAGCCCGAATTCCCAAGATTCTATGGGTAATTCGGCATTATTAATATCAATCAGTATGGGATACTCAAATATAGCAACCGTTCTCATAAAAAACGGAGCAACGGTTAATGTTGCATATAACATGGGAATGGATTCTTTGATGTTGGCAATAAACAAAGGCATGGAAGATGTTGCAAAATTGTTGATAGATTATGATGTGGATTTAAATACTAAATTAACGAACGGAATGACGGCATTAATGATGGCTTCTGAGAAAGGAATGTTTGATTTGGTGAAGTATATGGTAAAACACGGAGCTGATATAAATGCAAAAACAAAAGACGGGCTTACGGCATCCGTATTCGCAATGAAGAGCGGTCATAATGATATAGTTAAATATTTTAATCAAGTTGGAACTGTCCCGGGAACATTGGGAGAATCTATTCTTACTTCAAATATTCGATTAGCCGAAAGATTTATTGCTTACGGTTCGGAAATAGACGAAAGAGGTATACAAGGAAAAACTCCGTTAATAATTGCCTTTGACAGTAACGACTATGAGATGGCGGCTTTTTTGATATCAAAGGGTGCTGATATTAATGCCAGGGATAATAGCGGTATAACACCTATAATATCGGCATGTGCTTCAAATAACGTAGATTTAATTCAGCTTGCATTTACAACAGGAGCAAATATAAATGTTTGTGATGTTAATGGTGTTACTCCTTTGATGTATGCATTGTATAAATCGAATTATGATGTGATAAAAATGTTGGTAAAGTATAAAGCAGATGTAAATGTTTGCGACAATAATGGTGTTACTCCGTTGGGAATAGCCGTAAGAATGGGAAATTTAGAAATTGTGAAGTTGCTTGTGCAAAACGGGGCAATAATAAATTATAAAGATGAAAACAATACTCGTTTATTGAATATTGCGGTTGATACAAATAACTTGGATATGGTTTCTTTTTTATTGGATAGCGGAGCAAGAGTTAACGGTAAAGATTTAAGCGGAAAAACTCCGTTGATATTGGCCGCATCGAAAGGATATTTTGATATAGCAAAAAAATTGTTAGATAGCGGAGCAAGATTACATTCAAGTGATAATGATGGCTTAACTGCCTTAGATTATGCGAAAAAAAATAAAGATTACAGCATGACAGAGCTTTTGAAAAACAGGAAAAGCAATTAAAAGGAATTTTTTGATATATTAAAAAATGTTTTCCTTTTTTTTAGATAAATAAATTTATTAATAAAGGATAAAATTATGGAAAATTATGTAAGACCGTTTTCATTGTTTTCAGAACAGGATATTTATCTTTTTAAAGAAGGAAGTCATTTTCAACTTTATAATTTATTGGGAGCTCATCATGTAAAGTATGAAGATAAAGACGGGGTTTATTTTGCTGTTTGGGCACCTAATGCAAAACATGTTTCCGTTATAGGTGATTTTAATTATTGGGACAAATATTCTCATCCCTTGGTGCCGAGAGGGGATTCTTCCGGTATTTGGGAAGGATTTATTCCTTATTTAAAACAAGGTGATACTTACAAATATTTCATAATTTCAAATTTTAATAATTATTCCGTCGAAAAAGCTGACCCTTATGCTTTTCATTGTGAAACTCCTCAAAAGACCGGTTCTAAAATTTGGGATCTTTCTTATGATTGGAATGATAAAGATTGGATGAATTTCAGATATAAAAAAAACAGTATGAAATCTCCTATGTCGATATATGAAGTGCATTTGGGATCTTGGAGAAGAAAACCCGAAGAAAATAACAGAATGTTATCCTACAGAGAAATTGCCCCGTTACTGAGAGACTATTGTGTTGAAATGAATTTTACACATGTTGAATTATTACCTGTTATGGAACATCCTTTTTATGCTTCATGGGGGTATCAAACTACAGGATATTTTGCACCAACCAGCAGATACGGAACACCTCAGGATTTAATGTATATGATAGATTTATTACATCAGGCAGGTATAGGTGTAATTATGGATTGGGTTCCTTCACATTTTCCTACAGATCAACACGGATTATCTTTTTTCGACGGGACATATCTGTATGAACATTCCGATAGACGATTGGGATTTCATCCGGATTGGAAAAGTGCAATTTTTAATTATGGCAGAAATGAAGTAAAAGATTTTCTTATTTCTTCTGCATTGTTTTGGCTTGATAAATATCATGTTGATGGAATAAGAGTAGATGCTGTTGCTTCAATGCTTTATCTTGATTATTCCAGAAAAGATGGAGAATGGGTCGCAAACAAATACGGCGGTAAAGAAAATATAGATGCAATAGAATTTTTGAAAAGATTAAATCATGTAGTATATGAAAATCATAATGATGTTCAAATGATAGCCGAAGAATCTACTGCATGGCCTATGGTCTCAAAACCTACTTATTTAGGCGGTTTAGGATTCGGTTTCAAATGGAATATGGGTTGGATGAACGACACATTAAGATATTTTAAAACGGATCCTATATTCAGAAAATACAGACATACGAATTTAACTTTTAGTTTACTGTATGCATTTACCGAACAGTTTATTTTACCTTTTTCTCACGATGAAGTTACACAAGGTAAAGGATCTCTTATCGGGAAAATGCCCGGAGATGAATGGCAACAATTTGCAAATTTAAGATTGTTAATAGGCTATATGTACGGACATCCCGGTAAAAAACTTTTGTTTATGGGTGCTGAGTTCGGTCAAAAAAGAGAATGGTCTCACGATATGAGTTTGGAATGGCATGTATTACAATTTTGGCAACATTCCGGAATGCAAAAATGGGTTAAAGATGTTAATGCAATATATAAAACGGAGTCTGCATTATTTGAAGATGATAACAGTTGGAATGGCTTTGAATGGATAGATTGTAACGACTCGGAAAATACGGTTTTGAGCTTTTTAAGAAAATCGCCGTCAACGGGAGAAATGATAGTTTGTGTTTGTAACTTTAATCCTGTTCCGAAATATAATTATAAAGTCGGTGTTCCGAAAGCAGGATATTGGAAAGAAATTTTAAACAGTGATTCCGAAGTATATTTTGGCAGTAATATAGGTAATTTGGGTGGAGTAAATACAAAAGATTATTCTACACATGCAAGGCCATATACGATAGAAATTGCTTTGCCGCCTTTGGCAGCAGTATTTTTTAAGTATGAAGGATAATGTAGTTTGTTTTTGGTTTCCGTTATCTTAGTTTTACTACAAGCTTTTAGAGATAACCTTTGATAAAAAACCAAAAACTTTTGGAGAAAGTAAAGATGTATTTAATTATAATAATTGTTTTTTTATTGTTATCTTTTACAATAAGTTCAATATCGGATTATCTCAATGCAAAAAACATAAAAGAAAATTTACCGGATGAGTTTGTCGGATATTACGATGAAGAAAAATATAAAAAATCTCAAAATTATTTAAAAGACAGAACAAAATTTTCTTTTATATCATCATTGACATCTCTGATAATATCAATAATATTTATTTTAATCGGCGGATTTAATTATGTTGATTTATTCGCAAGAAGTTTCGGCTACGGAGAAATAGTTACGGGGCTTATATTTGTTGCCGCCTTATATTTGTTGCTTGAGATAATAGGAATTCCTTTTTCGGCTTACAGCATATTCGTTATAGAAGAAAAATACGGTTTTAACAAAACCACAATAAAAACATTTATATCCGATATAATAAAAAATTTAATTTTAACGGCTGTTATAGGGTTGCCGATATTTGCCGTGATTGTAATGTTTTTTGTTAAATATGATTCTCTTGCTTGGATATATGCTTCAATAACCGTTATTTTATTTGAACTTTTAATTACATTTATAGCGCCGGTATTTATAATGCCGTTATTTAACAAATATATCCCATTGGAAGACGGAGAACTAAAAACCGAACTTGAAAAATATGCAAAAGAACAAAATTTTAAAATGAAAGGCCTTTATAAAATGGATGGTTCTAAAAGATCTACAAAAACAAATGCCTTTTTTACGGGTTTCGGAAAATTTAGAAGAATAGTTCTGTTCGATACTTTAATAGCAAAACATACTACACAAGAGCTTGTATCGGTTTTAGCACATGAAATGGGACATTATAAGAAAGGCCATATTCACAAAATGATGATTATGTCTTTTTTAAATACAATAATAATATTTTTCTTGTTATCTCTGTTTATAGGTAATGAAGGTCTTTTTGCTGCATTTAAAATGCAGAATATTTCGGTTTATGCCACTTTGATATTTTTTGGCTTTTTATATACTCCGATATCTATGTTTTTGTCGGTTTTACAAAATATTATATCAAGAAAGCATGAGTATGAAGCAGATAAATATTCCGTTACGACTTATAAAAATCCTGAAGCAATGATTGAAGCTTTAAAGAAACTTTCAGTCGATAATCTTTCCAACCTTACTCCGCATAAGATGAAAGTTTTTATGGAATACAGTCATCCCACGGTTTTAGATAGAATAAAAGCAATTAGAAATATAAAAATAGAGGGATAAAATGGATAAATTACTAAAAGAACTTTTGGAAGCTCCCGGAATTTCAGGTTGTGAAGAAGCTGTTGCAGAAATTATGAAAAGAGAATTATCGAAATCTTGTGACGAAGTAAAAATTGATAATTTTGGAAATGTTATTGCAAGAAAAGGTAACGGCAAGAAAAAAATAATGATTGCCGCTCACATGGACGAAATAGGTTTTGCGGTTAAACATATAACACCGGAAGGTTTTATTTATTTTATTAAAGTCGGCGGTATTGCCGATATGGTAATACCTGCACAAAGAGTTGTAATAAAAGCTAAAAAAGGTGATGTTGTCGGTGTAATAGGAACAAAACCGCCGCATTTAATGTCTCCGGAAGAAAGCAAAAAATTGGTTCCGTATACAAATATGTTTATTGATATAGGTTGTAAAACAAAAGAAGAAGTATTGGAAAAAGTAGAAATAGGAGATCAAATAATATTTGAACCTAATTCCGGAGTGTTAAATAAAGATGTATATTACGGTAAAGCCGTAGATAACAGAGCCTGCTGCTATGAAATGATAAAAGCTATGGAAACCCTTGCACCTGTAGATGCTGAAGTTTATGCGGTTGCAACGGCTCAGGAAGAAGTAGGTTTAAAAGGTGCAAGAACATCTTCTTTTGCAATTAATCCGGATTTTGCAATAATACTTGATACAACTATTGCAGGAGATGTCCCGGGAATAGAAGATAAAGTATCTGCATTAAAAATCGGTGACGGTATAGCAATAACAATGATAGAAGCCGGAGGCAGGGGAACAATAGTTAACAATAAAGTAAGAAGACTTATGATAGATACTGCAAAAGAAAACAATATAAAACATCAGGTAGATATAGTAAGCGGCGGTATGACCGACGGTGCAGTTATTTATATGAACAGATCTGGAATACTTACCGCGATATTAAGTCTTGCAACCAGATATTTACATGCAGCAACATCGGTATTTGATATAAACGATTTAAATGAGGGTGTAAAACTTACACAAAAAATCATAGAAAAGATTGCTCAAGAAAAAGCATTGTAAATTTTTTAAGTTTTTTATATAAATATTCTTTATAAAATAATATATGAGGTTTTATTATGATAATTCTTACCGGCGGTGCAGGTTTTATAGGCAGTTGCTTTTTATGGAAACTTAATCAGGAAAAGATTGATGATATTTTGGTTGTTGATCATCTTGATAATGGCGAAAAATGGAAAAACCTTGTAGGTAAAAGATTTTATGACTACATGCAAAAAGAAGATTTCTTACAAGCTGTAAAAGATAAAAAGATTCAAAAACCTCAAGCTATAATTCATCTTGGAGCTTGCAGTTCCACAACACAAACAGATGCAAATTATTATATTCACAATAATTTTGAATATTCAAAAATTCTTGCTTTGTGGGCAATGGAACTCGGAATTCCGTTTATTTATGCATCATCTGCAGCAACTTACGGTAACGGAGAAAACGGTTACGATGATCAATGTGATATAGACAAACTTGCTCCGTTGAATATGTACGGTTATTCAAAACAACTTTTTGACTTATGGCTTTTAAGAAACAAATATAATAATAAAGTTACCGGAATAAAATTTTTTAATGTTTTCGGACCTAATGAATATCATAAAGGAACGATGAAGAGTGTTATATGCAAAACTTATGATGATGTTGCACAAAAAGGAATAATAAGATTGTTTAAATCTTATAACAGTAAATATGGTGATGGTGATTCTTTAAGAGATTTCGTTTATATAAAAGATGTCGTAGAGGTTATGATGTTTTTATTAAATAATCCTAAAAATACCGGATTATTCAATATAGGTACCGGTAAAGCAAGAAGTTGGAACGATATTGCAAGATCGATGTTTGCCGCAGTAGGTAAACAAACAAATATAGAATATTTTGATATGCCTGAAATTTTAAGAGGGAAATACCAATATTTTACGGAAGCAAAAATGGATAAAATAAAACAAGCCGGTTGTAATCATAAATTTATGGAACTTGAAGATTCCATTAAAGATTATTGCAGTTATTTGAAAAGCAAAAGTTACTTGTAAAAATTGTTTGCACTATACATTAATTATAAATTGTAAATTATAAATTATAAATTGGAGTAGGTATGGATTTATTGAAAAAAGTGTTGAGTTTAAAAAATAAGTCTATTTTGGTTGTCGGTGATACAATGGTTGACAGGTTTATTTGGGGAAAAGTTTCAAGAATTTCTCCGGAAGCTCCCGTTCCTGTTGTTGAAGTAAAAAATGAAACGGAAACTTTAGGCGGTGCGGGAAATGTTGCAAGTAATATTACTTCTCTCGGGGCAAAGGCATACATAGTTACCGTTATAGGAGACGATCTTAACGGTTTACATATGAAAGAAATGCTCGAAAACAAGAGAATAAACACAAGTTATATAGTTGTAGATAAGCAAAGACCTACCACTTTAAAAACAAGAATTGTGGCATCAAATCAACAAGTAGTTAGAGTAGATAAAGAAATAAAAGGTGCTTTTTCCGGAAAAACGGAAGAAAATATTTTAGATAATATAGATGCTGTAATGAAAGAAGTTGACGGCGTAATAATTTCGGATTATGCAAAAGGTATAGTTACGAATAAAGTATTGAAAAAAATCATAACTCTTGCAAAAAAGAAAAGAATTCCCGTAACGGTTGATCCTAAAGTTGAAAACTTTAAAAAATATAAGCATATAACTTGTATGACGCCGAATACAAAAGAAGCAATAGAAGGTATGAATGCACAACATCAGGGAATAAAAACGGATATGGATATTGCTAATCTCGGTAAAAGAATATTAAAACTTTTACAATCCGATTCCGTTCTTATTACCAGAGGTGAAAAAGGCATGACGGTAATAGAAAAAAATAAAATCACACATATTCCTACAAGAGCAAAAGAAGTATACGATGTTACCGGTGCCGGTGATACGGTTATTGCAACAATGACACTTGCTTTGGCAGCTAAATGGAAACTTGTAGAAGCTGCCGAAATTGCTAATTTTGCAGCAGGTGTTGTTGTAGGTAAAGTAGGAACGGCAACCGTTACAATAGAAGAAATTATAAAGACGATAAAAAGTTTTAATAAAAAATAGAAAATTACATATAGAAGATTTAAAGATTATTCTTCTAATTTTTCTTTTTTCCAAAAGTACGGAGTGTTTTTATATGAAAACAGCAGTAGTGATTCCTGCAAGATATGCATCAAGCAGATTTCCGGGGAAACCTTTATTTTTAATAAACGGGAAACCCCTCATATTGCATGTCGTAAGCAAAGTATCAAAGTGTAAAGGTGTAAATTGTGTTGCTGTTGCTACCGATGATAAGAGAATATTCGATACTGTAAAAGCAGCAGGTTTTAATGTTTTTATGACACCTGCAACTTTAAAAAGCGGGACAGACAGAGTAGCATATGTCGCGAATAAATATTTAAAAAATTATAATGTGTTCATTAATGTTCAAGGTGATGAACCGTTGATAGATAAAAAGCTTGTGGAAAAAATGGTTGAAGAATTTAAGAACAACAGAAAACTTGAGTATTTAACTGTTGCTTATAAAATGAAACCGACGGATGATGTATCAAATCCAAACACGGTAAAAGTTATTTTTGATAAAAATAAGTATGCATTATATTTTTCAAGATATCCGATACCTTTTGTGAGAGATGAAAAAAATAAAAATAAGGCAGATTACTATAAACATATAGGTGTCTACGGATATACAAAAAAATTTGTTTGTGAATTTACGAAATCTAAACAGACAAAACTTGAAATTTGTGAGAGTTTGGAACAATTAAGAGCATTGGAACAAGGTAAAAAAATAAAAATTATTATCTCTGATAAAGATCTTCAAGATATTAATGTTATTGAAGATGTTGCAAAGGTTAAAAAAGCATTAAAAAATAAATAATATAAAAAGCAAAGGAGTTTATGGAATGAAAACAAAATATATTTTTGTTACCGGAGGAGTAATATCATCCGTAGGAAAAGGAATTACGGCAGCATCAATTGCATGTTTACTTAAAGCAAGAGGATTAAAAGTAAATATATTGAAATGTGATCCTTATTTAAATATTAATCCGGGGCTTTTATCACCTATGCAACACGGAGAGGTTTTTGTTACCATAGATGGTATGGAAGCGGATTTGGATTTAGGTCATTATGAAAGATTTATCGATCAAGAGACAACAAAAGTAAATACCGTTACTTCAGGCAGAATATATCAAAAAGTTTTAAACGATGAAATTGAAGGAAAATTTGCCGGTAAAACCGTTCAAGTTGTTCCTCATATAACAAATGAAATAAAAGAAAGATTAAAAGCGGTAGCCGGGGACAGCGATGTCGTTATGGTTGAAATAGGGGGAACAGTAGGAGACATCGAAGGCCTTCCTTTCTTGGAAGCAATAAGACAATTCAGAAACGATATCGGCAGAGAAAATGTATTGTATGTTCATGTTACATTGATACCATATATAAAAGCATCCGAAGAATTAAAAACAAAACCTACTCAGCATAGTGTTCAAAAGTTAAGAGAAATAGGTATAGAACCGTCAATAATTCTTTGCAGAATGGATCAGCATTTAACCGATGAAATCAGGGATAAAATATCTCTTTTTTGTAATGTGGAAAAAGATGCGGTAATCGAAGAGAGAGATGTTCAAACTTCAATTTATGAAGTACCTGTTCAATTGCATGAAAACAAAATAGATGATTTGATAGTAAAATATTTGAAACTTGATGCAAAACCCATAGATTTAAAACAATGGAATGATATGATACATAACTGCAGATGTCCGGAACATCAGGTTACAGTTGCAATAGCAGGGAAATTTATAGATTTAAAAGATTCTTATAAAAGTGTTTTCGAAGCATTAAAACATGGCGGTGCAATAAATATTACTGAAGTTAAAATAAAATATGTTGATACCGATTCTCAACATTTGGAACAAGATTTGAAAGATGTAAATGCAATTATCTCTCCCGACGGAGACAGCGGCGGGACTTTGGACGGAAAACTCAATGTAATAAAATATGCAAGAGAGAATAAAATTCCTTTCTTCGGTATATCGTTAGGTATGCAGAGTGTTATTATTGAATATGCAAGAAATGTTTGCGGAATAAAAGATGCAAATTCTTTAAATATAGATAAAAATGCAAAGACACCTGTTATAATTCAAACAAATGCAAAAAATAAAGATGGACATTTAATGAGACTTGGTTCTTGGAAATGCAATGTGACAAAAGATACAAAAGCTTATGAAATTTATAAAAAGGATGTTATAAGCGAAAGGCACAGACATAGTTATGAAGTGAACAAAGATTATGTTAAAATATTGGAAGAAAAAGGACTTGTTGTATCCGGTTATTCTGCCGATGAAAACAAATATGTTGAAATCGTGGAAATAAAAGATCATCCGTGGTTTGTTGCTGTTCAGTTTAATCCGGAGTTTCAGTCAAGACCGACCAGACCGCATCCGTTGTTTGCAAATTTCATAAAAGCGGCGCTCATAAATAAAAAACAGTAATTGTTTATAAAAGATAGGAAACACTCTTTCTCTAAAAAAGGGTGTTTCTTTTTTTTGATAAAATATATAGAAATTCAATATAAAATATTGATAAAAAAACGTACAAGTGTTATACTTTATGTATATGAAAAAAATCGCAATTCTTTTTCTGTCTTCTGTGTTATTTTTCGCATCTGTAGATTTTTCGTGTATTTCAATATTAAATAGATTTTTTGATAATACACAGAAAATATCTGTGTCTGCCGTTATATCCGTCCAATATAAAATTTTTGAGCAAACAAAACAGGCTTTTTCCGAAATTTGCGGCAACATACTCGAGGATGTAAATCTGTTTTTATCTTCATCAAAAAAACAAAAAACACATGCAGCATTTCATAAAGTTGTTGTTAATAAAGAATATTTAAAATATTGTTTTTCTTTTGTTGCCTTTATAGAAGAGAAAATAAAAAATATTACTTTTTATGGAGATAATATTAAAGTTCCGTTGTTTTTCTTTTTGTTTGTGTTTATTTTTTTATTACGATATTTGGGGCTTTTATTCACGTTTGACGGGATAACTATGTCTACACGGTATAAAAAGGCATATAGCATGTAAAAATGCTATATGCTTTTTTTATTATAAAGAGGAAATGATGATAAACAATTTTTTGAAGAAAAATTTTAATTCAATAAAAATCTGTGCCGTTTTTACGGCCGTATGCTTTTTGGTATCTGTATTGGGTGCAAACCTTTATGCAGTACCTATGACCGAAAATATAAACCAAAAGTATGAAGACATATTCAATAAAGCAAGCAGCATAAGTGCCGAATACGGGAAAATAACATCAAGTAAAGATGCACAAAGTGACATAACGGTAATAAACATACAGGATTTACATTGCCATCCTCAAACACAAAGAAATATAGCTAAAATAATCGGTCAAATATCGGATAAATACAATTTAAAAAGAGTTTATGTTGAAGGCGGATACGGAGACATAGATGTAAGTTGGTTAAGTTCCATAAAAGATGAACATATAAGGAAACAAGTAATAGAAAAGTTGTTGGAAGATGGAATTTTAACCGGAAGTGAATATTATAAATTAACAAGTAATAACGGTAAAGTGGAATTAAAAGGTATAGATGAAGTAAGTTTACATCAAGATAATATAAAAAGATTGGCTTGGATTATAAATAACCAGGAAAAATATAAACAAATAACCGAAAAAGTAAACAAAGAAATAAGTATGTTGGAAAAAACATATGTTAACAAAAGGAACGAAAAGTTCAATAAAAATATAGAAAAATATTTGTTGAAGCAAACAGATGACAAAAAATTTTACATACAATTGATAAAATATATTCGGGATATAAATAAAAATCCGAACAAGTATAACAATATAACCGCTATAAGATTGGAAGATTATCCGAACATTTCCAAGTTTATGTTAATGATTAAAAATTCGGATAAAATAAATATAAAAAAAGTAAAATACGAATTACAGGAATTAATATTGTTATTGAAAACCAAATTGCCGTTTGGTGTTTATTCTCAATTATTGAAAGAGACGAATAATTTTACCGACAACCAAAAATCATTGGAATTGATAAATTCATTGTGTGCCAAAGAAAATATAAATTTAAATAATAATTTTAAAGAGTTCGTGAAATTATTGAATATAAATTTAGATAATCAAGATTTTAATCCTATAAAATTGGTTTTGGAAGAAAGGCAATTAGTAAACGAAATAAGGAAAGCTCTCTCTTATAATAATGAAGAATACGAAATAACTTTTTTGTCGGATTTCAGCAGATATTTTAAAGATTATTTGGAATATAAATTAACAGATGCCGATTGGAAATATTTCGAAAGGGAATATGAACGTTTTAGAAATTTATATGCGAAATATGCTGTAGTAGACAGAATAAAAGAAATAGAAAATGATTTTATCGAAATAAACAAATACTACGATATAAACGATCAAAGAAATAATATTTTCGTAAAGAATCTATTAAAAGACGAAAAAATACGTTTGATGTCAATCGATAAACTAAGGCAAGAAGACGAAATGTTAAAATCTTCGAAAGATGTAATAATTGCCGTGACCGGAGGTTTCCATAGTAGCGAATTGGAACAAATGTTGGCGAAAAACGATGTAAACACTATAGTAATAACTCCTAAAATATATGAAGATATAAAACCGGCAAACGATAAGTATATCGAACTTATAAACTTGCAAAGCGGATTAAAAAGTCAGGCTTTATCGTATACCATCTTTTCGTCTGTAACAGATGCCGATAAACAGAAGATATTAATATCAACGATAAAAGATCTTTTTGGAGGAAATGCAGAAAAAGTAAAAGAAGTTTTGGGAAAAGATGTAGATTTAAGTTTATTAGATGAAGAACGGATTATAAACACAAAAGAAAAAAATGAAATAAGAAATATAATAGAAACTGCCGTAGATCAGGTTTTGGCCGTTATTCCGCAACAAGGTATGCGGGATATTTTTGTTCCGAATATAGACGATATAATGTTGAATATGGCAGAACTGTTTGTTAGAAAAGGATTTTATTTTAGCAAAGGAATGATATTTGATATAGAAAACTCAAATTTAAGAGGGAAAGATTTAAGAGGAATACCTGCGGAAATTTATTCAAGAATGTTACCGAGCTTACAGAAAGCTTTACTTGAAGTTGATAAAAATTTTAAAGGTAAGTTTTATAGAACTGTGAGTGATACAAAACCTTTCTATGATGAGCAGGCTGCAAGTTGGTTAAGATCAAACGGAAGATCTATAACCTATTTTTCAATTTTTGCTCCTTTGTCCGACAGAAATAAGCTTTTTAACACATTATCCAAAACACCTCATATTTGGGAAGAAATTATATTTAGAGCCGTTCCTGTAAGTATTGCTGTTATTTTCATGTCTTTTCCTGCGATATCTTGTTTAAGTGTTCCTGTTGGTTTAATGCTTTTTGCAATATTTCAATATCAATTTGTAAAAGCACACAACATAAGTGCTTGGATAAAAGAAAACAATTTAGATTGGAAAACTTCGGATATTTTGTTAGCAACTTTATTTAATATCTTTCCCGATAAAGATTCAAAAGAAAAATTTAATACTGATACAAAAAAAGCAGAAGTTGGTTCCCAAACAAGATCAAGATTTTTACCCACACTTTTATTATCGATTCCTTATTTGTATTCTTTGTTTTTTGCACCAAGTATTGCTGTTGCCGTTTTAGCTACCATTATAGGTGTTTCTGTTCATAAATATTTAAATTTAATATTAAAAAATAAATTAAATATCTTTGATGAGGTAAGCAGGTTTGCCATATCTCCGGATAAAGATTTTAAAATAGATTCAAATTATTCTGTTTCGTTAAAAAACAGTGATGATACACAAAAATTGATTTCACTGTTAAACGGCAGGAAACTCTCTAAAGAAGAAGCCGAAATTTTGGTGGATATTATTTTAAGTAATGTTGAACAATACGGATATTTTATAGAACTTTTGCAGCAAATAAGGAACAGGTTTATGGGTAATGTTGAATTGTTGGTTGAAACTCTTGCCGAGAGAATTGATATAACAAATACTAACCAACTTAATCTTTTTAAAGAAATATCCGAAAACTTGACTTTGAAATGGGAAACTGTTTTGCCTACACTTTTTAAAAGGATGGATTTGAATAATGATGCAAATGTTTCATTGATAAAATATTTTATATCCAAAAATCAATACAATTCCGAGTTAAGTGTCATAGTAGTGGAAAAAGCTGATTTTAATAATAAAAATCATTTATCTATAGTGAACGATTTAAAAAGTATTAAAGACGATGTTTTATCCGCAATGATGAATAAAACAGATATTAAAAAAGTAGAACATTTAAGTTTAATATTAAATTCGTTGTTGAAGGCAGGTTATTTGTTCTCTTTTCAGAATCTTTTTTCCGATATAATCAAAGAAATTAATTTGTCGGATAAGCAGGTACTGAAAACTTTTTCCGACTTTATGAAAAAAGACGAACATAGTTTAAGTGATAATAATATTAAATCGCTTATACAGAAAATAAATTTTGAAGCAGATGAACAGGTTGAACTATTAGAGTTTGTTTTAAAGAAAAATGCTGCCAATATTGATCTTGTTTTTGATGTTTTACTTGCCAATAATATTGATCTCAATGATACAAGATATAGCAAAATATTTAAAATAATAATTGATAAAATGTTATCGAAATATAGTTCTCATAAAGATGCAAGAAAATATTTAAGCTCAAATATTTTCTTGCTTCCCGCAAATTCTATTCAAGGGAAATATGCGTTTAGTTCATTAATAGATTTATTACATAATGAGTTAATTGCTCATCAAAATAAATATTTAAAAATAGTTAACGGTCGTATTGCTGTTAGAGTAAATGAAAACGGAACAGATCCGACTCTTGAAAGTATTTTGCGTTTTACGAAAGATATCGATGCTAAAAAAGATTTATTTGATTCTGAGTTGAAAACAAAATTTAACGGTTTTGTGAGGGAGTTGAATTTCTTCAAAGAAATGGAAAACAGAACACCTAAGATATCATATACGAGAAATCGAAAAATTGCAGATTCTGCAGCAAATAATTTAACAATAGAAGAATTTTGTAAAGAAAAAGGCTTTTCTTTAATAAAACAGACACCGAATGTGTTTTTTGACAGCAGGCGATATTCTTTTACAAGTGTATTAATTTTTATTTCTAAAAAACTTTTTAATTTTAGACCGAGTCAGCATAATCCTACATACATTATGACAACAAATACCGTGGATGCCGAAAAATTAGACGGAGTTATTTTTCTTTTTGATATATATATGAAGTTGTTGGATGAAAACTTGTATACTTTAAACAAAATTGACGGCTTAACCGATTTTTCTTCTCAATTTGATGATATTGTTTATCACACAAACTTAATGATAAATTATTTGGAACAAATTAGTTCTCAAAATGTTTCTTTATTTAAAAGATCTTTAAAAAATATATTAGATAAAATTGAAAATAATGATACTACAATTGAGGAGCAAAAAAAAACCATAGAATCTCAATCAAGTAATATAATTGAAGATATACCAACAATAAATGCTCTTGCTAACAGAATACATCAACAGGCAAATATGTCGTTCGTAATGAAAGTAATGCATTCTTTGAGCGATTATGAAGATGTAGGATATAATACATTGATTTCAAAGGATGCTAACTTAATATCCGTATATAATTTGTCAGCGGGCAACATAAATCCGCAAGTGGAAAGATTTTTGTCGGATTTAGCGGAAAATCCGGATTTTTCAACAGATATTAAAACTCCGATTTTTGTAAAAGATAATATTGTATTGTGGGTGGCAAAATTGGGAGCACATTCCGTAAGAATTCTTATAGATTTTAATGAAGAAACAAAATCTATTCTTGTAGATTTTCATGAAGGAGCAATAGATGACGGAAGTACAATTAGAATAAAAATGCTCGATAATATTTTAACAAACATCGGTTTTGAGGTTAAAGAATCTGTTCGGGATTTTGAATCAAGACGATTACCCGTCGGAATTGTTGCCAAATTAAATAAAGATGTAGGATTAACAACCGGTATGGATTTTAATAATATTGCAAAACAAACGGTAATTCTTTTTAACAATGCCGCTTCTTTAAACAATCTTATAAGCAACAAATTTCAAATGAGACGTAATATTGACGTTGCAAAACTTGCGATAATGGATATATATTCAAGATATTATGCATTGAGTTATATAAGAAGTAATTTTGTGAGAACCAGACTTAACAGCAGAAGGAATCTTAATAAAATTTTAAAATCATTAGAGTTACCTTTAATTCCGAGACAAGAACAAGGTTTTTGGACATTTTTAAAAATAGGGATGATAAGGGTAGGTTTTATAAAAACATACGGACAAAATACAATAGACAAATACATAAACAAAACGATAGAACGAGCTTTTGCAACCGGTTATTTAAAAATAGATGAGGATGGAATTTTAAAAAGAGATACCAACTATAATCCTCTTTCTTCAGCGGCAAGAAAAATGTCCGAAATGCTTAATTCTGAACCCGGAAATTATCAAGAGACGGATATGCTGAATCAAGGCGCATTACTGTCCCAAATTCCGCAAGGTGATTTAAATTTTACAACAATAGGTAAAGTAGGCGGATATGTCGTAAAAACAGGATATATAAAGTTGAACAACGGGAGATTGAACGAAAACACAAAAGGAGAATTTCTGGCAGTCACAATTTTGGTCGACAAAAACGGTATTTTAAGATATTCTTCAAGTGAGCTTGTAGGTTTTCCTCAAAATTTAAAATCTAATACCGGAAGAATATCTCTTAACTTACAACAATTGGCAAAAATACTTGAAACAGAAGGGTATAAAACATATCCGATAGAACCGTTAAACGATGTGGAAATTTTAAATTACAGATCTAAATTGAAAGAACAGATAACGGAATCAAAAACTGCGGTTGCTTACGGAACAATAATTTCTACTTCCAAACAAAAAAGAAAAACTGTTTTCGGATTAATGGATAATAAAAATACAAGTGAAAGAAATGTGTATATCAATAAATATGCAAGTCCGGACAATGTCAAAGAAGCGTCGCAACATCAAGTATCATTATTTACGGGAGGCTCTTATTCCAGTCATGCAGCTATACTTCTTAGAGAGTACGAAAAAACTGCAATGATAGTAAACGATTCTCAAATAATGGATAAAGATAAAAAAATGAGAATAAAGTTCTATCAATCTACAGGAAATGTAAGGCAGGAAGAAGGTTTGCATGTACAAGATATAGAAGAAAAAGATATAGTATTACAGGAAAATGATATTGTTTTGGTAGACACAAAAAACAATAAATTATTATTATTCGAAAATAAAGTATTTAAAAATGCAAAAGGGAAAAATGTTTTATTGGAATTGCAGGAATATATAGACACACATCAAGAGGGGAAAATAAAAAATTTTATTGAAAGGTATAAAAGCAATAAATTTATCGATAGTATTATTGAATATATTTATTATCAATCAGGAGATAATGATTGGTTGGCAAATTTATTGACAATATATAGAAAACAAGAAATTACCGAAGAATTTGTTCCGTATGTAGAACATAGAAAAATAAATAAAAAAGTTTTAAAACTTCAAAATTTCTTACCTCACACATCAAAAAACAAAGTGTATCGCTTTGGCGAAAAAGAATCTTTAGATAGTAAAAGAGTAGGAGCAAAAGCGGCAGGGCAAGCAAAATTATATTTATCAATCAAACAACTGAAAAAAGATACAGGAATAAAAAATGTGGCAAGTCCAAACGGCATTGCCATAGATTATGAAATTCTTGAAAAATTATTGGGAGAGCAATATTCTTTTCTATACAACAAATTGGAAACACTCATCAATAAGGAATGGAAAACAAATTCCGATTATAAAGAAATTCAAAATATTATATCTCAAATCACGGATTTAATAAAAGAAATAAGTGACGACAAAATAATAGAATATATCGGGGAAGAAAATTTAGAAATGTTTAAGGATAAACTTGCGATAGTAAGATCTTCTGGCGTAGGTGAAGATTCAGAAGAACATTCTGCGGCGGGAATAGCGGAAAGTTACGGGAATGTTGAGTATGACGATATTGCGAAAGCAATAAAAAGTTCTTTAGCTTCTTTTTTCTCTCCAAATGCTATGGATTACATGCTTAAAGCAAAAGTTTTAATAAAGCCTACAATATTAATTGAAGAATGGATAAATGCCGATAAGGCCGGAATAATGATGAGCGAAGACACAGAACATAACAGACTTGTTCAGGTTATAAACGGACAAGGAGATGATATTGTTTCCGGAAGAATAAATCCGTATTCTTTTGTTATAGACATAAAAAGCGGGAAAAAAATTGACGGATCTTATACAAACAAACAGACAATAACCGACGAAGTTCTGCAAGATCTGGTAAAGATAATGGAGTGGTTCGAACAGACCGAAGGTTATCCGGTAGATATAGAGTTTCTGATAAAGGACAATATTATTTATATCGTTCAAGTAAGACCTATAACTACGCTTTATAACAAATTTGAAACTTTATCGAAACGTTCTCCATATGATAGTGCGGATTTGGATATTATTGATATGAAAACAGGAAATGAAACCGAAACAACTAAAAAACCGTCTGCTTTACAAAAAGAAGGTACAAAGGAAAAATTATATAAGCGAGGTTTTGATAAATATTTAAAACAATATTTAAAAAAGACGGGAAAAAGCGAAAAAGATTTAACTGAAGAAGAAATTTCCGCAATAAATGAAAAAGCAATTAAGTATCATTTATCTTTTTTTGGTATGCTGTATGGAGTTTTTCGTTTAGAATTTTTTGACATTTGGTTTCCTAATTTTATTAAAAATCATAATTTCGACATTTCAATAGAAAACGGGATGAAGGCAGCAGTTTTTACAATATTAATGTTATCTGTAGTTATAGGGGTATATTCGACAATTTGTTTATTCCCGGCAATACCTTTGCTTTGTACCGTTGCAATGAAAATTTCTGCACTTTTAAATATTTCGACAACTGTTGTCATTAACATATTTTCTTTTATTTTAGGTGTTGCATCTGCATTAGTTTCAAGTTCAATATTACATTCATTATGGAATATTTGTGCCATCATTTTTAATACAGATTTTATATTACAAACAAAAGCTTTTTCCGAAGAAACTAAAAAAACTTTTACAATAGGAGAATTAGTAGGTGTATTAAAATCGATTGACTTAAAAGAAGAAATCAATAAAAGCGAACTTTCACCCTATTTTGTAGTGCAAGCAAAAAAGAATGGTGCAAAGTTTATATCAATTTATGATTTCATAAAAGAAATAAGAAGTTTAAGGAAAAGAGATTTTAGAAATAATGAAGGTATTGAAAAATATAGAAGGAGTTTAGGGCCTGTACCTGCTTTTCTTAGAAAAAATATTGAAAAAATATTTGAAGATGAGTGCAGAATTGTTGAAAACAGTTTCGGTTTTGCTTTGGGATTAAGTTACACAAACATTACCGATAAATCCAAAAATAAAGTAAATTTGGTTCAAGCTCTCTCTGGCAAATGCAATATTGTTTCTTGGGAAAAAGGTTATAAATATTTTTATGGAGATGATACAATGCCTCCTGAAGATTATATGGATAAGTTGAGAGAATGGTCTTCATCAGACAAATATAATAAAAAAATATTCTTCTTCTTACCCAAACATATAGATTCCAACGATTTGTCCTTTAAAACAAGGAAAGAACTTGAGTATATACAACGACATCCTGAAATGCAAAAGAATGTTATTTTTATTTTCGGTCTTTATGATTGTTTCAATATCGGAAATGAAGAAATTTTTAATAAATATTTTAATGAAGAAAAACTCGCGGCAACAATCAAAAGATTATTTTCAAATCCGAATTTATATATTAAAAATAGTCTTGGCTCTTCGGAAAGAATTCAATCTAACGGCTTATATAAATTTGCCAACAAATTTTTAAAATTATCTTTTAATTCAACATCAGCAGTAAAAAAACTTGAACTTCCAACAGAAAAGGATGATGCGCAAAATACCAGTGCTGTTGAACAGTTAAGAAAAGATATTATAAACAATAATCATAAAAAAGTTTGTTTTATCTGCACGGAAGATATAAACAGAAGCGCCGTTACTCACTTATTATTTGAAGATAGATTGTTAAAATTTGGAATAGATAATATTTCTGTTTCTTCCTCAAGATTAATGTCTGTTTCACAGGAAGACAAAACAAATATTCGTCCATTGGAACAAGATTACAAAAATATTCTTACAGACAACGATGTTGATCCTGATCTAATAGACGACTTTCACTTCGAAACATTTTCACAAAAAGACAGTGATTCCGACTATTTTATAGTTGCAAATCAAGAACAAAAAACTCTTTTAGTAAAAAGATACAACATTGATACTGCAAAAATAATTTTATATTCGGAACTTTATCCGGAATTGAAAGCGGATTCTTTGCAGGATTTTCAAAATGGGAAAACATCAAAAGAAAGATTTGTTTCTCTTGTTAAAAAATTTTTCGGTATATCTTTATTTAATTTTATATTAAACGGAAGTTCGAAGTGGTTAGCAAGTATTTTATTAAATACAGATACACGTAATGTTGTTGTAAGTTACATGAAATTAAAATCAACGGAAATTGAGAAAATTTCTAAAAAAGATCAAACGAAAGAATCCGAATCTATAACGGAAGTATATATACTGGAAGATATTGAGAACTTGCCGAATAAATATGAACCTATAAATACGGGAATAAAAGTTGACGGGAAATGTATATATAAAATAAAAATTGGTAATGCATTGATATACTGCGCAAAAGACATTTCAAGAATACAAATTGCAAAAGTATTGAATGAAACGGAAGAGTTAAAACAAGAAATTAAAGATATACTCTCTTTGAAGGGAAATATAGAAATAGACGGAATAATAAGAAGAAACGGGGATGGTATCGGTATAAATGGGGGATTATTGGAAGTAGGAGAAATGGAATTATTTGGGACGAGACTTGATCAATATAAATCTCCTGAAGAAATAACAAAATTTATGCTTTCTGCTTTAGAAGTAAAAAGAACGATAGGAATTACTTTCGGGCAAAAAACAATAATAGACTTAAAACAATTATCCGGGCAGGATTTATTAACCGCATTGGAAAACGGAAGGACAAGAAAAGTTATAACGGAAGAACAGTTTAGGCAATTAAATTTAGATGAAAATAAAATTTTGGAACTTAGAAAAAAAGGTATGGAAATTTATGTTGTAACACAAAGCGATATATATAAAAATACAGGAATTTCCGGCAAGATAATAGAAGAAAAAGATAAGTTTTACATATATGATTATTATACGGATGAAAAAATAGAAGTTGATGTTTTAACAGCAGAAAACGGGTTGGGATTTTTAGAACAAAAAATAATAAATTCTGATAAACCTATAATGATAGATATTGAAATATTGAAAGAGAATTTTCAAGGTAAAAATGTCATAGAAGCATTTGAAATTTTAGGAACACTATTGGGGAAGATAAAAATAACAATGGGGTTAAGAAATCTCAACGATAAAGATATAGAAAATATAGGTTATAATATTAGATTTGATAAAATTCCGGGAATTACATTCGACGAAGCTCAAAAATTGTTAAAATCATCAAATTATATGGAAATAATAAGTCTTGTAGGTGAAGATAGTGAATTTGGAATAATATTGAAAAGTATAAGAGATAAGAAAGATAAAAAAATGTTTGAGAAATTTATTGACATAATAAAAGAAAGAATTTTAGTTAAAAGTAAATTACTCGAAACAGGTAACGAATTTGAAGGTATAGAATTGAAAGACAAAAAATTAGAAAGACTGTTAGGTGTTTTGTTGATAAGAGCAGAACAAAACAATTATAAAACTTTATCTCAAGATGAAACTGAGCTTTTAATGAAAGATGTTACCGGTTCAAATGCAATGAATGTGTTGATGGAATCCATGAAACAATTGGAAATATCAAATATCAAATCCGGAATAAAGGATTCTGCAGAACAAGAAATGTTAGTGAACAAAATAATACAAATAATATTGTTTAGTGACAGAATAAACGGTAAGCAAACACAAGAACAAGTAGGTGTAAGTGATATATCAACTTACAGAGCAATGTTGGCTGCCGCCTAAACATTTATTAAAAAAAGTTGTAAAATCTATAACCATAAAAACTTGAAGGTATTTTTGTTTTGTGTAGTAGTCGTTTCCATACCTCTATTTATCCATACATCCATACCTCAAAATTGCAAAGCAATTGTGTTAGGAGTAAAAAAATGATTACATTTTTAATCGGATTAATAATTTTATTTGCAGGATATTTTACATATTCAAAATATGTTGAAAAACAATTTGAACCGGATGACAGGCCAACACCTGCTTATTCAATAAATGACGGAGTGGATTTTGTTCCGTTAAGCACTAAAAGAAACCAAATGATACAACTTTTAAGTATTGCCGGTATGGGACCTATTGTGGGAGTAATACAGGGAATATTGTTTGGTCCTATAGCTTTTCTTTTAATACCTTTGGGATGTATTCTTATGGGTGCAGTTC
>JAEEGH010001215.1_pt1 | contig 76375 bp, 74 predicted proteins | sample 9134181 | NCBI WGS metagenome assembly JAEEGH01 (sample SAMN16246544, study PRJNA631951) | gut metagenome | biome: gut microbiome; feature: rumen; material: DP-attached | host: Bos | place: Iran: Karaj | collected 2018-10 | reverse complement strand
CGTATCTTTGGACCCGTAGCAAGAGAGCTTCGTGACAAGAAGTTCATGAAGATCGTTTCCCTTGCTCCGGAAGTATTATAGGAGGTGTCAGCATGAATAAGATTAAAAAAGGTGACATCGTTAAGATTATTACCGGCAAGGATAAGGGCAGTGAGGGTAAGGTTATCCGTGTTGCAGACGGCAAGGTTGTTGTTGAAGGCTGCAATATGGTAACAAAGCATCAGAAGGCCAGTCAGAGTAATCCCAAGGGCGGCATTACGAAGATTGAGTCCCCGATTGACATTTCCAACGTTATGCTCGTAGTTAACGGAAAACCCACCAGAGTCGGCTTTAAGCTTGACGGCGACAAGAAGGTTCGTGTTGCCAAGGCGACCGGCGAAGTAATCGATTAATAGGAGAGGAGGTCTCAAACATGACAAGATTAAAAGAATTATATATGAATGAGATTTCGGCTGCTATGCAGAGCAAATTCGGTTACAAGAATGTAATGGAAATTCCGAAACTCGATAAGATTGTTATCAACATGGGTGTAGGCGAGGCTAAGGAAAATGCCAAGGCTCTCGAGTCCGCAGTTAAGGACCTGGAGATCATCTCCGGCCAGAAGCCCGTTATCACAAAGGCCAAGAAGTCTATCGCCAACTTCAAGATCCGTGAGGGTCTTGCCATCGGCTGCAAGGTTACGCTTCGCGGTGACAAGATGTATGAGTTCGCAGACCGTCTCATCAATCTTGCTCTTCCTCGAGTTCGTGACTTCCGCGGTGTTAACCCCAACGCTTTCGACGGCAGAGGAAACTATGCTCTCGGTGTTAAAGAGCAGCTGATCTTCCCCGAAATCGAGTACGATAAGGTTGACAAGGTACGCGGTATGGACGTCATTTTCGTAACGACTGCCAAGACGGACGAAGAGGCGCGCGAGCTGTTGAGACTGTTCGGCATGCCCTTTGCTAAGTAAATAGGAGGATAATTTCATGGCTAAGACATCATTGAAGATTAAGCAGCAGCGTACTCCGAAGTTCTCCACCAGGGCATACACCCGTTGCAGACTCTGCGGCCGGCCCCATGCCGTTTTGAGAAAGTACGGAATCTGCAGAGTTTGCTTCCGTGAGCTTGCATACAAGGGACAAATCCCCGGCGTGAAGAAGGCAAGCTGGTAAGGCTGCCCACTGAGATAATAGGAGGTACAGAAATATGATGAGTGATCCGATTGCGGATATGCTTACGAGAATCCGTAATGCCAATACCGCAAAGCATGATACCGTAGATGTTCCCGCTTCCAAGATGAAGGTGGCAATTGCCGACATTCTTACGAAGGAAGGTTATATCCGCGGCTGGGAGATGGAGGATGCAGGTTCTTTCCAGAACATCCACATCACCCTGAAGTACGGTAAGGACAAGAGCGAGAAGACCATTTCCGGCCTGAAGAGAATCAGTAAGCCCGGTCTTCGCGTTTATGCAAGCAAGGACGAGCTTCCCCGTGTACTCGGCGGTCTCGGCATTGCAATCATTTCCACGAACAAAGGCGTTATCACAGATAAGGAAGCAAGAAACGCAGGCGTAGGCGGCGAAGTACTTGCTTATATCTGGTAATCAGAATTAAGGAGGTACGGGCATGTCACGTATAGGAAAAATGCCAATCGCCATCCCCGCAGGCGTAACTGTGGATGTGGCAGAAAATAATTTAGTGACTGTTAAGGGACCTAAGGGTACCCTTTCAAGAGTTCTTGCTCCCGAGCTCAGCATCAAGATTGAGAACGGTGAGATCGTAGTAGAGAGACCCAATGATCTGAAGAGAATCAAGTCCCTTCACGGTCTTACGAGAACTCTCATTAACAACATGGTTGTCGGTGTTACGAACGGATACGAGAAGGTTCTCGAAATCAACGGCGTAGGTTACCGTGCAGCTAAGCAGGGCAAAGAACTGAACCTCACCCTGGGTTACTCCCATCCCGTGATCATGATCGACCCCGAAGGCATCGAGACGGTGCTTGACGGCCAGAACAAGATCACCGTTAAGGGAATCGACAAAGAGAAGGTCGGCCAGTACGCCGCTGAAATCCGTGCTAAGAGAGGACCGGAGCCGTATAAGGGCAAGGGTATCAAGTACGCGGACGAAGTAATCAGACGTAAGGTCGGCAAGACCGGTAAGAAGTAGAAAGGAGAAAAGTAATCATGGTTAGTAAAGAATGCAGATCTGACATCCGTGTGAAAAAGCACATGAAGATTCGTAATCGTTTCTCCGGCACTGCTGAAAGACCGAGACTTGCCGTATTCCGTTCCAACAAGAACATGTACGCGCAGATCATTGATGATATTGCCGGTAACACTCTCGTTTCCGCTTCCACTCTCGATCAGGATGTGAAGGCAGACCTTGAGTTCACAGACAATGTTGCAGCCGCAGCCAAGCTTGGCACTGTGATTGCAAAGAAAGCTTTGGAAAAGGGCATCGATACCGTTGTCTTCGACCGTGGCGGTTTCATTTACGCAGGCAAAATTCAGGCATTGGCAGATGCAGCTCGCGAAGCTGGTCTGAACTTCTAGTCGAGGAGGGTTAAGATGAAACGTTATATTGATACAAACGGCATGGAGATGGAAGACAAGGTTGTCGCCATCAAGCGTGTAACCAAGGTTGTAAAGGGCGGCCGTAACATGAGATTTGCCGCACTGGTTGTTGTAGGTGACAAGAACGGTCATGTCGGTGCCGGTCTCGGAAAGGCTGCCGAAGTTCCCGAAGCAATCCGTAAGGCTAAGGAAGATGCCATGAAGAAGGTTATTGCTCTTCCCATCGACGAAAACGGTTCCATTCCGCATGACTTCATCGGAAACTTCGGAAGTGCATCTGTTCTTCTGAAGCGTGCTTCCGTAGGTACCGGTATCATCGCAGGCGGTCCTGCTCGTATCGTTCTCGAGCTTGCCGGCTACAAGAACATCCGTACCAAGTCTCTCGGATCCAACAATAAGCAGAACGTTGTTCTTGCTACGATTGCCGGTCTTTCCGAGTTGAAGACTCCCGAGGAAGTTGCTGCTCGTCGTGGCATCTCCGTAAGCAATTTATAGGAGGGATTACGAAATGGCAGAGTTGAAAGTTACGTTAGTTAAGTCTACGATCGGTGCAATTCCGAATCATAAAAAGGTGGTTGAAGCTTTAGGTCTTCACAAACTGAACAGCTCAAACACGCTGCCGGACAATGCTGCTACCAGAGGCATGATTGCCCAGGTTAAGCATCTTGTTAAGGTAGAAGAAATCTAATAAACGATAGGAGGTGCACACGATGAATTTGACAGATATTAAACCTGCTGACGGCGCAAAGCACAGCGATGCATTCCGCAGAGGCCGCGGACACGGCTCGGGAAACGGTAAGACCGCCGGTAAGGGTCATAAGGGTCAGAAGGCACGTTCCGGAGCTCCGAGAACCGGTTTTGAAGGCGGTCAGATGCCTTTGTACCGTCGTCTTCCCAAGCGCGGCTTCAAGAACAGAAACACGAAGGAAATCGTTTCCGTTAATGTTTCCATGCTGAACCGCTTTGAAGACGGTGCTGAAGTTACCATCGATTCCATGGTGGAAATCGGTCTTTTCAGCAATCCGAAGGACGGAGTTAAGGTTCTCGGCAACGGAGAACTTACCAAGAAACTGAACGTTAAGGCCAATGCATTCAGTGCAGTCGCTATTGAAAAGATTCAGGCTCTTGGTGGAAGTGCTGAGGTGATCTGATATGTTTAAGATGTTTATCAACGCTTTTAAGGTAAAGGAAATCAGAAAAAAGCTTTTTTTCACTTTCTGTTGCCTGGTGCTGGTACGTCTCGGCTCCTTGATTCCGGCTCCCGGAATTAACAATGCAACGGCAACGCAGTTCTTATCGATGAAGTTCGGCGGAAACGAAGGCTTCATCAACATGCTGACCGGTGGCTCTTTAACGAAGATGTCCATCTTTGCATTGAGCATTTCTCCGTACATTACATCCTCCATCATTATGCAGCTTCTTACGATTGCCATCCCGGCACTCGCTGAGTTGCAGAAGGACGGAGAGAGCGGAAGAAAGAAGATTGAGAAGATTTCCCGTTACCTTACCATTGCACTTGCCGTGATCGAATCCGCTGCCATGGCAATCGGATTCAAGAATTCCTACAACGGCGTCGTTCAGGACGGATGGCTCGGTGTCATCCTCGTAGTCCTTGCATTTACCGCAGGCTCCGCGTTCCTGATGTGGCTCGGGGAAAATATCACGGAGTACGGCGTAGGAAACGGTATCTCCATCATCCTTTTGTTTAACATCGTATCCGAGTTCCCCGGCGAATTCGGAAGACTGTACCAGAATAAGGTTGCTACGCAGGAAAAGTTCGCAGGCAAGTTCATGGCTGCCGCTTTGATCCTTCTTATCATTCTGGTAACACTCGTTCTGATTGTTATTCTGCAGGATGCAGAGAGAAGAATTGCCGTTCAGTACAGCCAGAAGATGGTCGGAAGAAGAATGATGGGCGGAAACTCCACCTACATTCCGTTGAAGGTTAACACCGCCGGTGTTATCCCCGTAATCTTCGCAGTTTCCATTTTCCAGTTCCCGATTGTCATTTCCTCCTTCTTCGGAGTACAGGCAGCGAGAACAGGTTCGTTCTGGCAGAAGATTCTTTATATGTGCAACACGAACAACTGGTTCAAGTTCAAAGGTCCCGAGTTCGAGTTCAAGTATACGATCGGCGCACTTTTATACATCGCCATGATTATCTTCTTCGCATACTTCTATACCAGCATTACCTTCAACCCTGTTGAAGTAGCCGGTAACCTGAAGAAGAGCGGCGGTTTTGTTCCCGGCATCCGGCCCGGTAAGCCTACGATTGACTTCCTGACCGGCGTTCTGAACAAGATCGTTTTCATCGGCGCTGTCGGATTGACCATCGTCGCATTGATCCCCATCATTTCCTGCGGTGCATTCAATGTGCAGAACCTCGGTTTCGGCGGTACCAGCCTGATCATCGTCGTAGGTGTTATCCTTGAGACGATCAAGCAGATTGAATCCATGATGTTGACGAGACACTATAAGGGATTCCTCAGTGAGTAAATCGGATTATTACGGGTGAGGCCTGAGCTTCACCCTTTTTCCGTGAAATAAGAAAGGAAAATGCTATGAAGATTGTTATGCTCGGGGCACCCGGAGCGGGCAAGGGAACGCAGGCTAAGATGATTGCCGCGGAGTACGGAATCCCGCACATTTCGACGGGTGACATTTTCCGCGCGAATATCAAGGAAGGCACGGAACTCGGCGTAAAGGCGAAAGCCTATATGGATCAGGGACTTCTGGTTCCGGATTCTCTGACATTGGAACTGATTATGGACCGCTTCACAAAGGATGACTGCGTGAACGGCTATGTTCTGGACGGTTTTCCGCGTACGATTGCACAGGCTGAAGCGCTTACCGCAAGCCTTAAGGAACAGGGTGACGCTTTGGATTATGCCATTGACGTGGATGTTCCGGACGAGAGCATCGTAAACAGAATGAGCGGCAGAAGAGCCTGCATCGCCTGCGGCGGCACCTATCACATTGTGTTTAACCCGCCCAAGAAGGAAGGCATCTGCGATTTGTGCGGCGGAGAGCTCACCATCCGTAAGGATGATGTTCCGGAAACTGTGCAGAAGCGTCTCAATGTATATCATGAACAGACGCAGCCGCTGATTGATTACTATAACGGCGAGGGAATCCTCCGTACCGTTGACGGAACGCAGGAAGTTGCCGAAGTTTTCGAGAGCATTAAGGCGATTTTAAACGCCTGACGGGGTTTTCATATGGTTACCATCAAATCGAAAAGTGAAATAGAAAAGATGAGGGAGGCGGGCCGTCTTCTTGCCCTGGTGCATGAAGAGATGGCAAAGCACATCCGTCCCGGAATCAGCACGATGGAACTGAACGACATCGGCGATAAGAAGATTCGCAGTTTCGGCTGCATTCCGTCGTTTCTCAATTATGACGGGTATCCGGCATCCATCTGCATTTCGGTCAATGACCGCGTGGTGCACGGGATTCCGAGCCGTCAGGAGATTCTGAAGGAAGGCGATATCGTAAGCCTTGATGCAGGCCTGATCTATCAGGGATACCATTCCGACGCGGCAAGAACCTACGGGGTCGGTAAGATCTCCGCAGAAGCGGAAGATTTGATCCGGGTTACCGAGGAAAGCTTTTTTGAAGGAATAAAGCTTGCAAAAGCGGGCAATCACCTGTATGATATATCTGCAGCGATTGAAGATTACGTCGTCGCGCACGGGTACACCTGTGTACGTGATCTGGTCGGACACGGAATCGGAACCGAGATGCACGAGGATCCGCAGATTCCGAACTTCCGTCAGAGACGCCGCGGAATCAAACTGGAGCCCGGCATGACGCTCGCCATCGAGCCGATGGTCAATATGGGCGACTGGCCGGTTTGCATCCTTGATGACAACTGGACCATCGTTACCGAAGACGGATCGTTATCGTCGCATTATGAGAACACCATCCTCATCACCGAGGGTGAACCGGAAATTTTATCACTTCTTAAACATTAACGGAGGATTTGCATGTCGAAAGCAGACGTAGTTGAAATTGAAGGTACTGTAGTGGAGAAGCTCCCGAACGCCATGTTTCGTGTGGAACTCGAGAACGGTCATATTGTTCTTGCGCATATCAGCGGCAAGCTCCGTATGAACTACATCAAGATTGTTCCCGGAGACAAGGTTACGATGGAACTTTCCCCTTATGATCTGACCAAGGGTCGTATCATCTGGAGAGACAAATAACCGATATTTCATAAAGTCGACAGTAACGGCGCTGCCCGAAAGGGACAGCGCCGTTTTATGTTATGCCTTCGTGGAAAATGTAATAATTTGTAACACTATTTTCATAGTATTTTCCACGGGAATATGGTATAAATTTACTAGTGGGCAAAGTCTTTTCGGGCCCTTTTCAAGGAGTTAACAAGGGGGAAAACCTATGAAGAGAGTGTATGTGATTTTGTTGTTGCTGTGCGTAACCGGGCTGGCTGCGTGCGGAAAGCAGGAAAAGCAGAAGGAGAACACGCCGACGCCGACCGAAACGGTAACCGCGGAACCGACAGCTGTGCCGGTGAATACGGCTACGCCGACGCCGACAGCTACGCCGACACCGTCCGTGATTCCGGAGCATTACAGCGAAGAAGCTTTGATTAAGAAACTTAACTACGAAATTGAGCACTGGGACGAGTTCGAAATCAGTGTATGGGAGTCGGAGGAGACCTATGAACTCGAGAGGGTTGCTGCTGATCTTTTGCCCTTCGGAGAACTGAATTATACGAAATGTGTCACCGTCTTCAATGAAACCGGAAGGAAAAGCATGAGACTGTATTACCTTAACGGAGAGGAAGTCGGAACCGTATACTCGGGAAGCATCGGGAAACTGGCAAGCCATGACGGAAAGGATGCATTTGTTCCGTATGACGAACCGTATACCGAGTATGACGAGAAGGGACAGCCTGCGTTTACAATCAGCGGATCAATCAAGACGGTCCGTTCCTTCGACGAGAAGGGACAGGTTGTGACGGAATGGAACTACTACAAGGATTCCTTACAATCCGTTGCGGAATATGCATATAACGAAAAGGGTCTTGTAAGCAGAAAGAAACTGACGACAAAGCAGAGCGGCATAGATTCGTTCGGCGATTATATGGTGAATCTCGGCACGGAAATCGTCACGGAATATCAATATGACCTCGGACCCGCAAATCTTACCCGGATAACCGTGACAGGGTCTTTGGGAGAATCTTATGAAATCCGTTACGGTTATGAAAAAGATGATTCCGGAAGGCTTACGGGATGGACGGAACAGATTATCCTGAACGGACTTCAGACGATATCGGATAAAAAGTATGCTTTGCATTACTATAAGAACGGGCCGGTAGGCGTGTATCAGGTGAATCCGCAGGACGGCGATGCGGCTGCAACCGTGTTCATTCCGGGAAAGAATCTGAAACGGAAACTCGAGTATGCCGCCGGAATGAAGGAAGGACCGATTCTCAATGACCTCGCGGAAATCGAGCGTTTGCAGAATAAGGTTGCCGAGGAAACTGCGCTCGAAAGTGTATTTTCCTCTCTGACAGGAGTGAATCCCGGAGTTTACGCGGATCATTTTTCCGAAGATCAGACGAGAATTCTCGGAATAAGTCTGACCGGGGATGCCCAAAAGGCCGAGTCGTATCCGGACGGTCTTAATTCCGAATCATTTATCGGGGATTGGTACCGCTTCGACGGAGAATATCTGACGGGATATGAAAGCAAGTGGGGAGGCGGACTTGAACTAAACATCCGCTATAACAAGGCGGGGCAGGTTACCGAACTTCACCACGGCGGAGCCGACTGGAAGTTCGAATATGATTCCGAGGGGAGAATTCTCAAAGCGTCATGCAAGACGCGTGTCATATATTATGAGGACTGGGTTCATGACAGAACCTACAGCTTCAGCTATGACCATAACGGAAAGCTGGCGCAGATTAAGGGTGAAGGAACCGCCACGTTTGACAATTACGGACCGTCATCGGAAGACAGGAAGCCGATGCGTGATAAATGGAACTATTTGCTGAAGCGGCCCGGCGCGCAGGAAAGCAATTGAGCGAACGGGGTTTACCGTCGTGGAGTGGGGCGGAAGCGAAATACGAAAACAGTCGGAGACTATTTATCTGATGGCACAAAGAAAGAACAAACGAAGCAGCTCGGGCATATGGATTGCGATGGCAGTCATCTGTTATCTTATGACAGGCGTGCTCGCGTATGTTTTCATCATATCCGAATTGAGCGGTCACATTACCGTAACCGAGGAATTCCTGCAGTACGGCATCATCATCGGCGGCACGGCATTTCTCGGAACCGTCTTTTTGCTGGCGGGAACGCCGGAGAAGAAGAGACCGCGGGCCGCAAGGTTTTCGATGGCCATTCTGTTCGGTGTTTATCTGATTATTCTGGCGGGCCTGCTGTTCGGCGGAAGCCGTGTCTGGTACGCGGGAAGGCTTGACCGGAAGTATTCGCTGAAGCCGTTTGAAAGCATCCGGCTATACATGAAGGCCTATGAGGACCGGTCGTTACGCATTCGTGTCGTGGCATCCAACCTGATCGGAAACTTCCTTTTATTCATTCCGATGACATGGTTCGTTCCGTTTTTGGGAAAATGGGCGCGCAAATGGTATTTATTCCTGCCGGCCATGCTCGGACTGATCTGCCTTGTCGAATTGACGCAGTATCTGACCGGACGGGGAAGCCTGGATATCGATGACGTGATTCTGAATTACTCCGGTGTCATCCTCGGCTTCGTATTTTTGTGGAACCCGCTGATGGTAAAGCTTTGGAAGAAAACGAAACTGATTGAGAAAAACGGGTGATGAGACAATCACCTTAAATTCGGGGGTAATATGAGAAAAAAACTGTTGACAGTTGCGGCATTCGTGATGATGGCGGCACTTACCACCTGTGAAAGAAACAATGAAAAGCCGAGTGTAACGGCAACACCGACTGCGACAATAGCGCCTGTACAGAAACCAACGCCGGTCGTAACGGAAGCTCCGACTCCGACCGGGGAGTCGACACCCGTGGTGACACCCGAACCGATTCCGTCCGGTTTCTCGGATAAGGAACTGGAGGAGCGGGCAAAGGCGGAAGCTGCGGAAATGAAGTACGCATACCGGGCGGAAAATGTTTTTGACGGATGCTCGTCGGAATTCTGGGCATTGAATATCTATGTGGATCCGGAAAAATGGAATAAAGTGGTTAACTTATATGATGCGGACGGGAATACGATTGCCTCGAAGTATTATTTGAATGACAGGGAAACCGAGGCAGTGATCAGAACCCATTTCGGCACGTTACACACGAGATACGACGGCAGTGCTCCCGACACGATATGGATCCTCGGGGGCCTTCCGTATACGGAAACAGACGAACAGGGAAGAAAGACCGTTGAACTCGGAGGATGGAACAAAACCTTCTATGCATACGACCAAAACGGGAACCTGATCCGTAAACTCATCTACGAGAACGATTCCCTTACACACAGAGAACTGTATTCCTATGACGGAAAAGGAAATGTTCTTACGGAAGAGATAACCCTGTTTCCGAGCGGACAGTCGAATCGGAGTTATCTGAAAAAGACATATTCCGAAGGAAGACTCGTTCTTTGTGAAGTGGATTCGGAAGATGCATACTACTGGGTTTCGGAAATGATTCCGATGCCCGCGAATTTCATGGATTACTCTTACTATGCCAGGTTTCAGGTATCGTACGATTACGATGCGGATGGTGCCATGTCATCCATGGAGATCAAAGCCCGAGACGTAAATGAATCGGTAAAGCTCCTGTATTCCTATACGCATGACGAAAAGGGACGCATTACCGAAGCGACGGAAATGAGCTCGGATTACTTCACGAAAAATATTCTGAAGATTAAGTATTTCGACAACGGGCCGGTTCTGGTGATTCCGATGAGACAGCAGGGCGACACCGTTGTATACGGAGGCAAAGCCGTGGCATTTTTCCCGACGGAAGAATGCAGGGCAATGCTTGAGCGCGGCAACGGCTTTTCCTTTGATGCTTTGAAGAAGGAAACAGAGAAAATGAATTGGGCAACAGGAGTCACTTGGCCGGAAGAGTTAAACCCGATGTTTGATGAACGATTCCGTGACTATTACGTGCGTCCGAAGGAAGGAAGAACTCTCGCGACGATCTCAGAAGGCTGGGGGAGTGACACCTCGTCCTATGAAGAGATGATTAAAAGCCTGCTCGGGCAAAAGAATTTCCCGCTTGATAAGGCGGTTAAATCAATGACCGGAGGGTGGTCCCTTTATAAGAATGACCGGCTGCTGGAAAGTTCTTATTACGCCGGCGGAGGCGGACCGCATGATTTCGAGAAAGTCGAATATGATAATGCCGGCCGTGTAACAGCCCTGGAAAGAGGTGCGGAGGAAGTATACAAATATAAATTTACCTATGACGGCAACGGGCACGTGAAGAAGATGGAATATACCTACGAGCCGCCTTTTTATGACGGGTATATCTTTAAGGGAACCGTAACTTACGCCTACGACGGGGATGGAAAGACGGTTGCCGTGAACGGTGATTTTACCGGCGAGCCGAACGAGGAAACCAAAGGAAATGCCTTCAAACAGACTTTCCGGCTTACGGCAGTTTCCGGGAATGTGACAGAATAAAAACAAAGACAGTCGTTTCGCTTAAAACGAAACGGCTGTCTTTTGCTTTACGGGAAATTCCTTCGGGATTTCCCGTAAAGCAAAATGCCCTTCGGGCAGGATGCACACTCGTGCGAGAGGAAGATGTTGCCTTCGGCAACCGTACTCGGCGCGAGCGTTCCGCAAGCAGAACGCCATGATATAAAAATGGCACAGAAAACCCTAGAAAAACCTTGCATTTTCCATAAAATAATGCTTGCAATTTGCAAAACGTTCTGTTACTATAGTATACGGACTTTTTTTGAGGAAAGGAGTGTATTTACTTATGAAAGTGAGATCTTCAGTAAAGCCCATTTGCGAAAAATGCAAAATCATCAAAAGAAAAGGGGCCATCATGATCATCTGTGAGAACCCCAGACACAAACAGAAACAAGGCTGATAACATCAGTACTTGAGGCGTTGTTCCGAAGAGTATTGGTGACTCGATAGAACAGCACTTGCTTTTTGTGTTGCAATCGTCGTTTTATTAACCCGTAAAACGGCAAACATTGTGATAGTGTGGACGAAGAGCGTCATGTCAGGAAAGACGACTTTGTCTTAGTCCGTGAGTATCTACACGGGCTTTCGGTTCCGAGCATTCGGGCTGTCACACTTTAAAGCGGCTGGCCGGTTAAACCGGCAGGGAGAGCACTCCCGGGAGCTTCGGCTCCGGGTATTTACCCAACATTATTTTATTATTTACGGAGGTTTTAGTACATGGCTCGTATCAGTGGTGTTGACTTACCCAGAGAGAAACGTGTCGAGATCGGCCTTACCTACATCTACGGTATCGGAAGAGTAAGCGCCAATCGTATTCTTGCCCAGGCAGAAGTGAATCCGGACACCCGCGTCCGCGATCTTACCGATGATGAGGTTAAGAGAATTGCAACCATCATCGATGAGACGATGACGGTTGAAGGTGACCTGAAGAGAGAAATTGCCCTGAACATCAAGAGACTTCAGGAAATCGGTTGCTACAGAGGAGTACGTCACAGAAAGGGACTTCCTGTTCGCGGACAGAAGACCAAGACCAACGCCAGAACGCGTAAGGGTCCGAAGCGTACCGTTGCTAACAAGAAGAAATAATATTACTTTGTGAAAACTGATTAGGAGGTTTCGTGATGGCTAAGAAATTAGTTGCACCGAAAAAGGGAGCAAAAAAGCGTGTCAAGAAGAACGTTGACCACGGTCAGGCACACATTCAGTCTTCCTTCAATAATACAATTGTTACCCTGACAGACGCCGAGGGTAACGCTATCTCTTGGGCAAGCGCCGGCGGTCTTGGTTTCCGCGGCTCCAGAAAGTCCACCCCTTATGCTGCTCAGATGGCAGCAGAGACCGCTGCTAAGGCAGCAATCCCTCACGGTCTGAAGTCCGTTGACGTTATGGTTAAGGGACCCGGTTCGGGACGTGAGGCAGCAATCCGCGCGCTTCAGGCAAGCGGTATTAATGTAACCAGCATCAAAGACGTAACGCCGGTTCCGCACAACGGATGCAGACCGCCTAAGCGTCGTAGAGTCTGATTAAGGAGGGAATAATAAAATGGCTAGAGAAATGGGTCCTGTATTAAAGAGATGCCGTTCGCTGGGTATTGAGCCTTCCGTGATCGGCCTTGATAAGAAAAGCAACCGCACGAATTTGAGAGCGGGCAAGAAAGTCAGTGAGTATGGCATGCAGCTTCGTGAGAAGCAGAAGGCCAAGTTTATTTACGGTGTTCTCGAGAAGCCTTTCCGTAACAACTTCGATAAGGCTAAGAAGATGAAGCTCGGAACGACCGGTGAGAACCTGATGATTCTTCTGGAGACCAGACTTGACAATGTCATTTTCCGTCTCGGTTTCGCAAGAACCCGTCAGGAAGCTCGTCAGATTGTTGACCACAAGCATGTACTTGTTAATGGCAAATGTGTAAACATTCCTTCTTATTCCGTTAAGCCCGGCGATTCCATCGCCATCTCCGAGAAAGGCAAGAACAAGGCCGCCCAGAGATTCAAGGATATTCTCGAGTCCACGAACGGCAGAGCAGTTCCGGCTTGGCTTACCGCCGATTCCGAGAACCTTACCGGTTCTGTTAACGAGTATCCGACCAGAGACCAGATTGATGTTCCGGTAAATGAGGTGCTTATCGTCGAGTTGTATTCCAAATAATAAAGAGGAATATAACGGTTATACCCATAAGGAGGGGCACAAATGTTTGATTTCGAAAAGCCTAGGATTGAGATTGCAGAGATTTCCGAAGATAAGAAGTATGGCCGTTTTGTTGTGGAACCCCTTGAGAGAGGTTATGGTACCACTCTGGGCAATTCCCTCAGAAGAATCATGCTTTCTTCCCTGCCCGGCGCTGCCGTAAGCCAGGTGAAGATCGACGGTGTCGTACATGAGCTCAGCTGCATCCCCGGTGTCATGGAGGATGTTACCGAGATCATTATGAACATTAAGAGTCTCGCGATTAAGAATAACAGTGATTCAAATGAGCCCAAAACCGCATATATCGAGTATTCCGGTGAAGGTGTTGTTACCGCCCGTGATATTCATGCCGATTCCGAGATCGAGATCATGAATCCCGATCAGGTTATCGCTACGCTTAACGGCGGCGCGGACAGCCGGCTTTATATGGAGCTGACCATCACCAAGGGCAGAGGCTATATCAGTGCTGACCGGAACAAGAAAGAGGATACCCCCATCGGTGTTATTGCCGTGGATTCCATCTACACTCCGGTAGAGCGTGTCAACCTTACGGTTGAGAATACCCGTGTCGGCCAGATGACCGATTACGACAAGCTTACATTGGATGTATTTACCAACGGAACTTTGGCTCCCGACGAGGCAATCAGCCTTGCTGCCAAGGTTTTGAGTGAGCATTTGAATCTTTTCATCGACCTTTCCGAGAGCGCCAAGACCGCTGAGGTTATGGTAGAGAGCGTAAGCAACGAGAAAGAGAAGGTTCTCGAGATGAACATCGACGAACTCGAGCTTTCCGTACGTTCCTACAACTGCCTGAAGCGTGCCGGCATCAATACGGTCGAGGAACTGTGCAATAAGACTTCCGAAGATATGATGAAGGTTCGTAACCTGGGCCGCAAGTCTTTGGAGGAAGTTCTGTCCAAGCTGAAAGAACTTGGATTGTCTTTGAACTTAGGCGATGAGTAATTTTCGCCATTACTAAATAGTTGCCGCCCAAGCGGCAGATGGAGGTTAACATGGCAGGCTACAGAAAGCTTGGAAGAACTTCAAATCAGAGAAAAGCCTTGTTGAGAAACCAGGTTACCGCTCTGCTTTCCAATGGTAAAATTGTAACGACCGAAGCCAGAGCTAAGGAGATCCGTCGGATCGCCGAGAAGTACATTACGATGGCTGCGAAGGAAAAGGATAACTACGAGACCGTTACCGTAACCTATAAGGTTGCACAGAAGGATAAAGACGGCAGAAGAGTAAAGGAAGTTGTCGATGGTAAGAAGAAGGACGTCATGATTGAGGCGACCAAGACCATCAAGAAGGACAGCCCCTCCAGACTTCATGCCAGAAGACAGATGCTTTCTTTCTTCTATCCGGTAACGAAATTTGATGCCGAGCAGAAGGGCAAGAAGGCAGTTAAGGAAGTTGACCTGATTGCCAAGATGTTTGATGAAATCGGACCGAAGTATGCCGGCCGCAAGGGCGGTTATACCCGGATCGTAAAGATCGGCCCTCGTAAGGGTGATGCGGCGATGGAAGTTTTAATCGAGCTCGTATAAGTATTACATGTGAGCAGCGTAGCCTTTTACCGGCTGCGCTGCTTTTTTATCGTTTTGGAAAATGTCACACAAAGGATTGTCATGGGAATCATTACTACGGAAAACTTAATCCATGAGTACATCAGACGGGACGAGAACGGAGACAGAATCGGAGAAAAGCGTGCCGTTGACGACGTGAGCCTTGATGTCGAGAGAGGTCAGTTCATTTCGATTCTCGGTCATAACGGCTCCGGCAAGTCTACGCTTGCAAAGCATATCAACGCGCTTTTGCTGCCGACCGGAGGACGTGTCGTTGTGCTCGGAATGGATACGACGGACGATGACCGGCTTTTTGACATCAGAAAAGCCGCCGGCATGGTGTTTCAGAACCCGGACAATCAGATCATTGCAACCGTAGTCGAGGATGATGTGGCATTCGGTCCGGAGAACCTCGGTGTTCCGCCGAAGGAGATTGAAAAGCGCGTGGAGGAATGCCTGAAGGCAGTCGGAATGTACGACCGGAGGGGCGATTCCCCGAACCGTCTCTCGGGCGGGCAGAAGCAGCGGATAGCCGTTGCCGGAATCATGGCCATGAAACCCGACTGCATCATTCTGGACGAGCCGACCGCCATGCTCGATCCGGACGGCAGAAAGGAAGTGCTCGCAACCGTCGCAAGGCTGAACCGGGAGGAGCACATTACGGTGTTGTTAATCACGCATTACATGAGCGAGGTGACATTTTCCGACCGCGTCATCGTAATGGATCACGGGCGGATTGCGATGCAGGGGACGCCGCGTGAGATTTTCCGAAGAGTCGAGGAGTTGACCGAACTCGGGCTTGATGCGCCGCAGGCAACGGTTCTTGCTTACCGGTTAAGACAGGAGGGCTTCCCGCTTCCCGAGGACATTTTGACGGAGGAGGAGTTCGTTAAGGCGTATCTCGAACTGCCTGAGCAGTACCGCATTGCAAATCCTTACGATTTGCTTCCGAAGAAGGTCAGCGAGTCGGTTACGTTACTGTCGGAGCATGAAGCACCGCTTATTGAGCTGAAGGACGTTTCTTACCGGTACGGCGCCGGAACTGCTTATGAAAAGGTTGCGTTGAAGAATGTTTCCATGCAGATCCGCAAAGGAGAATTTGTCTGCCTGATCGGGAGGACGGGCTCCGGCAAATCGACGCTGATCCGCATGCTGAACGGTCTTGAAAAGCCTTCCGAGGGAAAGGTTTTATATAAGGGCGAGGACATCAACGATCCTTCCTATAACCGGAGGGAATTAAGAAGCCATGTCGGGCTTGTGTTCCAGTATCCGGAGGACCAGCTGTTTGAAGCAACGGTCTTAAAGGACGTCTGCTTCGGCCCGAAGAATCAGGGGCTTAACGAGGAAGAGCAGCTTGCACGCGCGAAGGAAGCGCTGCGGCTTGTTCAGGTCGACGAAGATGCCTGGAACGATTCGCCGCTTTCACTTTCGGGCGGACAGAAGAGAAGGGTTGCGATTGCCGGTGTCATGGCAATGCACCCCGAAGTACTGATTCTTGACGAACCGACGGCCGGGCTTGACCCGCATGGCAGAGACGAAATTCTTTCGGCCATTGCCGAGATCAGAGAACGCGCCGGGATCACGGTTGTTTTGGTGTCTCACAGCATGGAGGACGTGGCCAATTACGCCAACTGGATTCATGTCATGGACAAAGGAAGCCTTTTGTACGCCGGAAAGCCGGAAATCGTCTTCACGCATACGGAAGAGCTTCAGAAGGTAGGACTTGATGTTCCGCAGATCACGAAGATCATGCGTGGCATTTTCCAACCGGAGGAGAGACCCTCCATGGATTTCATTACGATAGAAGCGGCAAGGAAGGCACTTCTTTCGGGAAAGGAATAAGAACCGGTGTTACGGGACATTACAATCGGACAATACTATCCCGTGTCGTCGATGATTCACAGACTGGACCCCCGGGTAAAGCTTGTCGGCTGCCTGGTCTATCTCGTGAGTCTGTTTCTGTTTGACTCTTTTGCGGGGCTGTTGGTCGCATTGTGCTTTCTCGCCGGTATCATTTTCCTTTCGAAGGTTTCGCTTCGGTACATTCTGAAAGGACTCCGCCCGATTCTTTTTCTGCTGCTTATTACGGTGATTTTCAACTTCTTTTTAACACCCGGCGAGACACTTGTGAAATGGTGGATTTTCCGGATTACGAAGGAAGGACTGTACAGGGGCGCTTTTGTCGGAGCCAGACTGATCTTTCTGATTCTCGGCTCCTCGATGCTCACATTTACCACGACGCCGATGGAACTGACAGAAGGGCTTGAGCGGCTGATGCATCCGCTGACGTTCATCAAGGTGCCGGTGCACGATCTGGCGACGATGATGTCCATCGCGCTTCGATTTATTCCGATTCTGATTGAGGAGACGGACCGCATCATGAAGGCGCAGCAGGCCAGAGGCGCAGACTTTGAGTCCGGCGGTCTCATCAAGCGCGCGAAGGCGATGATCCCGATTTTCGTGCCGCTGATTCTCGCGGCATTCAGAAGGGCTTTCGACCTGGCGCTCGCAATGGAAGCACGGTGCTATAACGGCGGCAAAGGGCGCACGAAGATGCACCCGCTTACTTATCACGCAAGAGATTTCGTGGCATATCTGTATCTCGCGCTTTACCTCACGACGGTAATCATATTAAGAAGGTGGCTATGAAAAGAATCTGCCTGACAATTGCATACGACGGGACCGAATACGCCGGCTGGCAGCGCCAAAACGGTGCGCTTGCGGTGCAGGAGGTTGTGGAAAATGCCATTGCTAAGCTTACCGGCACCGAAGCCGAGCTGCTCGGCGCAAGCCGTACCGACGCGGGCGTGCATGCTCTCGGAAATGTGGCTGTTTTCGATACCGAAGCGACGATTCCCGCCAAAAGGTATGCACCGGCTTTAAATACGTATCTGCCCGACGACATCCGCATCGTTTCCTCAAAGGAGGTACCTGCGGAGTTTCAGCCGCGGTTCGATGCGCATCATAAGCTTTATGAATACCATATTCTGACAGGAGAGGTCTGCTCGCCGTTACGGTTTCGGTATGTGCATTTCATGAAGGAAAAGCTTGATGTGGAAGCTATGAACAGGGCGGCGGCGCTGCTTAGCGGGACGCACGACTACACATCGTTTTGCGCGGCTGCGGCACAGGTTAAGACGAAGGTCAGAACCGTCCGGGACATTGCGGTGACGAAGACGGGGGAGGAGATTGTCATTTCGGTGGACGGTGACGGATTTCTCTATAACATGGTCAGAATCCTTGCGGGAACGCTTGTGCAGGTCGGCCTCGGACGGATGAAACCGGAGGATATGCCGGACATTTTAGAGGGAATGGACCGCGCTTTAGCCGGTCCGACGTTGCCGGCAAAGGGATTGCAGCTCGTCAGGATATGGTTTTCTGAATAACAATGTGTAAAATGTAATGTCAGATATGACATTTTACAACAATTTAAGCGAAAAATCGCGAAAGAATTGTTGACATATGTTTTGATGTTCGGTATAATGCGGAAAGTGACCGCTTTCTTCAGGGAAAGCGAATGAATACAGGAGGTAAACCTATGAAGACTTTTATGGCAGCTACCGCTGACGTCGAGAGAAAATGGTACGTTGTTGACGCGGAAGGTCAGACACTCGGCCGTCTTTCTTCCGAGATTGCCAAGGTTTTGAGAGGCAAGAATAAGACGATTTTCACGCCTCATATCGATACCGGTGATTATGTAATCGTAATCAATGCAGAGAAGATCCGCACGACCGGTAAGAAGCTGGATCAGAAGATTTACTACTCCCACTCCGATTATCCGGGTGGAATGAGAGAGACGACTCTTCGCGAGATGCTTGCGAAGAAGCCGGCTGATGTTATTACTTTCGCAGTTAAGGGTATGCTCCCGAAGGGACCCCTCGGACGCAGCATGCTTTCCAAACTTCACGTTTATGCAGGCGCTGAGCATCCTCATGCAGCTCAGAAGCCCGAAGAACTGAAATTCTAATCAGAAAGGAGATTTACGACCATGGCAAAGAATTCTTCCAAATTCTATGGAACCGGCAGACGTAAGAGCAGCATTGCCAGAGTATATTTACTTTCTGGTAAAGGAAACATCACCATCAACAAGAAGAGCATTGACGAGTACTTCGGTCTTGAGACCCTGAAGGTTATCGTTCGTCAGCCCCTTGCTCTTTTGAAGGCAGATGATCGTTATGATGTTGTTGTAACCGTACGCGGCGGCGGTTTCTCCGGTCAGGCCGGTGCTATCCGTCACGGTATTGCACGTGCCCTTTGCAAGGCAGACATTGAGAATCGCCCTGCACTCAAGAAGGCAGGCTTCCTCACCAGAGATGCCCGCATGAAGGAAAGAAAGAAGTACGGTCTCAAAGCCGCAAGACGCGCTCCTCAGTTCTCAAAGAGATAATCAGAGAGCCGAGAAAGCCCGAAAATACAGCATTTTCACCCCGAAAGGACATCCCTTTCGGGGTATTTTTTTGCACAAAACCGCTGATGCGATTTGACTCGTTTTGACATGGTTTGTTGAGAAGTAATATCGTTTATTTGCGGGAACTGAAAAAAGTTGACAAAATAAAAAAACATCGATTTTTATCAAATCATGTCAAATCGAGACAGAGCAAGTCCTATACACCGCGACAGATGGAAGAACAGATAATAAAGCTGCTTGATCAGTGGCAAAAGAAAAAAACGAAATGAATGTTTATAGGCTGCCTTAATCAGCGGCCTTCTTGAAAAGAGTATGAGAGGGCCTGTTCGAGTGCAATGGAGATCAACGTTGCTAAGCAGAAGGTGATGGAAAGATTGTATTATTTTTCTTTAAAAATCACACCTGTTTTGGTATCCTTAATTATGTCGCAAAAAGAAAAATAAAGGGAGTTGAAATCAGTGAATATTAATACGTCTAGAGTCGCAAATAAACATGTATGTGGCCCAATTAGGGATGAAAAGAAATTAAAACTATCACAAGAGTATTTTGCACTTGCTTTTTTAAAGTATATTTTTCCGGATAAATATAAGGATGTTTTTCACGCAGATAGGCCAGATTTGCAAGGGAGAAAGGTACTTGTCGAAGTGACTTCGCTCAATACTTGCACGGATATGCAGGCAAGCAAAGAATTTGCTAAATATAGTGAAGATCGCAAAGAAAGACGAATTAAAACGATTGAGGGAACCGGATATGCACTTAGGAATATAGAGGGTATAAATGCCACTAGTATGTGTAGAGGTGGAGGTTATAATTTCGAATCTGACTATGAATTGTTAAAGGAGCGCATCCTAGAAAAAATAAATAAGGCAAAAGGGTATGAAGTAAAGAATCGTACATTAGAGCTAGCTCTTGTTAAAGAAGACCATCCCTTTCATGAGTGGATAGAGAAGATACCTTTTTCATTGGAACAAATTGTGAATAATCAAGAGATTTACGAAACAGTATATATTCTATTTCCCAATGGCTATATTTATATCATAAAAGGCGAGTCACCGCAAATATCTAAGTTAAGCAAGAATGAGTATTTGCATCTTAAATCAATTGGTAGAATGACAGCAGAAGAAGAGCTCACTATGGATGATGAGGAATGGAAGTGAGCCGTTTTAGTGGGAAAACTTATAAAACAGTAAATGAATAGTTCGATCTTGTTCTTGATATCCAAAAGATCATCAGCAAGAACAAGGGCACGAACGATGAACGTTGGGCCAAACGCTACAACTTGAAGCAGGTGGCCAAGGCTATTTGCTTTATCAGGGAGCACGGCATCAAGAGCATAAACGACCTGATCCGGCTGACCGACGATGTCGCAAAACGCTTCGACGGGCTTACCGAGTCCATGAAGAAAAAGCAGAAACGGCTTGAAGAGATAGCAGAGACAAAGAAGCATATCGCAAATTATGCAAAGACCAGGGAGATCTATGAAGCTTACAAGCGCTCCGGCTACAGCAAGAAGTTTTTTTGAGGAACACAGGGAAGACCTGCAGCTTCAAAAGGCCGCAAAGGAATTCTTTAACTCGCAGCATTTCAAGAAACTTCCCAAGATGAAGGAACTCAGTGATGAGTACGGACAGAGCCTTTCGAAAAAGAGAAAAGAGTACGCCGAGTACAAAGAAGCCAAGGCAAGCATGCAGGATTTCCTGATCGCAAGGCAAAACATCGAAGCCTTACTGAATTCGGAAAGCAAACTGCAGGAAGAAAGTAAAGAATTGGACCAGCAACAAAAATGAGAAATAACTAGAAAACACCCTTGAAATTTGGTACAATGCTTTTGAGGATTTTTGCCTTTGCAAAAATCATTCTCCGACCTTGAGAGTTGATTAATTGCAGGGATAATTCGGTTTACCGAATTCAGCTTAGAAGGTGGCAGGTGCCCGCTATCTCGTGCGCAATCGGCATAAGCAGTCAAGGAGAAAGGAGAAGCATTCATGGCTAAAGCAAAGGGCGTGTCATCGAAGACACACACTCAAAAGCAACTTGACGATTATGCGAATCAGCACAATCCGAACAACAAAGCTTACAAGGCCAGAATAGCAAATGATAAGATGGCAAAAAAGGTGTCATCGAAGCACGAGGCTGTTCGTGAGGCTAAGAAGTGGGCCAAGTTTGAAGCGGAGAACGGTACCCTAGCACCCCAGGATTGGATGTGTTACAGCAATCCGTATGACTTCGATTAATCAACAAGCGTGAATGAAGAAAGCATCTATGTCACATATAAACGATCAGAATGGGAGACACAATTGATGGGCGCAATGGCAGGAAAGAGGTTTAGGAGGGTATATACAGATGATACGACTCCTGATGGACCTGTTGAAAGAACTGTGGAATATGTCGCTCCGTTTGAGCGTTGTGATCGTGAAAAAGACTATGAAATCGCCTGGAAATTCTTTGAAGAAAAATACGGTATAGATACAAACAAATAATTATATTGGAAATGGGGGTATTAATATGCGGGTACTGCTTGAAAACTGTAACAATATAGATCAAGGTGCTGTTGATATTGTCGAAGGCGCTTTAAATGTCAAATATGCAATAAATGGTACTGGAAAATCAACTATTGCAAAAGCTATCACTGCTTTCGTCGATAATAATGAACAGGCCATTAAGAATCTTACTCCTTATCAATACATAGGAGATACAGCACATGTTCCATCGGTAACAGGGATAGAAACTGTTCATTCAGTTAAGACGTTCGACGAGGCATACATTAATCAATATATTTATCAGCCTGACGATTTGCTTAAAGACAGTTTCGAAATACTTGTGAAAACACCTGATTATGAGCTCCATATGGAAGAAATCAAGCGTCTACTGGCGGAGGTAAATGAGTCTTTCCAAAACAATCCGGAATTGGATTCGTTGATTAAGGCGTTTTCAGATTTTATTGATGGGTGCGGAAGAAGCCAAAATAGTATAGCTGCGTCCGGAGCAATTTATAAAGCATTTGGTAAAGGAAATCATATAAATAATATTCCGGAAGGTCTCGAGGCATTTGCTCCGTATTTGAGTAATACTCAAGAAGCAGGAAACGTAAAATGGCTGAAATGGCAGGTGGATGGAAAGAAGTATTTAGATATGGCTGACCAATGTCCGTATTGTTCCGGCTCTGTAGAACATACGAAGGATACTATTTTGCGTATTACACAGGAATATGATTCTAAAGCTATAGAGCATCTTAATAGAATGCTTGTCCTGTTTGAGCAGTTAATGCCATACTTTAGTAGCGCAACAAATGAGCAGTTGACTGTTATTATGAACAATGCTGGCGACATGACTGACCAGCAAAAAAGGTATTTGTTTGAAATAAAGGATCAGATTAGTTCAATGCTCAATTTGTTGCAGAGTCTTAAGCGATTAGGGTTCTATACGTTAAAAGAAGCTGATCGCGTTGCTGAACAATTGAAGCATTATGAAATTGATTTGAATCTATTTAGCCATCTTCAATCTGACATGATGAAGGGAAAAGTTGATGTCATAAATGAGTCCCTTCACAAAGTTATTGAAAGTGCAGGACGGTTACAGGGTGAAGTAAATAAACAAAATATTTTGATTAGGAATACTATTGATGAAAACAGCTCTGCCATCAATGATTTTATGAAATGTGCCGGATACCAATATGAAGTAGCGATTGAAGAATCTGCAGATAACAAATATAGATTATTACTTAGGTCAACTCTGGCTGAAACCGCAGTTGAATCAGCGAAAAACCATCTTAGTTATGGCGAAAGAAATGCGCTGGCGCTTGCTCTCTTTATGTTTAGTGCACTTAAGGAGAATCCAGATTTGGTTGTACTTGATGATCCTATTTCTTCATTTGATGGAAACAAGAAATTTGCATTATTAAATATGCTTTTTTTGTCAACGAGATGCCTTCGAAACAGAACGGTTTTATTGCTTACGCATGATTTTAACACTGTTATTGATGTAATATCAACTATGCCCTACAACTTTAGTCCGACTCCGCACGGCAGCTTTTTGTCTACAACAAACCGAGTATTGACTGAGAAGATAATAACAAAAGCAAATATTCTGTCATTTGTGAAGATTGCCAATGTAAACATTGAGGCGGATATAGATGTATTGAACAAGGCAGTGTTTTTGCGAAGGCTTTATGAAGCTAACGGTGATAAAGGGTTAGGCTGGAATATGCTGTCTAGTCTTTTTCATAAAAGACAGGTTCCGACTATACAAGATGAAGATTCTCGAGATATGACCGATGATGAGATTGAAAAGGCCACAGCAGACATACGGCAATTTATACCCAGCTTTGATTATCATAGAGAATACCAGCGAACTCAAAATCAGCAGGAGTTAATATCTATATACAGGCAAAGCAGAAGCAATTATGAAAAGCTCCAGATATATAGAATTCTTTATAATGAGAATAACGATAATCCGGTAGTAAAGAAATTTGTTAATGAGACATTTCACGTTGAAAATGATTATTTATTTCAACTTAATCCAAGCGAATATGATACTATTCCGCAGTATATAATTTCCGAATGTGACAAAGATATTCAGGCACTTGGTTAATTATCAAGGTATAGGAGGAATGACTGTATGTTACCATCCATACTTGCAAAACAACTAGAGAGAGGAATCGGAGATTATCTTGAAACGACATTTCCGATGACTAACGAACCGTTTAAGGGATCAATTAGGAATATGCTTGAAATGAAGGACTCGTTATATCATGAGCCCTACGTTTCTGTGCGCCTTCCTTTCCGCGTGGCAGAAGAAATGCCAACATGTTTTGAGGCTGTTCATCCTGCGTACCTTCCGTATGTCCATCAGATGAAGACTTTTGAAAGACTTACTGGAGATGATGGGCGTTCAACACTGGTAGTAACAGGTACTGGTTCAGGAAAGACAGAGTGTTTCCTGTAGCCATGGATGACGAGACACTTTATTTGAGAAACATGAGACGCAGCAGAGATATTCCTTCAGAGTTGATGATGAGTATGAACACAGCGTCGCAGACTTTGGTCTGTACCGTACCACGGTCGGACTGAATACCGGCACCGATCTGATGGAAAATGTGATGTCCTACGGTCAGCGGGAACACATTAACGAGGAACTGGCCGCCGAAAAGAAAAAGGCAGAAGAGGAAGCTCGAAAGGCGGTAAGGTTTTTGCCCGGTTCAAGTCCTTCCCGGAATGTGCTTCTTTTGGTACAGTCCGTATAAGGTGAATGCGGTCAGGCAGCAAACGAGGTCGGCTGCCGGGGTCGCGATGACAATGCCGTAGACGGCGGAGAACAGGCTGAAGAGGAACATCAGGGGGATGTCCAGAAAGCCCTTTCGCAAAACGGCGAGAAGGAATGCGTTCTTCCAGCGGCCGACAGCCTGGAAAAACGAAATGAATGTATAGGCACAGGCGGAGAACGGCGCGCCGATGCAAAGAATCCGAAGGAAACGCATGCCGAGCGTTAAGGACTCGCCCGGTCTTACGAAGAAACCGACGAGCGGCCTTGCGGCAAACAGGCAGGCGAGCATGCAGCTGATTCCGATGGTCAGTGCAATCATGACGGTATCCTTAATGACCCGTTTCATGCGTTTGAAATCGCCGGCAGCGTAATTATATGCAATCAGAGGAAGCACGCCCTGCGTGAGACCGCGAACCGTTGCGTGCGCAAGCATGTTAATCTTCTTGGCGACACCGAGACCGGCCTGCGCAGCCGTGCCATTTGCCATCATCAGCCGGTCTAAGCAGGCATAGGAGATATTCTCGAAAAGCGTCATGATGCACGCGGGTAGGCCGGTGCTCAGAATGCTTTTCGCCGTCCCCCGCTCCGTATGAAGCGGCAGACGGAACGAAAGCACGGAAACTTTTCTGCGCCTTAGTTGCAGCGCAAGCATGATGGCAAATGCCATCCAGTTCGAAACCGCGGTGGCAATTGCCGCCCCGAGTACTTCATGCCCTTCGGGAAGAAGAACGAACATGAAGACCGGGTCTAAAATGATATTGAAAATGCTGCCGCATACAATTCCGATGCTCGCATCCATGCTGCGGCCTTCGCTTCGAAACAGATGCGCAGTGACCATATTCAGCGAGGTGCCGAGGCCACCCAGACCTACCGTGATGAGCATATATTCGGTTGCGTATCTATGCACCTCGGGGTCTCCGCCGCCGAGAATGTCAAGAAACGGATGCCGAAGCAAGACGGCAGCGAGAATATATAAGACGGTTAGTCCGCCGCATCCCCAAAACGAAAAAGCGCAGGCTTCCCCCGCGCTTTTTTGATTTCCTCCGCCGAGACTGCGGGCCGCCTCCCCTGCACCGCCCACGCCGAACAGATTGGCAATCGCGGAAAGGAACATGAAGGCAGGAAGGCATACTGTTACGGCCGCCAGTTTCGCATCGGATCCGCTCAATCCGATGAAAAATGTGTCGGCCATATTGTAAATCACCAGAATGACCTGCCCGACAATTGTCGGAAGGGCCAGCCGGGCAATCGCATTCGGTACCGGTTCCCGTTCAAAAACGGTTGCTTCGCTGTCGTTTCTCATCGTTTCTTCCGTTTCAAATCCGCATCTTTGATGCGGATGATTTTTCTATAGTAAACACCGAAAATGTCACATTTGTCAATATATAATGAAATCGGAGTCGCAGAGGGAAGGCACAATCGGACAAGATTCGTTTTGACTTTTTGCCCTGCGCGGATTACAATCAAAGGAGAGTGTGAGGACGATTTCCCAAAAGGAGCAATGCATGAAAATCATTCATACAGCCGATGTTCATCTGGATGCGAAGTGCGTGCGGCATTTTCCGCCGAAGCAGGCGAAAGAGCGCCGTGACGAGCTTTTGCTGACCTTTCTTGCGCTGATCAAAACGGCAGCGGAGCAGGGCGTCGAGGCTATCATCATCGCGGGCGATCTGTTCGACGGCGTGAAGGTCTCCGCTACGGCAAGGGATGCCGTGCTTTCGGCATTTAAGAACAACAGTGAAATCACATTTTACTATTTGTGCGGCAATCATGACGCGCTGAACCCGGCCGAGCTTTTCGGAGAGATTCCGGCAAATGTGAAACTCTTCGGGAACGGCTTTACAAGCTATGAGCTGAATGGACGCGACGGTGAAAAAGTCGTGATTACGGGCGCGGAGGCGGTCGGAACGGATGCGGCAGCGCTAGCGTCGTCCCTGATTCTTGATCACACGAAGTGCAACATCGTCGTGCTTCACGGGCAGGAGACCGCTGGAAACGGCGCAGGGGAGAAGGAAGTGATTCCGATTAAGAGTTACCGGAACCGCGGAATCGATTATCTGGCGCTCGGGCATATCCATGCGCCGAAGGCGGAGAAGCTGGATGCCAGGGGAACCTATGCCTATTGCGGATGCCTGGAGGGCCGCGGTTTTGACGAATGCGGCGTGCACGGGTACCGCCTTCTTAACGTGTATAACGGGCAGATTACGGAGGAATTCGTACCGTTCGCAAGAAGAACCATGTGGGAGCTGTCCGTGCCGGTTACGGGCCTTTCCGACTCCGAGGAGATTATCAGAAAAGCAAGAGAAGCCGGTGCGGAACAGGGCATTAAGCATGAGGACATGGTGAAGCTTGTCCTCTGCGGGGAAAAGGACGTGGATGCCGAGACCGACACGGAATATATCGGAAAGACGCTTAGTGAGGACTGGCATTTTGTGAAGGTTACGGACCGGACGACGGTTTATACGGACTACACGAAATACCGTCTCGACCCGACGCTTCGGGGAGAGTATGTCCGCAGCATCGAGGAAGCCGTTTCGAGAGGGGAACTCACAAGTGAAGAGGCGGGCAAGATGATCCGGCTCGGTGTGAGAATCCTTTCGGGAGAGGAGCAGCTGTCATGAGAATCCTCAATATTCATATCGAAAATTTCGGCAGACTCAAAGACTGTGATATCACATTTGACAGGGGCTTGAATGCCGTCGTTCGTGAAAACGGCTGGGGCAAGACGAGTCTTGCGGCATTCATCCGTGCCATGTTTTACGGGCTCGAGGGCGAGCGGAAGCGTGACCTTAAGGAGAATGAGCGGCTTCGTTACCAGCCCTGGAACAAAGGTCATTTCGGCGGCTCTATGAAGTTCGAGGCCGGTGGAAAATGCTACATCGTCACGAGAGATTTCGGTGCAAAGGACAGAAACGAAGGCTTCCGGCTGCAGGACGCCGTGACGCTTCTTGACAGCACCGATTATTCGGAGCGGCTTGGTGAAGAACTGTTTCATATTGACCGGGAGGCATTCGGTAGAACGGCATTTCTCAATCATGCCTCGGTACTCTATAGCGGTGGCGGAAGTCTGCCCGGAGACGGAGAAGGCACGGAAGCGGGTGCGGAAGACCTGAATCGCTACGGCATTGCGGACGCGAAGATGAAGAATTATCTGAATGAGAATTCGCCTACCCGCAAGACCGGGAAGCTTTGCCAGAAAAAGGAAGAAATCAGGGAGATGGAGCAGGAGCTCAAAAGACTTGCTCCGCTTAAGGAAAGAATAACCGGGCTTCAGGCGGGACGCACGCAGGATGAGGCAGAGCTCAGAAATGCAGAGGAAGAACTTAAAAATATCCGGGCCGAGCAGAAGACGCTTGCGGCATTCCGAACCGAGGCGCTGATTGAGCGTCAAAGGGAAGAGCGGAAAGCCCATAAGGAGCAGTGCCTCGAGGCCGTATTGCAGACTGAAAAGGAATTCGGCGGCGTGATTCCGTCGGAAGATGCCATTAGAGAAGCCAAAGCGGACGCCGAGAAGGTTCGGAGCACCGACTCGCTTTTGCGGGAGGAGACCGGACCGAATCCGAGATTCCTCGCGCTTTCGGAGTATTTCGAAAACGGAGTTCCGGACGACGGGAAGCTTACAGAACAGATACAGATCAGAAATGAAATCCAGGATATCGAACGGGACGAAAAGGTGCTTCGGGAGCGTCTCATCAAAGACCGCGACCGGGAGAAACTTCTGTCGGAGCAGGCACAGGATCAGAGCAGGAGCGCCGTAAGCGCGAGCATGCCGTGGCCGGTTGTGGCGGGTATTCTCTTCGTTGCGGCGACAGCCATGACGTTCGGGCTGGTCTTTCATATGTTTCCGAAGAAAGCAGGCAATATCGTTACGGCCGGCATAGTCATCACATTTGCCATAGCCCTGATCGGCCTTGGGGAGGCTTTTCGAAAAGGCAACGCCACAAAAAAGGAAAGAGCGATGCACGCGAAGCGGCTCGAGGAATGCCGCATGGCAGCAGATGAACTTGAGCAGCAGATCGAAGAACTTCTTGCCGTGAAAGAGGAGAAAAGGGAGACTGTAGCGGGCTTCCTCAAAGCATGGGGAAAGTCTGCCGGTGAAAACGGGGAAGAAGCCCTTCTTTATGAAATGAAGAGCCGCGCGGAGGAATACCGTTCACTTTCCGCTTTGGAGGAAGAAAGGACGGAAAAGCATGAAAGGCGTGTTCGCGAGAAAAGCGAGACAGAGGATTCGCTCAGGCAGAAGCTTTCTGCGATGGGTGCGTCCGAAGAACTTATGAGCCTTCGGGATGTGACGGATGTCCTGAACTGGCTTTCCGAAACAGGCGGGAGACTGATTCGCCTGGAAAATGAGAAAAAGCAGGCCGGGGAAGCGGAGGAAAGACTCGTCGCATTTGCCAAAGAGCATCCCGAAAAGCCCGGGCAGATCCTGCTTTCCGAGGAGCAGCTTGCGGAGAGAGAAAATGATCTGAACGCCGGCGAGGCAGCGGCTTCCGAGAGGGAACGCGCACTTCGGGAGGCTCTTTCGGCAAGAAACCGGGAACTTTCCGACGCCTATACGGACGAGGATTCCCTTCTCGATGTTTCGGAGCGGCTTGCTGGCGAGAAAGAAGCATATGCCGAGGCCGAGGAGGCTTACAAAATCGTCAAGAAGACGCAGGAATACCTTTCTGCGGCAAAGGACCGTTTCACGGCGCGTTTCATGGAGCCGATTAAGAGCGCTTTTGACCGTTACTATGCCCTTCTTTGCGGAAGGGAGGACGGCGGTGAGGAGTTTCGGATTGATGCCGGGCTTCGCATCGAGCGGAAGGAAGAAGGCGCGTTTCACGATGCCGAGGCGCAGAGCGACGGTTATGCCGACATGATCGGGCTTTGCATCCGGATGGCAATTCTTGACGTGAAATTCACAAGGGAGAAGCCGCCCGTCATAATGGACGATCCGCTTGTCTATCTTGACGATGCGCATCTGTCAGGGGCGAAGGAGTTTCTGCAGAAGATTGCGGACAGTTATCAGGTCATTTACCTGACATGCCGCGGGGACAGAGCCTGAACAGAAAGGATACTCCATTGACACTTCTTTCGGACATATCTTACAATGAGGCTGTTTAAGTACTTTTCAAAAAGTCCGGAATCGCTCCGGCTTCACCGGCGTTTTTGCAGGCATGCGACGGTGAGTGACAGCCTGTAAGAGGATAAAACATGGAAGAAAGATTTCAACACAGAGTAAGCAGCGCACGTGTCCGGATTATGGATGAAAACAACAATCCCGTTGCGGGAAGAGCGGTCCGTTTCTGCCTTAAGAACCACGAGTTTTTGTTCGGATGCGGAGCATTTGACTCCTTAAACATCGGGGAACACAGCCAGATCGGCGGAAGATCCTTCAAGGTTGCCGGAAGAACGATTGACAAGGCATTCTTTCAGCAGAGAGTCGACCGGTTTACGGATCTGTTCAATTACGGAACCCTGCCGTTTTACTGGGGACAGTATGAGCCGCAGGAAGGAAACCCGCAGTATGAAAACCGTATGGAAGCGGCGCTTTATCTTCGGGCGCACGGCGTAACGCCGAAAGGACATCCGCTTTGCTGGCATACGGCCTGTGCGGACTGGCTTTTGAAATATGACAACAAAACCATCATGGACAAGCAGCTTGCCCGCATTCAGCGCGATGTGACGGCATTTAAGGGCGTCATCGATATCTGGGATGTCATCAACGAGACCGTCATCATGCCGGTGTTCGACCGCTATGACAACGCCATTACTAGAATCTGCAACGCATACGGAAGAAACACGCTGATTAAGGAAGTGTTCGCCGCGGCTAAGGATGCCAACCCCGATGCCCTTCTTCTGATTAACGATTTCAATCTTTCGCCTGCTTATGAGAAGGTTATTGACGAATGTCTCAATCTGGGCGTTCCGATCGGCGCAATCGGTATTCAGACGCACCAGCATCAGGGATATAAAGGTGCGGACTGGCTTCGGGATGTCGTGAAGCGTTTCTCACGTTTCGGGCTTCCGCTTCATTTCACCGAGAATACGCTCGTTTCCGGAGAAATCATGCCGCCTGACATCGTGGATCTGAATGACTACCAGGTGGATGAGTGGCCGACCACGCCGGAAGGAGAGGCACGCCAGGAACGCGAATGGAAGGAAATGATCGAGATTCTTTTCGCGTCGCCTTCGGTTGAGGCGGTAACCGGCTGGGATCTTTCGGACGGTGCGTGGCTGCATGCGCCGAGCGGGCTGATCCGCATCGACAATACCGTGAAGCCGTCCTATCTGATGCTTCAGGACCACGTGAAGCGCATTTGGAGCACGGATGTCACGCTTACAAGCGATGCAGACGGTTATGTCAATCTGAGCGGTTTCCGCGGGACATACGAGGCTTCGGCAGACGGCCGGGCAGCAGAATTGGTGCTTTCTAAGGACACCAAAGATATTTCAATCATTTTGTAGGAGAGTAAGGCATTCATGAGTAAACCGGTAATCAAAAAGGAGCAGGTCAAGACGCTTTGCGATGCAAAGTACATCCGGCTCTATGATTTGCAATATGCGGAAGGAAAGCATTATTTCGATGCGACGAGGCGGGAGGCGGATAAGATTGTTGCCGTGAAAAATGACGACGAATTTCGTTCGATGCTCCCGGACGCCGTTACGATTGCGGTCATTCTGCATTTGCCGGATGAGGAACCGAAGCTTCTTTTGAACTACGAATACCGTTACCCTGTCGGGCAGTTTCTGTTAAGCCCCATAGCCGGACTTTTAGATCCCGAGGATGCGGCGGAAGAGGATCCTCTCCGCGCGGCCGCAACACGGGAGATTTTCGAGGAAACCGGCATTACGATGCAGGAGAGCGACCGAATCACGGTGTTGAATCCGTGTGCCTTTTCATCGCCCGGAATGACCGATGAGAGCAACGCTTTTCTGGCAGCAGACATATGCCTTTCGGACCTTTCAAGCCTCTGTCAGACCAATGCCGTCGGCACCGAAGTGTTTAACGGCACGGAGCTTGTCACGAAGGATGAGGCGAGAAAGATTTACGAGACCGGACGCGACCGGTTCGGAAACACGTATTCTCTTGCTACGTGGGCGGTTTTGGGATATTTCTGCAACCGCTGAGGGAAATGCCATACTACAGGAGTAGAACAACTTGCTTTACGATAAAGACATTCGGGAGCCCTTATTTGACTGGTTTTTGGAACACTACGGAAAGGTAAGGGCTCTTGAAGAAAAAATCATCGGAAAGTCCCGGGCGGACATGGTATTTGTCCTCCCCGATGCGATCTGCGGCGTGGAAATCAAAAGCGACGCGGACTCGTATGCCAGACTTGAGAGCCAGGTGAAGGATTACGACCGGTTCTTTGATGTGAATTATGTTGTCGCGGGTTCGAGCCACGGCATGCACATCAGCGAACATGTGCCTTCCTATTGGGGCATTATCACGGTTGAGGAAACCGAGGCGGGCATCGATTTTTACATGCTTCGTGAGCCGGAGCAGAAGACCGGCGTGACCTGGCCCGCAAAACTTTCTTTCTTATGGAGACCGGAGCTTGCATCCCTTTTGGAAGCGTTGGGGCTTCCGAAATACCGGGAGCGGAGCAAGCCTTTTGTGATTGAAAAGATTACGGCCGCGACCGGAGTGAAGGTCATGGAAGATGCTGTAAAGAAGGAGTATCTCCGGCTTTTGTTCGAGCGCGACTATACCGCAATCGAGGACATCATTTCGGCCTTTAAGAAAGAGCAAAGCCTGAAAAAGGCAGCCAAAAGAAGTGTAAACTCACGCAGAGCGGTTCGTGTCCGCGTTCGCAGGAAGCGCCGCTCGACGCGGAGGATATAAAACGGAGGTGTAACAATGAAAGAAATTAATGCGAGGAGCCCCTGGCCGCTTGACACGACCGTGTGTTTTGACCGGGTGCTCGGGGAAGTGAACCGTGAGGGGATGCAGGGGTATGAAATCCTTCCGGACGGAAAGGTGCACGTGCGCGTAGTGGCACCGAACGCGAAAGAAGTGGTATTGGACCGTTTCGGTACCATTTTCCCTCTTGAAAAAGTTGATGACAACGGAGGCTTTGAAGGAACGCTTGACATGGGTCGCGGCTTCCTTTATTTCTTCCTGAAATATGACGGCAATGACGTGATGAATCCCTGCCTTCCGATCGGTTACGGTTGCTGCCGTCCGATGCATTTCTTTGATGTTCCGGTTCCGGGCGAAGATGAATGGGACAAGCTTGAGGGCGTGGAGCACGGCGCCGTTTCGAGACAGTATGTGTACTCGAGTGTAACCGGCAAGCATGAAATCATGATGGTTTACACGCCGCCGAAGTACGATCCCGCAAAGAAATATCCGGTTCTTTACCTGCAGCACGGCTACGGGGAAAATGAGACCGGCTGGGTTTACCAGGGTCATGTAGGCCGCATTGCGGACCGTCTGCTTGCCGAAGGCAAGATGAAAGAGATGATCATCGTGATGGGCAACGGCATGACGCAGACCGACGAGCAGCCCGGCGGCTTCCCGCGTTTCACATTTATCGATGTGCTTCTGAAGGATTTCATCCCTTATGTGGAGTCCCATTACAACGTTTATACCGACAAATGGAACCGCGCCATGGCAGGTCTTTCGATGGGCAGCATGCAGACGAGCATCACGACGCTGACGAATCCCGATTTGTTCGGATACGCAGGCCTTTTCAGCGGATTTCTTCGCATGCCGTTCGGAGCTCCCGGACAGGAGATTCCGCAGCCGCATCTTGAGATCCTGAAGGATCCCGAGAAGTTCAACAGGGAATTCAAGGTATTCTACCGCGCGATGGGCACCGAGGACCAGTATTTCAACGCTTTTGACGGCGATGACAAATTCCTCGAGGGCAAAGGCCTCAACATGATCCGCGAGACCTATCCGGGCGGACATGACTGGACGGTATGGAGACGCTGCATCCACAGCTTCCTGCCGAAGATTTTTCAGGACTAATTAAATAATCCAAAGACATTTGATTAAAAACCCGAATAACGACGCAAACATCCGTATGGCTGACCGGTCATACGGATGTTTTTTGTCTCGCAACGCAACCAAAAGTAGAAAATCGGCAAATTCTATCCTCTGAATTTAACTTATAATTGAATTAACCGTTGTGAACAACCAATGATTGTGATATAATGCAGGCAAATCAACCGAGAGGAGAATTGACTATGTCATTTGCCGCTACTTTACAGACATTAAGAAAAGAAGCAGGTCTTACACAGGAGCAGCTCGCGTCGAAATTCGGCGTCAGCGCGCAGGCGGTTTCCAAATGGGAGAACGGAAGCTTCCCGGAGGGAGACCTGATTCCGAAGATTGCCGATCAGTTCGGTGTGTCCATCGATTATCTGTACGGCAGGGAAGAGAAGAAAGCAAGTTTGGAGCAGCAGGTTGTGCGGGGGTTAAATGCGATCTGGAAGGAGGAGAAGAATCATAAGGAAGCCACGAAAAAGTTTATGGATAAGATCCATCAGATCCTCTGGGCATTTCAGATTGCCGGCTGGTCGGAGAATCCCGACTATTTCGAACGTTCGCGCGTGCCCGACGAAAACGGAGAGTTAGACAGTGCGTTATTAAACGAGTTCGGTTACAGCTTTATGCGGCTTAATAAGAATCATGAATGGTATCTCTTTTTAAAACAGCCGGAAGGCGAGGAAGGCTTTTTGAAATGGTTCGACGGAGCCGGCAAGATCGTTCCCATGATCAAGCTCCTTTCGGACCCGCAAAGCGTACGCGTACTTTTATACATGTACACGCTCAACAATCATGAGTTTGCCGGAGCGGAGACGGTATCTAAGGAAACCGGAATTCCGAAAGAAAAGGCCGAGGAAACGCTTAGGAAGCTGACTTCGGAAATCGGAGTGTGCAACCATCCTTTGTACCGCATCAGTATCGTGAAAGGCAACGGAAAGGAAGAGGCCGTATACGGAATCGATAAGACGCTGAGCGGGCTCCTGCTCGGAGTACTGGCACTTTTAGACACGTATTGTAATGCGGCTGATTCCTACAGTATGCATATGAACAACCGGGGAGAAAGCTGGATTCCGCGGTTGCCGGATTAAGAAATCAGGGAGGAATTATGAAGAAACGTAAGAAAGAGAATGAGGAACCGAAGAACCGCTATCATAAGGAACACGGTCTCTGGTCCAATGTGAAGTACATATTTGTCAACATGGCGCGTATGGAGAGGAGACTGCCGTGGCTGATTCTTCTCGCTGCGGTTTCCACGGTGGCCATGCGGTATCTGTGGAACTTCATCGCGAAGTTCGTGCTGGATATGGTAACGAGGGAAGCGCCGGTCGAAGATTTGATCAGAATGATGGTATTTGTCTTCATGACGCAGTGCGCGGCGACGATTCTCAAATCCTACACCGACAGCCAGATCTGGTGGCGCTACATCGCGGCGCGTCTTAAGATGATGGTCGAGAAGAATTACAAGGTCATGACAATGAAGTTCGAATACCTTGAGGACACCGACGTCATGGACTGCTACCAGAAGGCCGGAAACGCCGTCGGCAACAACAGCGAAGGCGTCGAGGGCATGATGCACCAGATTGAATATTCCGTGACGACGCTGTTCGTCGTTGCGTTCGGTCTCGCCATCATGGGCACGATGAACGTTTGGATCATGCTCGGCATGATTGTGCTCGCATTTGCCAACTTCTTCATCAAAAACCGGACAAACCGCTACACGAAGAAGGCCATCTGGGACCCGCTCGCGACCTGGTGGCGCAAGCGCAACTATATGGAAAATGTGACGACCGACTTCAAGACCGCGAAGGATATCCGCGCATTCGGACTTAAGGACCGACTTGTCGGAAAGATGCGGGAGCTGAATGCGACACGAATCGAAGCCGAACGGAAGAACCAACTCCTTTGGTGGTACACCGGTCAGGCCGGCAATGTGCTTTGGTTTCTGAGCCAGTGTGCACTTTACGCCTGGCTTGTGTATGCGGTCATCAAAAAGGGCATGACCATCGGTAACTTCACGTTGTATCTCGGTTCGGCCGGAACGTTCTTCTCGCAGATCATTTCGCTTTTTGACGGCATGGTTGCGATGCTTGCGAGAAGCCGTGAAGTGGACGACTGGAGAAGCTTTCTGGAAATCGATGACGGCGCGGAAGAGGGGCTTAAGGAAGTCCCCAAATACGACCGTTACGAGTTTACTTTTGAAAATGTCAGCTTCCGTTATCCGAAGGCCGAGAAGTATGCGCTTAAGAACATGAACATCACGCTTAAGGCAGGAGAACGGCTCGCTGTTGTCGGATTAAACGGTGCCGGCAAATCGACCTTCATCAAGCTTTTGTTAAGGCTTTACGAGCCGACCGAGGGTCGCATTCTCTTAAACGGCGTCGATATCCGCACCTACAAGCGGAGCGAGTACTATAAGATTTTCTCGCCGGTATTCCAGGACGTGAACATCTTCGCTTATCCGTTTGCGGAAAATGTGTCGATGGACACGAAGGAAGCAACAGACCGCGCTAAAGCAGAGAAGAGTCTTCGCGACGCCGGTCTTTCGGAAAAGCTTGACAGTCTTCCGAAGGGAATCGATACCGAGCTTTTGAAGATCATTTTCGACGACGGCGTCGATCTTTCGGGCGGCGAAAAACAGAAGCTCGCGCTTGCAAGAGCACTTTATAAGGATGCGCCGGTTGTCGTGCTCGACGAACCGACCGCAGCGCTCGATGCACTTGCCGAGGCAAAGCTTTATCAGGATTTTGACAAACTGATCGGCGGAAAGACCGCCGTCTATATCAGCCACCGTCTCAGCTCGACCGGCTTCTGCAACGCGGTTGCGATGTTTAAGGACGGCGAGATGGTTGAATACGGAACGCACGAAAGCCTTCTGCAGGCCGACGGCGCTTATGCCGAGATGTTCCGCGTTCAGGCGCAGTATTATGTGGAAGGGGGAGAAGAAGATGGCGAAGAAAGAAAAGAAGCGTAAGAGTTCCGAGCTTGAGCAGGCGCTCGACAGCGAACAGAGCGCAACCGCCAGGGGCGTTACGAAGAAGACTTTAAAGTACATGCTTGCATTTGCCTGGAAGGAGAAGCGTTCGCTGTTCGCATTTTACCTGATCCGTTTCATCGGAGACGTGCTCGGACAGTTAAAGGTGTTGCTTCTGCCGAAGCTCCTTGTTGACGAACTGATGGCCGTCATCGGCGGCGCACCTGCGGACGCGCATATTCGTAACATCGTGCTTTATGCCGGCATTACGGTTACCGCCGAACTGCTTTCGTCGGTACTCATTAATATCGCGGATTCCACGAGAAATGTTTATTCCCAGGTGTTTGACGCGAGACTGTCCGAAATGCTTTCCGCTAAGTCGATGGGCATGGATTTTGCGTACACCGAGGATCCGAAGGTTCTTGATAAGCAGAATCAGGCCAAAGAGGGAATCAGCTGGTACAGCGGCGGTGTGGTATCGATTCTCGACCGGTTATACTATGTGATTTATAACCTGTTACTCATGGCCGCATCGGTTACGGTGATCGCCCTGTATTGCCCGTTGCTTCTGCCGATTCAGATTGTTTTGATGGGCGCGGTATGCTACTTCAATTACCGTAACCAGCTCATCAACACAGAGTTCTTCCTGAAACTTGCGAAATCAAACCGGATCTTCAGTTATGTTCTTTACGAACTCGCCGAGTTTTATTACGGCAAGGACATCCGCCTCTACGACAGCTCCGAGATGATGTGCGAAAAGGGACGCTGGCTTGGCATGGAGCAGGTGAATCTGTGGGGCGAGCAGGCAAGAAGGCAGCTGAAGAACACCGTCGGAAGCAACATCGCGAACGCGCTCCGCGACGGCGTCAGCTACTTCTACATGGGCCTTCGCGTGCTTCGTAAGAAGATTACGGTCGGTGAATTCACCCTTTCGGTTTCTGCGGCGTCAAGCCTCTACCAGAGCCTTATGGGAATCGGAAGCAACATCCAGCAGGTCTCTGAAAAATGCAACTACGCCTATAAGTTCCTCGAATTCCTCGACTATCCGGATACGGCCGTTAAGGGCGACAAGCCGGTCGGAATCGGGGAGCATACGATTGAATTCCGTGACGTGAGCTTTATGTATCCGCGGGCGGAAGAGTATACGCTTAAGCATGTGAATATCACGATCCGCCCGAATGAGCATCTTTCGGTTGTCGGGTTGAACGGCGCCGGAAAGACAACGTTCATCAAGCTTCTGTGCCGTCTGTATGACGTAACCGAAGGAGCCATTTATGTGGACGGCGTCGATATCCGCGAGTATTCCGAAGAAGAGTACAGAAAGTTGTTCTCAGTGGTATTCCAGGACTTCAGCATCTTCGCATTTTCCTTAAGGGAGAATATCGAGATGGGCAATGTCGACTATGCTGCAGGCGATTCCGAAAAGCGCGACGCTAAGGTAAAGGAGACGCTCGAACTTTCCGGGCTTTCGGAGGACGTATCGAAGCTTCCGAACGGACTTGACACGACGCTTTACAAGAGCTTCGATGAGAAAGGCACCGAGCTTTCGGGCGGACAGAGGCAGAAGACGGCGATCAGCCGTGCGCTTTACCGCAATGCTCCGATTGTCATTCTCGACGAGCCTACGGCTGCGCTTGACCCGATGGCGGAGTATGATATCTACCGCAAGTTCGACACGCTTGTCGGAAACAAGTCCGCGATTTATATCTCGCACCGCTTAAGCAGCTGCAAATTCTGCGACCGCATCGCCGTCTTCAGCGACGGTACGATTAAGGAGTACGGCACGCATGACGAGCTTGTCGGCATTGAGGACGGTATTTATGCAGAGATGTTCCGTGCGCAGGCACAGTATTATGTGGCATAACAATCCATTGTGCTTCAGGCACCCGCCGGATACGGCGGGTGCTTATTTGCTTCTTGTCTATCCCCACTCCCGGTGTTATAATCGGGGTGGGTTAGGAGGCGTGCTATGAATCTTAAGGAATTGCCGATTGGAAAGACTGCGACGGTCGTAAGCATCGGGGGCGAGGGAGCCCTCAGACAGCATCTACTTGATATGGGGCTGATCCCGACCGTGGCGGTTACGATGGTGCAGCATGCACCGATGGGTGACCCGGTCGAAATCCGGATCTACGGATATGAACTGACAATCCGGCTCGCGGACGCGGAGAAGATTGAAATCAGGGATGTCAGGGATGCTTCCGTTAAGGTTGCCGTGAATGAAAGAAAACGTCCCGTGGAGCACCCCGGTCTCGGTGAAGGCGGGCGTTATCACAGAGAAGGCGAGGCGACGGCGCTGCCGGAATCGACGATGCTCACATTTGCCTTAGCCGGCAATCAGAACTGCGGTAAGACGACGCTTTTTAACCAGCTGACCGGCTCCAACCAGCACGTCGGAAATTTCCCGGGCGTGACGGTTGACCGTAAGGACGGGCAGATCCGCGGGCATGAGAATACGCTTGTGACGGACCTTCCCGGAATCTATTCGATGTCACCGTACTCAAGTGAGGAAATCGTTACCAGACAGTTCATTCTTGACGAAAAGCCGAAAGGCATCATCAATATCGTCGACACGACGAATCTCGAGCGAAACCTTTATCTGACGATGCAGCTGATGGAGCTGGAGGTTCCGATGGTTCTCGCGCTTAACATGATGGATGAGGTGCGGGAGAACGGCGGCTCGGTTTTGGTAAATGAGATGGAGCGCCTGCTCGGAATCCCGGTAGTTCCGATTTCCGCCGCGAAGAACGAAGGTATCGACGAGCTTGTCGACCATGCGCTTCATGTGGCGCGTTATCAGGAAAAGCCCGCGGGCTTTGAAGAGATTGACTTCTGTGATGCCGAGGAGGCGGGCGGCGCCGTGCACCGCTGTCTGCACAGCATCAGCCATTTGATAGAGGACCATGCGAAGGAGGCCGGCATTCCGGTCCGGTTCGCGGCATCCAAGCTTGCGGAGGGTGACGAAATCATCCGCAAGGCGTTAAAGCTTGACGAGAACGAAACGGAAACCTTAGAGCATATCATCACCCAGATGGAGACCGAACGCGGTCTGGACCGCTCGGCGGCCATTGCGGATATGCGGTTCCGCTTTATCAATAAGATCTGTTCGGAAACGTTAATCCGTCCTTCGGAAAGCAAGGGGCATATCAGAAGCCGTAAGATTGACCGCGTCCTTACCGGCCGCTTCACGGCAATCCCGCTTTTCATCCTGATCATGGGACTCGTGTTCTGGCTTTCCTTTAACGTTATCGGCGCATTCTTCCAGGGGCTTCTCGAAAAGGGAATCGGTGCCCTGGGAGCACTTACCGAAAAGGGGCTTGACGCATGGCAGGTCAATCCTGCCGTTCGGAATCTGATCATCGACGGCGTTTTCGCCGGTGTCGGAAGCGTGCTTTCCTTCCTGCCGATCATCGTTACGCTGTTCTTCTTCCTGTCACTACTCGAGGACAGCGGCTATATGGCGAGAGTCGCATTTTTCATGGATAAGCTTTTGCGTAAGATCGGATTGTCCGGCCGAAGCATTGTTCCGATGCTGATCGGTTTCGGCTGTACGGTTCCTGCGGTAATGTCCTCAAGGACGCTTCCTTCGGAACGTGACCGTAAGATGACGATTCTTCTGACACCGTTCATGAGTTGCTCGGCGAAGGCTCCGATTTACGCATTCTTTGCGCTCGCATTTTTTCCGAAATACGCGGCGCTTGTAACGATTGCATTATATACCGGCGGCATTCTGGTCGGCATTCTGGTTGCGCTACTGTTCCGTAAGACGTTGTTCCGCGGCAAGGCCGTTCCGTTCGTCATGGAGCTGCCCAACTACCGCATGCCGAGTGCGAAAAATGTGGCACGGCTCCTTTGGGAGAAGGCCAAGGATTTCCTTACGAGAGCGTTTACGGTTATTTTCGTTGCGACAATCGTCATCTGGTTCTTGCAGAGCTTTGATTACCGCCTCAATTATATCGGGGATAAAGAGGAGGCAACGGGGCTGCTTGCCCTGCTTGCCGGTGTGATCGCGCCTGTATTCGCGCCGCTCGGGTTCGGAAACTGGCAGTGCAGCACTGCATTGATTACGGGCTTCATCGCTAAGGAGAGCGTGGTTTCGACGCTTCAGGTTTTGTTCGGAAACACCGTTACGTCCGTTATTTCACCGCTTGCCGCTGCTTCGCTTTTAACTTTCTGTCTTCTGTACACGCCCTGTGTTGCGGCTGTCGCATCGGTACGGAGGGAGCTCGGCGGAAGATGGGCTGCGGTCATGGTTGTCGGCCAGTGCGTGATTGCCTGGATTGTTGCATTTCTCGTGCACTGCGTCGGTTTGCTGTTTGTATAAAGGAGATTGTATGGAGTTGAGAATGATTGCCCGGATTGAGAATTCCTTCACGGGCACGTTCGGGATTCCGAGACAGAGCGGGCTTGCGGATCGTACCACGGCCCGCATTGTATTTGTCCCGGAGTTTCGAAATCCGGATGCTTTAAGGGGAATCGAAGAGTATTCGCATCTGTGGCTTTTATGGGAGTTTACGGAGGCTAAGCGGCCGGAAAACGGCTGGCATGCGACCGTGCGTCCGCCGAGGCTCGGGGGCAATGCAAGAGTAGGCGTATTCGCAACAAGAAGCCCCTACCGTCCGAACCCGATCGGGCTCTCGTCGGTGAGGCTTCTTAAGGTTGATTATGACTGCGCCGACGGACCGGCGATTCTGGTTTCGGGAGCGGATCTGATGAACGGGACGCCGATTTACGATATCAAGCCGTACCTGCCTTATGCGGACTGCAGGCCGGACGCTGTCGGCGGTTTTTCGGACCGCTTCAGTTCTTACCGTCTTCCGGTTTTATTGACGGACGAGGCGAAAGCACAGGCCGCCGCATTGGGAATCGGGGAAGAGAAGCTTGCCGAGCTTACGGAGGTGCTGTCGCTTGATCCGAGGCCGGCATACCAAAACGATCCGGAGAGGCTTTACGGAATGTCCTTTGATGCCTTTGAGGTCGGATTCTTCGTGACCGAAGAGGGGATTAAGGTTTCGAACATCCGTCCGCGCTCCGTCTGAAGAGATGTCTGCTGCTCGCGAATCTCTCTTGCTTCATTTCGAAAGGCGGTAGGCGTCGTTCCGAGCCGTTCGCGGAACTGACGGTTGAAGTTGCTCAGATTGTCGAAGCCGCTGGTAAATGCAATCTCGGCGACGGTCATGTCCGTCGAAAGCAGCAGAATCGTGCATTGGTGCAGCCGGTACTGTAGAAGATAGGACACCGGCGAGACATGAAAACAGTCGCGAAACAGCGCACTGAAGCGGCTGATGCTCAGATTGACCTGCGCGGCAATGTCGGAGATCGTAATCGGAAAACGGTAGTTTTCGCAGATGTAATTGACAGCAGGCTCAAGTCTTGCGTAAGCGCGCGCCGGAGCAGCTTCGGCATCGGCGTGCAGAAACAGCTCCGACCAGATTTCATTCAGAATGCCCCTTACGGCAAGGTCGGAACGGCTGTAGGGCAGCGTGCAGTAGGGATGGGTGTTTCGTAAAAGGCTCAGGATATGCCTCTGCCATTCGGTCTTTTGTGTCAGATGCGATTCAAAACGCACGGTCCCGCGAAGCACGGGCGCAAGATAATCCTCATATAAGGACGGTTCCCGCCCCGGGGCAATGATGTCCGGACGGAATACGAGCGCGAGAAGATGGCAGGTATCCGATTCTGCCTTATAACAAGCGTGTAGCGCATACGGTTCGATGTAAGCGGCCTCGCCTTCCTTCATATGGAAGGTGCGGTCGTTTATTCTTACATACACATCGCCTTCAAGAGCCATCAGAAGCTCGGCTTCCTCGTGCCAGTGAAGATAAAGCATCAGAAGTCCTTCTGCCACGGCGACGGTATCGTGGACGGCAAAAGGATAGCGGCTGTTTCCGTGTGCAACGGTGTCTTTTAATTGTACTGGAAGGTCCATAATCTGCTCCTTTATGCATTTTATAGTAAGATTGTATCATATTTGCGCAAGATAGCAATAGAAAAAGTGCATATTACGATAATATAATACGAGCATAGCAATCAACAGTGTTGTGTGTTTTTCCCCTCGCATAATATAAAGACATGATAAGGCCTTCGGAACATCCCACCGAAGGCTTTATCATGTTATAGGAAAAAAAGGCGGGCAGACATTTGTCTGCCCGCAATCTGTATGGAGGTTGATCCTGACGTGTTCGTCCGGATTAGCTTACCTTGCGGCTCTCTGCCTTGCGGCTCGGAGCGGGGTTACTGTTTCCGTCAAGCTCTTCGACGGATTCGATGCTGCCGTCGCGTACCCTTACGAGCTTGGTGCCGTAAAGAGCGGCTTCCTCGGAGTGCGTAACCTGCACGATGGTTTTATGGTATTTACGGTTGATCTGACGGAAGAGGTCCATAATCTTCATGCCGGTCTTCGAATCCAGATTACCGATGGGCTCGTCAAGGAAGATGATTTCCGGATCGAAGACGAGTGCTCTTGCGATGGCCACGCGCTGCTGCTGGCCGCCGGAGAGCTCGCGGGGCGTCAGCTTTCTTTTGTCGCTCATCTCAATCAGTTCCAAGACCTCGTCGATGCGCTTTTTGTAAGAGGAGCGCTTCTTGCCGGCAATCATCAGCGGAAGAGCGATATTGTCCTCGACATTCAGATTCGGAACGAGATTGTAAAACTGGAACACAAAGCCGATCTTATCGCTTCGCATGTCGCAGAGTTCCTTTTCCTTTAACGTGCTCAAATCGACGCCGTTTAAGCTGACGCTTCCCGAGGTGGGCCTGTCAAGCCCGCCGAGAAGGTATAATAGCGTGGATTTGCCGCAGCCCGAAGGCCCCATGATCGAGACAAACTCGCCTTCCTCTACATTCAGATTGATGTTCTTCAAAACATGGGCAGTTTCTCTGCCGTTTACAAACGATTTATTCAGGTCCTTGATGGTAATAGCATTCATGGTATTTTCCTCCGTGGATTCACTTAATTATTCATATTTGAGTTCGGTTACAACACTTAAGTTCCGGGAACGGCGCATCGTCGAAAGTGAAGCAATGAATACGATTCCGACAAATGCGACGAGAAATGCGGGTGTTCCCTTCCAGTCATAGAGAATGTCGAACGGGGTGCCGATGTAGTAGAGCATTCCGGTCACCAGGCGGTTCGTTAACAGGGTGAAGGGAACGGCGATGATAACGGCAATCAGTACGCAGAGAAGACTTTCCGAAAGAACCAGTTTCTTTCTTCCGCCGCCGTTCATGCCGACCGATGCCATCATGGCGAACTCTTTGCGCCGCTGGTTGAAGCTGATGACGATGTTGTTGAAGATTCCGATGGCCGAGATCGCAATGGCCAGATAGGAGAAGATCGAAATCAGGTTCACGATCATCGCGTTCTGGTCCACATTTTCCTGCATTCTGGTATCCCGGTCGCTGTAGGTGGCGCCGTACCTTGTGAACAGAGCCTTGAAGGAAGCCTCGGCAGCGGCCTTGTCGCCGGTAATCTTAAACGAGAATCCTTCTGCCTCGCTGTCGTGGTACACGTCGACGTAATCGGAGCGGCGGAACAGGATGAATTTGCCGGAGTTCAGAAGCTTACCGTCTGCAATGCAGGCTACACGCCACTCGTGATTGATTCCGTTCACGGAAAGGTTCAGCGTGTCATTTTCCTTAAGCCCCATGTCCCTTGCAAGCGCTGTCGTCACGAGAATCGTATCATCCGATGCGTTTGAGAAGTCGAGGTACGAATCGCGGTACCTGTCCTCCGTGAGGTGCATGTACCGGTTGTATTTCGCGTAGGGTTCCGGTTCAATGACCGTCGTGAGAATCTGCGTTCCGTCGTGCTCCGCGACGCGGAAGGCCTGCGGGTTTACGGTACTCTGATCCACATAGGGATTCGACTGCAGTTCCTTAAGAATCCGGTCGTAAGAGCTTTCGTCCTGATCGGACGGGAGGATGTTATCGACTTCGAAGTCGTAATCGAGTTCCTCATAGGCTTCAATGACAACCTTGGTCATCGTGCGGCCGGTGGAAGAGCAGCTCAGAATTCCGTTCAGGGCGATGATCAACAGCACGACGTTACTGATCAGAAGCCTTGAGGTGCGGATGTTGTTGCAGGCAAGCCACATCGTCGTGTTGCCGCGGAAAATCTTACAAAAGAAGGCCATCAGCGCCTTAATAAGGGCCGGTGCCGCCATGATGATGCCGATATAGCAGGCGGATGCGGCGACGATGCTTAACGGGGAAATCCTGCCGTCAAGAAGCAGATTGATGACAATAGAAGCCGTGAACAGGACAATGCCGAGCACGGTGCGAAGGATATGCCGGCGGTGCGTGTTCTCCACGCGGTTTAAGATGACGTCCTTCGTCTCAAAACCCGCAATCCGGCGAACCGGAAGCCATGCCGCCACAACCGAGATTACGATGGCAAATACGATGCCGAACAGAACGTGCAGCCAGTTAATCCGGAAGGGAAGATAAATGCCGTATTCCCGAAGAGGGGAAACGAGCCGGTTTACCAGGAACAGAATTCCTTCGCCGAGGGCACTTCCTAGGATGCCGGCCAAAAGCGCGTAGCACGCACTCTCTAAAAGAACGATGAATCTGAGCTGCCGCTTTGTCGAGCCCTGGCTTAAGAAGGTTCCGAAGACCGGAATCCGTTCGCTGATAATCATTTTGAATACGCCGCTGATGATCAGAATGCTTACGATGATGACGATTCCGAGCATCAGACCGACGGAGAAGATAAGAGAGGAAATATCGCCGATGAACAGGCTGTTCGTACGGTCGACGGCTTTTACCGCGTTGTTGTTATCATTGAAACGCTCTACGGCGTCCTTAATCTGATCTGCGGTTGCCGCCTTGCCGGCTTTGCCGGTATCGACCTTTGCATACATGACGTTGCAGGCGTCGGGAGAGCCCGCTTTTTCATTCATGAAGCGGTACGAGACGATGGCTCCGAAGGATTCTTTGCTGTCGGCGTAGAGAAGACCGTCGTTTACGGCAACGCCTTTCACCGTGAAGGTAACCGGTTCGCCGTACAGATTCAGGGTAAGCTCACTGCCGACCGTCAGGTTCCTTTCCTTTGCCGTACGTTCGGAGACGATGCATGCGGGAGTCCCGTCGTCGGCCCACTGCCCGCTTTTCAGTACCCCGCCGAAGGACTTCTGTCCGTGCAGCGTTACATAATAAAGTTTATCGTCTTCCGAGATAACGCCGGTTCCGGTAATTTCGCCCTGCAGATCAGTGAGGCCCTTTGCATCGAAATCCTTTTCCGTGAACCAGCTGCCCTCAACCGAACGGAGAGCAACTTCGCGTCCTTCCGTCGCCCGTCTTGCAGGCTCCGTGAAACTGTCTTTGATGGTGTCCATCATGCCTATGCATGCAACCAGCAGTCCCGCGCTGATTGCGACCGAGAGAATGACGAGGATCAGACGCCCCTTTTTCTCTGCCATGTTTTTTCGGATATACCGTAACAGAATACCCAATTGAATCAACCTCCTTGCGTGTTACGTTTTGTATTTGACTGGCGTCAGTATACCTTTTGAGTCTTAAATGATATTTGAGTGAAGATTAAAATCAGATTAAGATTTGCTATTGCGGGAATAATTCAATTTGGGTAAAATGAAAGGAGCAATACATAAAGAGGTGAAACGCATGGAATCCATGAACAAACGTTTTGCGATAAAGGATGCTTTCTTCTCACCGCTTGAGGAGAAAATCCGTACCGTCGTGCTTCCGTATCAGGAGGCTGTATTAAAGGATGAAGTCGAAGGCGTCGCTAAGAGCCATGCCGTCGAGAATTTCCGCGCCGCTGCCGAAGTGCTTAAAAAAGGAAAATGTGACACAGAATTCTACGGAATGGTCTTTCAGGACAGCGACGTTGCCAAATGGCTCGAGGCCGCCGCATATTCGCTTCAGCAAACGCCGGACCCCGAACTGGAGGAGCATTGCGACCGGATGATTGACATCGTGGCCGAGGCACAGCACGAGGACGGGTATCTCAATACCTATTTCACGGTAAAGGAACCCGGACGGCGCTGGACCGATCTTTCGGAGTGCCATGAGCTTTACTGCGCGGGTCATATGATCGAGGCGGCAGTCGCTTATGCCGATGCAACCGGCAAGACGAAGCTTCTCGATGTCATGTGCCGCTTTGCCGACCACATTTACAACCACTTCATAACAGAAGGCAATCCGGGCTTCCCGGGGCACGAGGAGATTGAGCTTGCCCTCCTTCGTTTGTACCGTAAGACCGGAGAGGAGAGATACAAAGAGCTTTCCGCTCATTTTCTTAACGCGCGCGGGGACGCGGGTGCGTATTTTCAGAAAGAAAGCAGGGAACGCGGCTGGTATTTGTGGGGCAAGGATCCCGCAGCGCCCGAGTATAACCAGACGCACCTTCCCGTAAGAGAGCAGAAGGATGCCGTCGGGCACGCGGTAAGAGCGGTATACCTTTATACCGGCATGGCGGATCTTGCTGCGGAAACCGGCGACGAATCATTGAAGCAGGCCTGTAGGAGCCTGTATGAAAGCATTACAAGAAAAAGAATGTATCTGACCGGCGGTATCGGATCAGCCTATGAAGGTGAGGCTTTCACCGAGGATTACCATCTTCCGAACGAATCGGCCTATGCCGAGACATGCGCGGCAGTCGGGTTCTGTTTCTTCTTAAGACAGATGTTAAGACTCGAAAAGAAGGGCGAGTATGCCGATACGATGGAGCGTGCGCTTTATAACGGCGTTCTCGGCGGCATGCAGCTTGACGGAAAGCGGTTCTTCTATGTGAATCCTTTGGAGGCGATTCCCGGCGTGAGCGGTGTTGTGGCGCCGTTAAAACATGCTTTGCCGGAACGTCCGGGCTGGTTTGCCTGTGCCTGCTGCCCGCCGAATGTGGCGAGACTGATCGGGTCTGTAGCGGAGTATGCCTACAGCGTCGAGGACGGCGCTTTGTACCAGCATCTGTACCTCGGCGGCACGATTGACATGGAGCAGGAGTTCGGCGGGAAGATTACCGTAGAGTGCGATTACCCGAAAACGGGGCATATATTGTACACATTTTCCCCGACCACGGAGAAGGTGATGGATGTCCGGCTTGCCATCCGGATTCCTTCCTATGCGAAGAAGACGACGATCCTGCGAAACGGCTCGCCTTATGTGCCGAATTTGGACGACGGTTATGCATATATCGAAGGCAAATTCCGTGCGGGCGACACCCTGATCTTAGACATCGACATGAGCGCGAGAAGAGTGTATGCGAATCAGCATGTGGCTGCGGATACCGGAAAGATTGCATTCCTCAGGGGACCGCTTGTTTACTGCGCGGAGGGAACGGACAATGACGGCGACGTGCTTGGTCTTCGCGTCAGCAGAACCGCACCGATTCGCGAAATCGAGGGCGGGGCGCCGGACGGCATGCCGATGCTTACGGTTTCCGGAAGCCGGATTACGACCGGAGAGGAGCTGTACTCTTTTGACGCGCCCGAGAAAGAGCCCGTATCGCTTCGCCTGATTCCTTACTATACATGGGGAAACAGGGGGCTTTCGGAGATGCGTGTCTGGATTCCGAAGGAGTAACCGTAAGCTCGGTTTACCCAATGGCGAATATGACGATTTTCGGCGAAAAAGAAAAGCTTTTTTCGGATGAATTTTCCTCTTGCATTTTGATGCCCTCCTGTGATATATTAAATCAGGTCTTGAAAAGGCCCTGCATTTACGGAGGAAACACACATGAATTTCATGACTTCGCAAAACTGCATAGGGGAACTGAACAAAGTACATAAGAGTATTATTTTCTTTTTGACGGAATAGTTATCTATTCCGTCTTTTTCTTTGTTAAGACCGAACACACACATACGGAAATAATTGATGGAGGAAATATATTATGCCTAAGAGAGAAGACATCCACAAAGTACTGATCATCGGCTCCGGCCCGATCATCATCGGCCAGGCCTGCGAGTTCGACTACTCCGGCACTCAGGCCTGCAAGGCCCTTAAGAAGCTCGGATACGAGATCGTTCTCGTAAACTCGAACCCTGCAACCATCATGACCGACCCCGAGACGGCGGACATCACCTACATTGAGCCCCTCAATGTTGAGCGTCTCGAGCAGATCATCGCGAAGGAGCGTCCGGATGCCCTTCTGCCGAACCTCGGCGGACAGTCCGGCCTGAACCTTTCGAGTGAGCTTTACAAGGCGGGTGTTTTAGACAAATATAACGTAAAAGTCATCGGCGTACAGGTGGATGCCATCGAGCGCGGTGAGGACCGTATCGAATTCAAGAACACGATGAATGAGCTCGGCATCGAGATGGCCAGAAGTGAAGTATCCTACAGCGTTGAGGAAGCGCTTGAGATTGCCGACAGACTCGGATATCCGGTTGTTCTCCGTCCTGCCTACACGATGGGCGGGGCCGGCGGCGGTCTTGTATATAACAAAGAAGAACTGAAGACGGTTTGCGCAAGAGGCCTTCAGGCAAGCCTTGTCGGACAGGTTCTGGTTGAGGAATCCGTTCTCGGCTGGGAAGAGCTTGAGCTTGAGGTTGTCCGCGACTGCGAAGGCAACATGATCACCGTATGTTTCATCGAGAACATCGACCCGATGGGCGTTCATACCGGCGACTCCTTCTGCGCGGCTCCGATGCTGACGATTTCGAAGGAAGTTCAGAGACGCTTGCAGGAGCAGGCTTATAAGATTGTAGACAGAGTACAGGTTATCGGCGGCACGAACGTACAGTTCGCACACGACCCGAAGACTGACAGAATCGTAGTCATCGAGATTAACCCGAGAACGTCCCGTTCTTCGGCACTTGCCTCGAAGGCAACCGGTTTCCCGATTGCGCTTGTTTCCGCAATGCTTGCTACGGGGCTTACGCTTAAGGACATTCCGTGCGGCAAATACGGTTCTCTTGATAAGTATGTTCCGGACGGCGATTATGTCGTAATCAAGTTCGCCCGCTGGGCCTTTGAAAAGTTCAAGGGTGTAGAGGACAAGCTCGGCACCCAAATGCGCGCCGTCGGCGAAGTCATGAGCATCGGCAAGACTTACAAGGAAGCCTTCCAGAAGGCCATCAGAAGCCTGGAGACCGGACGTTACGGCCTCGGATTTGTCAAGAATTTCCATGACCTCAGCAAAGAGGAGCTTCTGCAGAAGCTGGCTACCCCTTCAAGCGAGCGTCATTTCCAGATGTATGAAGCTCTCCGCAAGGGTGCAACCGTAGATGAGGTCCATGACATTACCCACGTGAAGAAGTGGTTCATCGAGCAGATGAAGGAACTTGTCGAGGAGGAAGAGGCACTGCTTTCGAAGAAGGGTGCCGTTCCGGAGGATGCCGCTTTGATTCAGGCAAAGAAGGACGGCTTCTCCGACCGTTACCTTGCTAAGCTCACCGGCGTTACCGAGGATGACATCCGCAACCGCCGCCTTGCAATCGGTCTTACCGAGGCATGGGAGGGCGTACACGTAAGCGGCACCGAGAACAGCGCTTACTACTATTCAAGTTATAACATTCCGGTTGATAAGAGCCCCTCGTCCGAGAACCGCAAGATCATGATCCTCGGCGGCGGCCCGAACCGTATCGGTCAGGGTATCGAGTTCGACTACTGCTGCGTACATGCCGCCAAGGCCCTTAAGAAGCTCGGCTTCGAGACGATTATTGTCAACTGTAACCCCGAGACCGTATCGACCGACTACGATACTTCCGATAAGCTGTATTTTGAGCCCCTCACCCTTGAGGACGTGCTTTCGATTTACTACAAAGAGAAGCCCCTCGGCGTTATCGCCCAGTTCGGCGGCCAGACGCCTCTTAATCTGGCAGCAGACCTGAAGAAAAACGGCGTAAAGATTCTGGGAACCACTCCCGAGGTAATTGCTCTCGCGGAAGACCGTGACCTTTTCCGCGAAATGATGAAGAAGCTTGACATTCCGATGCCCGAATCCGGCATGGCTGTTACCGTTGAGGATGCCATCGCAATCGCAACGAAGATCGGCTATCCGGTAATGGTTCGCCCGTCCTTCGTACTCGGCGGCCGCGGCATGGAAGTTGTTTACGATGACGATCAGATGACCGAATACATGAAGGCAGCCATCGGCGTAACGCCCGACCGTCCTATCCTGATTGACCGTTTCCTGAATCATGCGATGGAATGCGAAGCCGACGCAATTGCAGACGGCACGCACGCATTTGTTCCGGCAGTCATGGAGCATATCGAGCTTGCGGGAATCCATTCCGGCGACTCGGCCTGCATCCTTCCTTCGGTACATATCTCCGAGGAAAATCTGAAAACGATCAAGGAATACACCAGAAAGATTGCGGAAGAGATGCATGTCAAAGGCCTGATGAACATGCAGTATGCGATCGAGAACGGCAAGGTATTCGTAATCGAAGCAAACCCGAGAGCAAGCCGTACCGTTCCGCTTGTATCGAAGGTATGTAACATCCGCATGGTACCGATTGCAACCGATATCATCACCTCCGAGCTGACCGGACGCAAGTCCCCTCTGCCGGAGCTTCATGAGATGACGATTCCGAACTACGGCGTCAAGGAAGCAGCCTTCCCGTTCAACATGTTCCCTGAGGTTGACCCGATTCTCGGACCCGAGATGCGTTCGACCGGTGAGGTTCTCGGTATGTCGCCTTCCTACGGTGAAGCCTTCTTCAAGGCGCAGGAAGCCATTCAGAGCAAGCTTCCGCTTTCGGGAAGCGTTCTGATTTCCGTTAAGGACAAGGATAAGGACGAGGCACTTACGGTTGCGAAGTCTCTTGCCGAAGACGGATTTAAGATTTATGCGACCGGCGGCACCTATGACCGCCTCGTTCAGGCAGGAATCGAAGCAGAAAAAATATTAAAGCTTTACGAAGGACGTCCGAACTGTTATGATTTAATTACGAACGGGAAAATTCAGCTGATCATCAACTCCCCGATCGGAAAGAGCAGCATCCACGACGACAGCTACCTGAGAAAGGCAGCCATCAAAGCGAAAGTGCCGTATGTGACGACTATGGCAGCAGCACTTGCCACGGCGGAAGGAATTCACTACGTGAAGACGCATCACGAGCACAGCGTGAAGTCGTTGCAGGAGATTCACAGCGAAATTCATTAATAAGTTCTATAGGAGGCACCTATGAGAAAACGAACACTCGTATCGGTACTGCTGTTATGCCTTATGGTCATGACGGGCTGTACGGAGCAAAAGAGCGCTTCTCATGAGGTGCCTCTTACTCCTTTACCCATAACGTTAATGCCCCAAAAACCGACACAGGAGGTCACCGTGACGCCTTTTGAACCCATTTCCGACACTCTTGTTTTTTCCCCGACGGAGGAAAATGTGAAACCCATCGGCCGTACTGCGATGATTGACGGCGTGCGCTGGTGCGCCTTTTCCGGAAGCGGCATCGAATTTGCCTTTGCAGGAAAAAGCTGCTCCGTCAGACTGGTCGGAGACGAAATCGACGCCGGAACCGAAAGAAATGCACGAATAGGCATATTTATAGACGGCACACGCACGAAAGAAATCATGATGAACGAAGACGGGATGAAGGAAGTGACCGTCGAGATTCTGAACAGCGACACCGATACCGTGGCAAACGTCAGAATTGTTAAGCTTTCCGAGGCTGCGGATTCCACTTTCGGAATTGCCGAGATAGATGCGGTCGGTGTCGTATTTCCCATCACCCCGCGTAAGAGAAAGATTGAATTCATCGGAGACTCCATCACGTGCGGTTACGGCGTGGACGGACAATTTGACATTGATGTTTACAGTACCGCGAACGAGGACTGCACAAAGGCCTACGCTTACCGGACGGCCGAGATTCTCGGCGCCGATTACAGCCTTGTGTGCATGAGCGGATACGGCATCATCTCGGGCTATACCGACACGGGAGAGAAGCTTGCGGACAAGATCATCCCGCCGCTTTACGGTACGCTCGGAAGATCCTATGCGCACTTTGACGGGCTGTATTCTCCGGAAAGCTTTGCGTGGGATTTTTCGGAATTCCAACCGGATACGGTTGTCATCAACCTCGGCACGAACGATATGAGCTACTGTAAGGACGATCCGGATAAGCGTGCCGAGTTCACGGAGCAGTATGCGGCATTTCTGCGAGCCGTCAGAGCGAAGAATCCGGACGCGATCATTGTCTGCACGCTCGGCATCATGGGCACGGATCTGAACCAGAGCATGCAGCAGGCCGTAATCAACTATAAGAACGAATCCGGGGACGAAAATGTATATGTGATGTTCTTCCCGATGCAGGATGAGGCGGACGGGCTGGCGGTCGACTGGCATCCGAGCCCGATGACCCACGAGAAGGCGGCCGGAAAGCTTGCCGCTTTTCTGAAAAGCCTTTGGGAGGAATAGGAGGAGATATGAAATTACAGGAAATACTGAACTGCGTGGATCATACGCTTCTTAAGCAGACTGCCACGTGGAAGGAAATCAAAACGATTTGCGACGAAGGCATGAAATTCCATACCGCTTCGGTATGCATTCCGCCTGCATTTGTTAAGCAGGCAGCGGAATATGTGAAGGGAGCCGTTCCGGTGTGCACCGTAATCGGTTTCCCGAACGGCTATCAGACTACCGCTGTTAAATGCTACGAGGCTTCGGAGGCTGTCCGTGAGGGCGCGTCCGAAATCGATATGGTCATCAATCTCGGATGGGTAAAGGAAGGCCGTTTCGCGGACGTTCTTGCGGAAATCAATGCCGTGAAGAAGGCCTGTGACGGACGCCTTTTAAAGGTAATCATCGAAACCTGCTTCCTTACCGAACAGGAGAAGATTAAAATGTGCGAGACTGTTTCCGCTTCCGATGCGGACTTCATCAAAACGTCCACGGGCTTCGGCGGCGCAGGCGCAACGCTTCGCGACATCGAGCTGATGGTGGAGCATACAAAGGGTAAAGGCGTGAAAGCGGCAGGCGGCATCAAGACGCTCGAGGATGCCGAGGAATTCCTGCTTGCCGGAGCGACAAGGCTCGGCACAAGTAAGGTAGTCAGTGAGGTAAAGGCACTCGTGAAGCGTGCCGCTTACTGGGATCTGAGTTATTTTTCATAAGTTTCATAACCGGTTGAAAGGAGTGATACCATGGCAGAAAAGAATTACCCCACCCCTCATATCAAAGCAACGCCGGAGGATTTCGCGAAAACCGTTCTAATGCCCGGCGACCCGCTTCGTTCGAAATTCATTGCGGAGACCTTCTTAATGGATCCGGTTCTTGTCAACAACGTCCGCGGCGTGCAGGGTTATACCGGCACCTACAAAGGTAAGAAAGTCAGCGTGATGGCGAGCGGCATGGGAATGCCGTCCATCGGCATCTACAGCTATGAACTCTACAACTATTTCGGCGTGGAAAATATCATCCGCGTCGGCTCGGCAGGAGCTTATAACGAAAACGTGAAGGTCCGCGACATCGTAATCGCGGAGGGCGCAAGCTACGATTCGAATTACGTTTCGCAGTTCCATTTACCGGGAACGTTTTCGGCGATAGCCGACTTCAAGCTGCTTCGCACCTGCGTCGAGCAGGCCGAGAAGAGCAGGCTCCGCTACCATGTAGGCGGCATTCACTCGAGCGACATCTTTTACGGCGATCTTGCCGATGCTCCCGAGATGGTTAAGCCGATACACGCCTGGGGCAAGATGGGAGTGCTTGCGGTTGAGATGGAAGCCGCAGCCCTTTATATGAATGCAGCACGCGCCGGAAAGCGCGCTCTTGCCATCTGCACGATTTCCGACAGCCTCGTGACCGGTGAGGCGACGACCGCGGAAGAGCGTCAGAGTTCGTTCACCGAAATGATTACGCTGGCTCTTGACACCGCCGTGGCAATGGATTGATAAGGTAACCCTCTTTTACGATTTCGTGAAAGAGGGTATTTCTTTTTTACGGGGGAGGGAAGGGGTCGCATTTTCCGCAAAGAATCGGTCATTTCCGAGGGATTCTTCATTGACTTTTCGGGGCTGAAATACTATACTTAAATAGATTTTTTGTGTACTTTCGGAGGATTGTATGAGTAAGATTATTTTGACCGGAGACCGACCCACGGGACGGCTTCATGTAGGACACTATGTGGGCTCGCTGAAGCGCCGCGTGGAGCTTCAGAATTCCGGTGAATTCGATAAAATCTATATCATGATTGCGGATGCTCAGGCACTTACGGACAATGCCGAGCATCCTGAAAAAGTTCGTTCGAACATCATGCAGGTGGCTCTTGACTATCTGGCCGCCGGACTTGACCCGGAGAAGGTAACCATCTTCATCCAGTCGCAGGTTCCGGAGCTGACGGAGCTGTCCTTCTATTACATGAATCTTGTTACGGTTTCCCGTTTGCAGAGAAATCCTACCGTTAAAAACGAAATTGTCATGCGGAATTTCGAGACCAGCATTCCGGTCGGCTTCTTTACGTATCCGATCAGCCAGGCTTCTGACATTACCGCATTTAAGGCTACGACCGTTCCGGTCGGAGAGGACCAGCTTCCGATGATTGAGCAGGCAAGAGAGATTGTCAGAAAGTTCAATCAGACGTATGCGGAGGTTTTGGTTGAGCCGGAGGCCGTCATTCCGCAGAATGAGATCTGCAAGCGCCTTCCGGGCACGGACGGCACTGCGAAGATGAGCAAGTCGCTCGGCAACTGCATCTACCTTTCCGATACGGAGGAAGAGCTTCGTACCAAGGTCATGAGCATGTATACCGACCCGAACCACATTAAGGTTTCGGATCCGGGCTCTCTTGAAGGCAATGCCGTATTTACGTACCTGGATGCCTTCTGTAAGCCCGAACATTTTGCAAAGTTTCTTCCCGAATACGAGAGTCTGGATGCTCTTAAGGAGCATTATCAAAGGGGCGGGCTCGGCGACGTTAAGGTGAAGAAGTTCCTGTTCGCGGTAATGAACGAACAGCTTGCTCCGATCAGGGAGAGAAGACTTGCCTGGGAGAAGCGCACGCCTGAGATTGTCGAGATCTTAAAGGCGGGCAGCATCGAGGCAAGAAAGGCCGCCGCACAGACGCTTTCCGAGGTGAAGAAAGCCATGCGGATTGACTATTTTGAAGATGAAGAATGGGTGAAAGGCGAGGTCTTGTAAGAGGCTTTGCCGGCTGGATTCCCTGTTCTTTGAGAAGGTGGATTGGGAATGGAAGAAAGAAGAGATACATACTTCATTGAGAATGAGGTAAAGGTCAACAGGGTTTTAATCAAGGCTGTTCTCTCAACGGTCCTGCTTGCGGCGTTTCTGGCGTTCGCAAAATGGAAGATGGGCTATGCCTCGTTAGAGTACATTGATGACCTTGTAATCGGTTGCGGTGCGGTTCTGGTTTCCGGACTTGCCTGGTTTTTGATGACCAGAAATCCGCACAATTATGTCGTGAAGTATGTCCTTCTGATCGGTCTCCATCTCGGTATCTGTTATGCAGGCACCAAAATCGAAATCAACATTTACATGGCCTACGCACTGGTTCCGGCCATGTCCTGTCTGTTCTTCAGCAAATGGTTCACGGTTCGCGTCGGAGAAATCTGCTACTGCCTGATGTTACTGTCGCTCGGACTTCGTTCGGCTGTTGAGGCGACCATTCCGGTAAAGGGCACGGACAGCCAGATTACGTCTTTCGAATGGTTCGGCGTATACGGTTTCCGCATGACCATCGAATACCTTTTGATGTTCGTCATCCTGCTTTTGCTTGTATCGAAGATTGAGGACACGATTCTTGCAACGCAGGCGAAGACGAAGCAGATGAAGAAGATGCAGAAGCAGCTTATAACCGGTTTCGCAAACTTCCTCGAATCAAAGGATGAAAACACCGGCTTCCATATCCGAAGAACGGCCGATTATGCGAAGATGATTGCGGAAGAACTTGTCCGAACGGGCTGTCATACCGACGAGCTGACGCCGAAGGCAATTGACGATCTGGGAATTGCGGCATCTTTACATGATGCAGGAAAAGTATACATCCCGGACGCCATCCTGCAAAAGGGTGGCGAGCTGACGCCTGAGGAATATGATGTAATCAAGTCCCACACCGTAGAGGGCGGCCGTCTGATCGAGATGAACCTGTCAAACCTCACGGACCGGGAACTCTATACGCAGATTAAGGACGTTGTCCTGTGTCACCATGAGTGGTGGAACGGAACCGGATACCCGCACGGCTACAAGGAAGACAGCATTCCGCTTTCCGCACGTATTGTTGCGGCAGCCGATACGCTTGACGCACTTTTGAGCCAGAGAAGCTACAAGCCGAGCATGGACATCAACCAGGTTATGAATGTATTTGCGGAAGAGGAAGGAACGCATTTCGAGCCGTGCATTGCGGTTGCGGTTCGGAATCTGCAGAATGACATTAAGCGGTACATTGAACGTGAAGATATGCACATGCGTAATCTGAACGGCGGCGAGACGGAAGAACTGCGGTAGAAATTTGATATGGCATTTTCCCGAACGGGATAAATCGGAGGGTTAGGAATCTATGAATCGTATCGGATTTGACAACAACAAGTATCTGGAGATGCAGTCGGCCCGCATCAAAGAGAGAATCGCCAAATTCGGCGGAAAGCTTTATCTGGAATTCGGCGGCAAGCTGTTTGACGACTTCCATGCTTCCCGCGTTCTGCCGGGCTTTGAGCCGGACAGTAAGATCCGCATGCTGAAGCAGCTGAAAGAGGATGCGGAAATCGTTATCGCAATCAACGTAAACGATATCATCAAGAAGAAGGTCCGCGGCGATCTGAGCATTACCTACGATGTGGACGTGCTTCGTCTGATCGATGCCTTCCGTGAATACGGACTGTATGTCGGAAGTGTTGTTTTGACGCAGTTTGTCGAGCATGAGACGGTCATTCTGTATCAGCAGAAGCTTGAGGCTCTAGGCATCCGCGTATACCGCGCCTACAAGATAGAGGGATATCCTTCCAACATCAGCAAAATCGTCAGTGACGAAGGCTACGGCAAGAACGATTACATCGAGACGACCCGCTCGCTTGTCGTCGTTACGGCGCCCGGCCCCGGAAGCGGTAAGATGGCGACCTGCCTGTCGCAGTTATACCATGAACATAAGCGCGGCATCCGTGCCGGTTATGCGAAGTTCGAGACGTTCCCGATTTGGAACCTGCCGTTAAAACATCCCGTAAACCTTGCTTATGAGGCAGCCACGGCGGATCTGAAGGACGTGAACATGATCGACCCGTTCCACCTCGAGGCTTACGGCGAGACGACCGTTAACTACAACCGCGACGTGGAAATCTTCCCCGTGTTAAATGCGATGTTCGAGCGCATCTTCGGTTCCTCCCCTTACAAGTCCCCGACGGACATGGGCGTTAACATGGCAGGCAACTGCATCGTTGACGACGAGGTAACGAGAAAAGCCTCCTGCGAGGAGATTATCAGACGGTATTACAACACGCTTTGCGAGTGCCGTAAAAACCGTGCGAATGAGGATGCCGTTTATAAGATTGAACTGTTGATGGAGCAGGCCGGCATCCGCAAGGAAGACCGGAACGTTGTTCCCGCAGCGCTTGCGAAGGCCGAAGAGACCGGAGCACCTGCCGTTGCGATTGAGCTGAATGACGGAACCATCATTACCGGAAAGACTTCTCCGCTTCTCGGCGCAAGCTCGGCGGCTTTGCTGAATGCGTTGAAGCATATGGCAAAGATTGACGACAGCATCCGCCTGTTGCCGCCGTCCATCCTTGAGCCGATTCAGGATCTTAAGGTTAACCATCTCGGAAACCATAACCCGAGACTGCATACCGACGAAACGCTTCTGGCGCTTTCGATTGTTGCGAGCACCGTTCCGATTGCGGAAGAGGCCATGAAGCAGCTTGAGAATCTGAAGTCGTGTGAAGTACACAGCAGCGTCATTCTTTCCGGCGTTGACGAAGGCGTATTCCGCAAGCTCGGCATGCACCTGACCTGTGAGCCTGTTTACGAAACCAAGAAGTTATATCACAAATAAAACCGGGAGGCTTCTATGAGCGAAAGCATCCGTATTCCCGAGGGTTACCAATCGCCCCTCGGCATGAAGGAAACCCAGATTGCCATTAAGAAAATCAAAGACTTCTTCCAAAGAGAGCTTGCCACCCAGTTGAATCTCTACCGGGTATCCGCACCGCTTTTCGTACCGAAGGAGTCCGGTCTTAATGATAACTTAAACGGCGTGGAACGCCCCGTCGCATTTGACATCAAAGAGGACGGCTCCGTGATGGAGGTCGTGCATTCCCTTGCCAAATGGAAGCGCATGGCGCTCGGCAAATACGGCTTCCGCGTGGGCGAAGGCCTGTACACCGACATGAATGCCATCCGCCGGGACGAGGATACCGACAACATCCATTCGGTTTTCGTCGATCAGTGGGATTGGGAGAAGATCATCGAGAAGAAGGACCGTAACGAAAAGACGCTCCGCACGGTTGTCAAGGCCGTATACGAAGCGCTCCGCGTGACGGAGAAGTACGTTGCAAACCAGTATGATTACGTGCATTGCATTCTCCCCGAGGAGATCACATTTATCACTTCGCAGGAGCTTTTGGACATCTATCCCGATAAAACGCCGAAGGAACGCGAGTTTCTTGCGGTTAAGGAATACGGTGCCATCTTTCTGATGAAGATCGGCGACCTTCTTACGAACGGCGAAAAGCATGACGGCCGTGCGCCGGACTATGACGACTGGGAGCTGAACGGTGATATCATCGTTTACTATCCGGAGCTCGACATCCCGCTCGAGCTTTCCAGCATGGGCATCCGTGTGGATGAAGATTCGCTTCTTTCCCAGCTGAAGAAAGCCGGCTGCGAGGAGCGGATCAACCTTCCGTTCCAAAAGGCTCTTCTGAATCGGGAACTGCCTTACACGATCGGCGGCGGCATCGGACAGTCGCGCATCTGCATGTTCTATCTCAGAAAGATTCACATCGGAGAGGTACAGTCATCCGTTTGGCCGGATGATGTGCGCAAATATGCGGAAGAGCGAGGCGTGCAGCTGCTCTGATGAAATACCGAAACGATTATTCGGAGGGCTTTCGGAACGGAATTCCGATAGCCCTCGGCTACTTTTTCGTCTCCTTTACCTTCGGCATCATGGGATCTTTAAGCGGTCTTTTATGGTGGGAGACGCTGCTGATTTCGATGGCAAATCTGACGAGCGCCGGCCAGTTTGCAGGCGTGAAAATCATTGCCGCCGGCGGTTCGCTTCCGGAACTTGCGCTTTCGCAGTTTGTCATCAATCTCCGGTATTCCCTGATGGGAATTTCGCTTTCGCAGAATACGGATGAGAACTTCGGAACCGGCTCAAGACTGGCGCTCGGGTTCGGCATCACCGATGAAATCTATGCGGTAGCTGTGAACCGTCCGATACCGGTCAGCAGAAGCTTCTTCCTCGGGCTGATGACGTTGCCGTATTTCGGGTGGTCGCTCGGAACGCTTGCCGGCGCTTTGTTCGGAGACATCATGCCGCCTGTCATTTCGGATGCAATGGGGATTGCCATTTACGGCATGTTCATCGCCATTCTGATTCCGGGAATGAAGAAAGACCGGCATGTCGCAATCATTTCCGCGCTTGCCGTGGCAATCAGCTGCGTGCTTCGTTATGTGCCGGTGCTGTCGGGAATATCCGTAGGATTTGCCGTTATCATCTGTGCCGTGGCGGCATCCCTGATCGGAGCGGCTTTCTTCCCGGTTACGGAACCCGGTGATGAGGAGGTGACGGCATGACCAAAGGCTTCCTCGCATACCTTCTCACGATGGCGGTTGTCACCTATCTTGTGAGGGCGGTTCCTTTCTGTCTGTTTCGAAGAAAGGTAAAGAGCCGCTTCTTCCGGTCCTTTTTAAGCTACATTCCGTATGCTGTCCTGGCCGCCATGACATTTCCCGCGGTCTTTTATGTAACAAAGAACCCGATTCCTGCCGTCGGCGGAGCATTGACTGCGCTGTTTCTTGCCTACCGCGGCAAAGGACTTGTGACGGTTTCTCTTTCGGCGTGCTCGGTTGCACTTGCCGCAAACTTATTACTGTTTTATTTCGGAGGGTAAAATGAAAAGAAAAACACTGATGCTGCTTGTTGTTCTCGCGGTTTTGTTCGTTGCCGCGTGCACGAAGAAGGATAACGAACCGACGAAGGATGCCGGGACCACGCCGACCGTGACCGATACGCCCACGCCGACCGAGGCTCCCAAGGATACGCCTACGCCGACTCCCACGGAAGGACCTTCCGAGCAGGAGATCTGGTACCAGGCAATTCTGGACCGTTCCGTAACGGACACGGGTAATAACGAAAGACTGAAAAAGGTCATCGAGAAGGCCAGAGCCGGAGAGGATGTTTACATCGGCTTCATCGGCGGCTCCATCACGGAGGGTGAGGGCTGCTCGTATCAGAACTGCTATGCAATGCAGACCACACGCAATTTCCAGGCCGATTTCGGAACCGGGGAGAATGTTCATATCATTAACGCAGGTGTTTCCGGAACGCCTTCCACGTTGGGCGTCATCCGCTATGAGAGAGACCTGATTGATAAGAACGACGGTCATAAGCCCGACCTTTTGATCATTGAATTTGCCGTAAACGACGGAGACGATCCGACGAACGGCAAGACCTACGAGGGCCTTATCCGCCGTGCTCTGTATGCCGACAACGAGCCTGCGGTTGTTCTTCTGTTCAGCGTGTTCCAGTCGAAGTGGAACCTGCAGGACCGCTGCATTCCGATCGGAAAATACTATGAGCTCCCGATGGTCAGCATCAAGGACGCCGTTGTTCCGAACCTTGTTGACGGTTCGATCACAGACTTCAAGTTCTTCAACGACCAGTACCATCCGACGCTGTACGGTCACACGATCATGGCGGACTGCCTCAGAAATCTTTTTAAGCTTATCGACGAAGAGGAGACCGACAGCGCACTCGTGCTTCCCGAAACGGCCAAGATGAGCTCGGCTTATGATAACGTTAAGCTGATTACGTCTAAGACCGAGGGCGTGAAGATCACGGCAGGCGGCTTTGACGAGAAGGACGTTGCAATCGGTGCGACGAGATACGATAACCAGAGAATCTTCCCGGACAACTGGAAGCATACGAAGGATTCCGGCAAGAAGGCCTTCACGGCAACCTTCAATGCAAAGACGATTCTTATGACCTATAAGAAGAGCAGCCAGAAGACGTTCGGTAAGGTGGACGTCTATGTGGACGGCAAGAAGAAAACGACGATCGACGGCCATGACGCCGGCGGCTGGAACAATCCGTACACGGTCGTGCTCTTCGAGGGCGACAAGGTCGGAAGCCATAAGATCGAAATCAAGATGGCGGAAGGCGATGAGGACAAGGACTTCACCATCATGGCATTCGGCCTCGGTCAATAAAGGAAAATGACACGAAAAGGGACTGCACACAGCAGTCCCTTTTTGATTGCATTCGGTTGTTAGCGACCCGGTTATTTCTCCATCACGACCGTCGTAACGGAAGAGGGAGGAAGCAAAAGCATCGCCTGCGTTCCGGGCACCGGTTTAACGTTGTTATACATCATATCAGCCGTGAAGCCTTCCGTGAAGACCGACTGCTTTGCCGTAACGAGCTTCGGGAAGGAAGCATTGGCCATGTCAATCCGCATTTCGTCATCCATGTTGTTGATCAGGACGCAGACGATCCGGCTGCCGTCAGGGCTTACGAAGGAAGCGGTTCTGAGGTTCGTTCCGATCGTGCGGTCAATCATCGTAAGAGGTCCGTCCACGCGGACGTAATCCGGGCGGATGAATTCGGAATAATGCCGCATCGCGTAGTAATCGCCGGTGCACAGATAGCCGACCGCGGTGGGCTTGTTCTTATCGCTGTTTGCAACAACAATCATGTTGTTGGTTTCCATGTTGCTTTTCTTTCCGCCTTCCCATACGCCGCCCCAATAGATGTAAGCGCTCGCATTTTCCACGGTGAGGCACTTTAAAATCATGTTCGCGGTCTGCAGGGACGTGCCGCGGTAGAATTCGGTCTGCCAGGCTTTAAAGCCGGTCTGGCGGCAGAAAAGCTCGATTCGTTCGAGGTTTGACTGGAACGATTCGTATCCGCAGAAATCCGGATCATCCGAAGAGCTTCCGCCGAGGTAGAGATGGTGTCCTACGGCATATACGCTGTCGGGTTCCTCCTTAAGAATCGGATTTAAAAGCATGCGAAGCGTCGTGGCGTCACAGGTCATGGTCTCAGGCGCAATCATCATAGGCGTCTTGTCACCGAGATTCTCGCGGAAGGAACGGTAAACCGAAAGAAAAGCAGTCGGATAGGAGGCCAACTTATCGGTTTCCTTTTCGCCGAATTCGCATCCGTCATAGCTTGCCTGAAAATCGCACTCGTTCTGGATGCTGACATAATCGACCGGAATGCCTTTTTCACGGTAGGCCTTAACGGCATCGGTCCACCATCCGGCAAAGCCTTCGTAATCATAGGCGCCATCCTCGTTCTTCTTCAAGCTTCCGCCGCCGTTGATGACGTGGTTACTCTTCAAAGAAGAAACGGGAGACCAGCTCGAATAGAGCACTTTCATGCTTTCGCCGCGCTTGTCGGCATATTGCTTTGCAGCGTCATAGTAGGCCTTGTTGACCGAAGCCGAGCGCTCGAAATTCGTATAGCCGTATTCGCATTTGAAACGAAGAATCGAAAGGCCGCAGTCCCGGAACAGAAGATCGTAAATGGCCTGTTCGTAAGGTTTTCCGGGAACCCAGTCGGCGTACCAGGTGAAGCCTGCGCCGAAGCCGTCCATTGTCTGGTACCGGACATTCGGGTCCGGGGTGTAACTCCATTGTGCCGGTTTCGGTTCCTCCGTCGGCGTCGGGGTCACGGTGGCAGTCGGAGCCTCGGTCGGTTTACGGTTTACGCACCCGCAAAGAAGAAGCATAACTGCCGAAATAATCAATAAAATGCGTCTCATATATCCTCCTGAAAACAGGGCGGAAACCCCGTATGGAGACAGTATACTTCTTTTTTGACGGAATTTCCAACTCTATTTTGTTTTTCCTTGAAGATATCGCTTTCTTTCAGTTGAAAAATGTGACGAAAAAAGGTATTATGAAAATGCGCTTATTTGTGCTGATTGACTATGCGTCCGCCGATGCGCGGGCGGTTTACACAAATGCCGGAATCCGAACGGACCGGCGGTAAGGAGAGAATTTTGCAGACTCAAGTTAAAGGCCCTGTGGCCCCGAAAGACCCGACCGTACAAAGACCTAAGATTTATTTCCTGTTGGACGACCTCATTGCGACCTCGTTCGGCGGAGACGGAAATCCGAAGGAACTGCGCTTTTTGGAGAACCGCGTTGCGGGCAATCTGCAACTGATCTGCCCCGAGCTTCCCGACGATATTGCCGGAAGACTGCAGAAGAGCGCGGATTTTTGTGAAATCGTGCACAGCATCGGTGTCATCATGGAACCGGTATCGGAGAACGACAAGGACCAGCCGATGTCGGTAATCTTACAGCATTACGGCCACACGGACCGATATAATTCCGGAACCCGCTTGAAGATGGATGTTTTATGCGACGGCGCGGAGCGTGTATTCCCGCTTTCGGAATTCACGTTCACCGGAGACGATGACATTCTCGGAACGCTGATTCTTTCCTCTGACAGCACGGACCGTCAGGCGAAGGGAACGATTATCTTTTATCTGAACGACGGTTATACGGTGCCCGAGCCGGTGCTTGACCCGCCGATTGATTGGGAAAGCGAGAACTACCATAAGATTCTCGAGCGGTCCCTGATGTCGATGGGCAATACCACGAGACTTCGCCGAGCGATTGAAAAGGCCTCCGAGGGAGAGGACGTCACGATCGCATTTATCGGCGGCTCGATCACGCAGGGCGCAGGCGCAAAGCCGATTGAATCGAAATGCTATGCATATCGCATCTTCGAGTATTTCCGCGACACCTATGCGGAGGATCCGGAGAAGGTGCATTACGTGAAGGCCGGAATCGGCGGAACGAGCAGTGAGCTCGGTTTGCTTCGCTACGAGAAGGATGTGCTTCGAAACGGGACAGTCAATCCCGACATACTGATTATCGAATTTGCCGTTAATGACGCAGGTGACGAGACGAACGGAATCTGCTTCGAAAGCCTTGCTTCAAAGGCCTTCCACAGACAGAACGGACCGGCGGTCATTCTGCTGTTCTCGGTATTCATGAACGACTGGAACCTGCAGGACAGACTGTCACCGATCGGTTTCCATTACGATTATCCGATGGTCAGCGTTTTGGACGGTGTTACGCCGCAGTTCCCCGCCGATGCGGAGGGACATGTCATGTCGAAACGGCAGTATTTCTATGACTGCTATCATCCGACGAACGACGGCCACCGTGTCATGGCCGACTGCGTCAACTATCTGATCGAGCAGTCGCTCGCGCATGTAAGCGACGAGGTTTCCTATCCTGAGGAAAGCTGCCTCGGCCGTGAATACGAAAAGACCGTAACGGTTTACCCGGATACGCTTTCCGGTGAGTACGGAATCGAAGTCGATTTCGGCGATTTCACCGAAAACGATACGGATTTACAGATGGCGGAAAAGGATACGGACCATCACGGATCCTATACCTTTGACGGCTCCTGGAGCCGTGCCTGCAAATCGCTTGCACCGTTTACGGTGAAGATGAAATGCTCATCCTTCTTCTTCATCTTCAAGGACACCGGGGATCCTGCTTTCGGACCCTGCGACATTGTCGTGGACGGAGAAGTCAAATACGAATACAATCCGCTTGCCATCGGCTGGACCCACAGCAAAGCAATGCTTGCCGTGCCGTACGGCGAGCCTTCGGAACATATCATTTCGGTGGTTCCGAAATCTCCCGATAAGAAGTATTCCATCGTGGCATTTGCCTACACAAAGGAATAAACGCGGGAAGACAATCTTAAATCAGGAGGTGAAAGCATGGATACAGAAGCTTTTTCCCTGGAAAATGCAATGGAGCTGCTGAACGAAAAGAAGTATGCCGACCTCAGAAAGATTCTGACGGATGTGCCGGCGGCCGATATTGCCGAGATGTTCGAAGAGATTCCGAAGAACCAGTTTGCGATTCTGTACCGGATTCTGCCGAAGGAACTGGCGGCCGATGTATTTGTCGAACTGGACCCGGATTTCCAGCAGATTCTGATTGAAGCGTTCAGTGATAAGGAGCTTCGCGAAGTTCTTGACGAGCTCTACATGGATGATACGGTAGACCTGATTGAGGAGATGCCTGCCAATGTGGTAAAGCGTATTCTCGCGAACTCGTCCGCCGAGGACCGTAAGACCGTTAACGAACTGCTGAAGTATCCCGAAGACTCTGCCGGAAGCATCATGACGACCGAGTTTGTCCGCCTGAAGGAGGACATGACGGTTCGGGAAGCTTTCGCCCTGATCAGAAAGGTCGCCATTGACAAGGAGACCATTTATACCTGTTATGTAACCGATAACCGCAGTCACCTGATTGGCATGGTTACGGTCAAATACCTGCTTTTGTCCGATTATGAAGCGAAGATTAAGGACATCATGCAGGACAATGTCATCAGCGTGAAAACGCTTGATGATAAGGAAGATGTGGCGGCGACGATCAGTAAGTACGACGTGCTTGCGCTTCCGGTTGTTGACGAAGAAAACCGTCTTGTCGGCATCGTAACCGTAGACGACGCCATCGACGTCATGCAGGATGAGGCGGAAGAAGACTTCGCAAAGATGAACGCTATGGCGCCCGTGGAAACGCCGTACCTTCGTACTTCCCCGATTTCCCTGTGGCGAAGCCGTATTATCTGGCTTCTACTGTTGATGGTTTCGGCAACTTTTACCGGCATCATCATTTCCTCGTTTGAAAAGGCGCTCGCGGCACAGGTTGTGCTGACAGCCTTCATTCCGATGCTGATGGACACCGGCGGTAACTCCGGCTCCCAGGCATCCGTTACAATTATCCGTGCCATTTCCCTCGGGGAGGTGGAATTTGCGGATATCGTCAAAGTCATTTGGAAGGAGATGCGTGTTGCATTTCTCTGCGGCGTCTCATTGGCGGCGGTCACATTCGGCAAGATTTTCCTTGTCGACAAGCTTTTGCTGCACCGTCCGATTACCGTTCCCGTCGCTTTGGTTGTATGCCTGACGCTTTGCATCACGGTTTTGTGTGCGAAGCTTCTCGGATGCACGCTCCCGATGATTGTTGCCAAGCTCGGATTTGACCCGGCGGTAATGGCAAGCCCGTTCATTACCACGATTGTGGATGCCGTATCCCTGCTTGTTTACTTCGCATTTGCCATGGCCTTTTTACCGATATGAACCCGGAGGTATGATTCGTGGAAGACAAATTTGTCTCAACCAGAAAACACTTTATTTTTGCGATTTCGTTCAGCATCGTCGTCATCGCCCTGACCGAGGTGGCTACGTTTGCATATGTGCAGTCTCCGGCAGGCGTTAAGTGGGAGGATTTTCGGCTCGGGAAGTTCTTCATTCCCCTTGCCGTGAATGTTTCCACGCTGATTGCGCTTCTGATCATCCTTCACCGCCCGAATGTGCGGGATATCGTGAAGAATTACGCCTGCGTCATATCGCTTGTCATCGTATGTACCGTTGTGGTGACTTCCCATCACGATTACCCGGTCCTTCTGGCCGTGTTTGTGGTTCCGGTCATCTGGTCCATCGTATTTGAGGACAAATTCCTCTGCAGCGTGACGCACCTTTTATGTCAGCTCGGCGTGCTGCAGCTTACGGTTTCCTCGTCCATTCTGACGAAGAACAATCTGATTAACATGGACGCCGACAATCTGGCGGACAGAATCACCGATTTTTTGAAATCAAGCCCGAAGGGCGTCATCACCGGTGAGGACATTCTCCGAATCAGTGTCGAAACCCGCACGAATACGCTGTGGGTCAACATCATCCTCGGCATCATCCTGGTTGCCACAGCAAGGCTTTTCGGCTATCTGATGCTTTTGCAACTGCAGAAAAAGGATTCGATCCTGCAGACGCATGAGAAGGATAACATGGCACTTGAAAAGCAGCTGCTCCGCGACCAGATGACAGGACTTTACAACCATACCGCGTTCTACGAATTTTTGGACCGTTGCGTAAAGATGAAGGGCGACGAGCCGCTTACGCTCGCGGTTGTCGATATCGACGATTTCAAGAAGGTAAATGATACCTATGGCCACGATAACGGCGACGAGGTCATTCTGACCCTCTCTAAGATTATGCAGGCACATTGCGGTGCCGATAACTATGTATGCCGTTACGGCGGTGAGGAATTTGCCGTCATCTTCCCGAATTCGAGAGAGAAGGAAGCACGCCAGATCATGCAGAACATTTTGGAGGAGTTCCGCAACACGCATTATGACTGGCACAGCGGAAGCATTTCGTTCAGCTGCGGCGTGTTCCAGTGCAGTGCTTACCGGATGAATGCGGAAGAATTCTTCCAGATTACCGATAAGCTCCTTTATAAGGCAAAGCATAACGGCAAGAACCAGGTTTGCGGCGGTCAGTAAGCGCGTAACGTCTGCAAGGCAGACGAAGAGGATATATATTCAAGGAGGACTAAAAGATGATCATCGGATCAAACCTTCCGAACATTCCCTGGCAGGAGAGACCTGAAGGATGTTCGGACATCGTATGGCGCTATTCGGAGAACCCGATTATCGGGCGTCATGCAATCCCTTCGGCGAACAGCGTTTTCAACAGCGCAGTCATTCCGAAGGACGGAGCTTTCGTCGGCGTGTTCAGAAGTGACAGCCGGGCGATGGAGCAGCAGCTCTTTTTGGGAAAGAGCAACGATGCTGTCAATTGGGACATTGAGCACGACCCGCTCCCGCTTTTCAATGAGGACGGAAGTCCCGCAGGAACGGCAAGAGGTTACGACCCTCGTGTCTGCAGGATTGAGGACCGCTACTATGTAACGTGGTGCGCCCCTTTTGAGGTAACGAACGCCCCCACAATCGGCGTGGCGTATTCCTATGACTTCAAGACGTTTTACCGTCTTCCGAACGCTTTTCTTCCGTTTAACCGTAACGGCGTGATGTTCCCGCGCAAGATTAACGGCAAGTACATGATGCTTTCCCGTCCGTCGGATAACGGCCATACGCCTTTCGGCGACATGTTCCTTTCCGAAAGCCCCGATATGGTGCACTGGGGATGCCATCATCATGTCATGAGCGCCGGCGGCTGGGCATGGACCAAAATCGGTGCCGGCCCGATCCCGATTGAGATTGACGAAGGCTGGCTGCTTTTCTTCCACGGCGTCGGAACGACCTGCAACGGCATGATGTATTCGGTCGGCGCGGCGATTCTTGATAAGGACGAGCCCTGGAAGGTGAAGTACCGCTGCAAGCCCTTCCTGCTTCATCCCGAGACGATGTACGAGTGCGTCGGAGACGTTCCGAATGTCTGCTTCCCGTGCGCGACTCTTACGGATGCCGCAACGGGCCGGATTGCCATCTATTACGGTGCGGCCGACACGGTTGTCGCCATGGCATTTGCCAAAGAGGATGAGCTTGTCCGCTACATCAAAGATAACGCTTTATAAGGGTTTCACGGCCGCGCACCGGGTACGACGGTGTGCGGCTTTTTTACGTCTGGCGGGAAGAAAAGATGGTAAATGTTATTGACATAACGCTGCGTATGTGGTAATATGACGGAAAGCCCGAAAGCGGGCAAAGGAGGGAGTTTTATCATGGAAGAAGCTAAGAAACCCGAACGTTATAAAGAGCCTTCCAACTGGAAGGGATATGTAATACCGTGCGCGGTTGCACTGCTTTACGGAGCAATTTCGTATTATTTCATTCTTCCGCCGATCAACGTTTTCAGCTCAGGATTCTGGGGCTGGCTGATGTCGGTGGCATTTTTCTACCTGCTCGGCATCATTGTGATGCATACGAAGAACGGGCAGTTCGACACAAAGAATTACAAGGGAATGGATTATAAGATTGCCCTCATTGCAATCGGGGCATGCCTCGTAGTGCTTGTCCTCGGCGCAATTGTTTCTTCGAAGCTGCTTAACGCAAGACGCTATGCAGGTCTCATCAAAGTGGATTCGGCCGTATTCGAAGAGGACATGCCCGAGACGACCAACGTCAGCAACATCGCGCTGATGGATACGGCGTCGGCCAGCATCATCGGTAACCGCACGCTCGGATCGCTTTCGCAGGTCGTATCGCAGTATGAGATCGGTTCGACCTATTCCCAGATCAATTATCACAATACGCCTAAGAAGGTCGCAAACCTTGAATATGCCGGCTTCTTCAAGTGGTTCCAGAACCGCTCGAACGGCATCCCCGGCTATGTCATGGTTGACCCGCTCAATAACAGCGCGGAGTACATGCAGCTTGATAAAGCCATGAAATATGCGGACAGCGCTTATTTTTCAAAGGACCTGAAGAGAGCACTCCGTTTCTCTTATCCGACGAAGATCTTCCATAAGTTCTATTTCGAAATCGATGAGCAGGGAAATCCTTACTACATCGTTTCCTGCAAGACTCCGCATGCCGGTCTGTTCGGCGCCATGGATGTGGACGAGGTCATCCTGTTCAATCCGTGCGACGGTACCTCGGAGCTTTACAAACTTGCGGATGTGCCGAGCTGGGTGGACATCGTATTTGACGGCGACCTCGCCTCTGAAAAATACAACTGGTACGGCACGCTTTCAGGCGGTTTCTTTAACAGCATCATCGGTAATAAGAACTGTAAGAGAGCCACGAACGACTACGGCTACATCGTCATTGACGACGACGTATGGTACTTCACCGGTGTCACAAGCGTGAACAAGGACGAAAGCAACATCGGCTTCATCCTGACCAACGCGCGTACCGGCGCATACAAGTTCTATCCGGTCATCGGCGCGGAAGAGTACTCCGCCATGCATGCCGCCGAAGGCGAAGTGCAGGAGAAGGGGTACAACGCTTCCTTCCCGTCCCTCATCAATGTCGGCGGGCAGGCGACCTACATCATGGTTCTTAAGGACAGCGGCGGCCTCGTAAAGCTTTACGCTTTGGTAAATGTGGAGAAGTACTCCGTCGTAGCGACCGGCCAGACGCAACAGGAGGCCATGGCGGCCTACCGCAAGATGCTTGAGAAGAACGGCATCTCCGTCGGAACGGTTGAGGATATTCCGAAGACCGTGATTACGGTCAGTGAGGTGCGCCTTGTGACCGTTGAGGACATGCCGACGGTTTATCTGACGGCAGACGACGGCAAAGTATATAAAGGCTATCTGAATCTTGACGAGAGCCTGATTCTGATCCGCACGGGCGATAAGCTTTCCGTAGTGGCGGAAAGCACGCCGATTAACGACCTTTACACAATCAGAAGTTGGACGAAGGAATAAAAACTATGACAGTATTGGAACGTTTCCTGCGCTATGTGCAGGTGGATACCTCCTCGGAGGAGGACCGGGAGTGTTTTCCGAGCACCGAAAAGCAGAAGAATCTCGGCCGCATGCTTTATGAAGAATTAAGGGAACTCGGCGCATCCGATGTCGTGACGGACGAATACGGCTACGTATACGCCAAGCTTCCCGCTACGAAGGGAGAAGAGGGCCGCAAGACCCTCGGATTCCTTGCGCATATGGATACCTCTCCGGACGCTCCCGGAGCCGGCGTAAAGCCGAAGATTACGAAGCAGTATGACGGCGGCAGCATCGTGCTGAATGCCGAAAAGAAGATTGTGCTGTCCCCGGAGGAATACCCCGAGCTTTCCGCTTATGTCGGAAAGACGATCGTGACATCCGACGGCACCACGCTTCTCGGCGCGGATGACAAGGCGGGCGTTTCGGAAATCATGACGATGCTCGAATACTTCTTAACCCATCCGGAGGTCAGCCACGGCCCGATTGCGGTCGCATTTACCCCGGACGAAGAGGTCGGAAGAGGCGTTGATTTCATCAACCTTACGCAGTTCGGCGCGCAGGAAGCCTATACGGTGGACGGCGGCGGAATCGGCGAGATCGAGTATGAAAACTTCAATGCGGCAGCCATGGCCGTTACGGTGAACGGCATCAGCGTGCACCCCGGCGACGCGAAGAATAAGATGAAAAATGCCATCCGGATCGGCATGGAATTCGACGGCATGCTTCCTTCAGAGGAGATTCCCGAGAAGACGGAAGGATACGAAGGCTTCTTCCATCTGATGCATTTTACGGGAGACGTGGAGCACGCGAAGCTGGTTTATATCATCAGAGACCACGACCGTGCGCGCTTCGAGCAGAGGAAGAGCCTTGCCGCATCGGCAGCAGAGGCGCTGAATCTTCTGTACGGCGAGGGTACTGTCACAGCCGATATAAAAGACTCTTACTATAATATGCGCGAGAAAATCGAAGAGGGCCACATGGACCTGATTGACCGGGCCGTGCAGTTCACGAAGGAGCTCGGCATTCAGCCGGTGATTAAGCCGATTCGCGGAGGCACGGACGGAGCAAGGCTTTCCTTCATGGGAGTTCCGTGCCCGAACCTTTTCACGGGCGGACACAATTATCACGGACGGTTTGAGTACTGTGTGGTTGAGACGATGGAAGCGGTGACGGAGCTTCTGATCAGACTGGCAAGGTAAAGCTGCTCAATTGTTAAAAGTTTGTTAAATTTCCGAAATGATGTTGGTAAATATCGTTTACATGTGCTATAATGCAAAGTACCAGGAACGAAAAATCTTTCGGGAGGGAAATTTATGTATCAGGAACAATTAAATCACCTGGAAAGCCTCAGAAAGAAAGCTAAGAACGGGGTACTTATCATTATCGCCGTCATTGTCGGCGGCATCCTGATCGGACTGTTCTCCATGCATTTTCTCCTGATTCCGGTTGCCATCATTGCCGGCATCATCGTGTATTTCGTAGCGTACAAGAACGCTTATAAGGAATACGTACGGTTCTTCAAAAACGAGTTTATCTCGGGACTGATCCGGGGGCTGATTCCGGACGCCGTGTACGAACCGAATTCCGGCTTTGACAGGCAGATGGTTTCCGGAACCGGACTGATGATGATGGGTAACATCTATCACAGTGAGGATTACATCAGGGGAAGTTACGACGGTGTTCCCTTTGAACGCGCGGACGTGCTGATTCAGGATGAATCGACAGACTCGGACGGAAACACTTCAACGACCACCTATTTCCGCGGTCGGTGGATGATTTTCGAAAGCAACAAGAATACTTCGGCTGACCTGCAGATCATCGGAAAGGGCTTCGGCTACGCCAGAAGAAAGAAAGGCATCTTTACGAGAAAGGCAGAGCGCAGACACGTCTTAAAGACGGAGGACGAAGCTTTCAACAAAAAGTTCGATGTCCTTTGTCAGGATGACTCCGAAGCGTTTTACCTGCTGACGCCCGGCGTGATGCAGTCTTTAATGACACTCGTGCAGAGACTGGACGGAAAGGTCATGGTCGGATTTGTCGATAACCGCGTGCATGTGGCGGTCAATTCCGGAAAGGATTCTCTGGAGCCTGCGCTTTTCCGGGCATTTTCCGAAAAGGACCTGAATGAAGTGCAGAACGAAATTCAGGCGATTACCACATTCGTCAAAGGTTTGAAACTGGATCGTAGAATTTATCAATAAAAACCAAATTTGAAAGGAGGATGTGCAGTCCTTCCGGATTGCACGAAACAGTATGCCTGAAATCATCATCGGCGTAGTTGTATTGATTGTCTTTATCATTCTCGTATGGTGGATTTCCACCCTGAACGGTCTGAAGAAGACGCAGATCAAGATTGAGGAGGCTTCTTCCGGAATCGATGTGGCACTCACCAAGCGTTATGACGTTCTGACGAAGATGGTGCAGATTGCCAAGTCTTATGCGAAGTTCGAGAAGGAAACCATCCTCGAGGCTGTTAAGCTGAGAAAGGGCATGTCGATCGCCGAGAAGAACGAAGCGGCGGCAGCCATGGGAGACGTTCAGAGAGGTCTGAACATTCTCGCCGAGAATTATCCTCAGTTGCATGCAAATGAGAACTTCCGTCAGCTGCAGGTTGCAGTCATGGACGTTGAGGAGCATTTGCAGGGTGCAAGACGTGCTTACAACAGCAACGTTTCCACGCTGAATCAGAAGATTGTTACCTTCCCGACCAGCATCGTTGCCGGCGTGAGCGGAATCACCCGTCAGGCTTTCTTCGAAGCCGAGAACGAGAAGCGTGCAGATGTTAAGATGGACCTTAACATTTAATCATTGTGCGAGGGGAATTGAAAAGGGTCGGGCTCTTACGGGTCCGGCCCTTTTCGCTTGTCACTTTTTACTGTCTCTGTTAATCTGCAGTCTTTGCGGCCTCAGGGTGATGTCTCTTACCACCAGGCCCTCTCTTTGATGAACCGCCCAAATTACAGCCTCTGCCACCTCGTCGGGGCTTAAAACCGTATCCTCCGCCGTTCCTGGCCGGAAGTCGGCATTCCGATACAAATCGGTGTCCGTGAGGTCCGGATGAATCGTGATGATTCTTACGCCCTGCTTTCTTGTCTCTTCAAACAATGCCTCTGAAAAATGTGACACTGCAGCCTTGGTTGCCCCGTAGGCGCAGCCGAAGGAATTGTTGTTAAGCTTGGCCGTGACTGAGGAAATGTTGACGATGCTGCCGCTGTTTTCGCGTAATTCGCGAAGATACAAAGAGGAGAGCAGAAGCGGCACTTCCACATTGACGCTCACCATCTCGTGAATCGCAGCCGGCTTTACGGTCTCGTGAGGCCCGTAATAAGCGACGCCTGCGCAGTTGATTAGAAGGGAGAGCTTCTCTTTGATGTTTTCGGAAAGAAAGGCGGGAAGCTTTTCGGTATCCGTAAGATTAAAACATAGCATGATTAAATCCTTCGGGGTACCTGCATCGTCGAAGTTCCGGCCGATGCCGTAAACCCTGTAGCCGTCCGAAAGAAGCCTTTTTGCGACGGCAAGACCGATTCCCGATGAGGCACCCGTTACGAGTGCCGTTTTTTGTGCATTCATGTCATTTCCTCCCAGAAGAACAATTTGTCAGACGGAAGATAAGTAAGAAGCTGCTCCTTTGCGAAACGGAGCATCATGGCATTTTCCTTCGGCGCATATTGGTAGACGCCGTCAATAAGCGTGTAGGGGTAACAGGAAATCTCAGTGGGGCGGACTTTTCGCATGCGCTTAAGATAATCCGCACCGATTCGAAACGTGCCGACGCTCGCGTCCCGAACCGATTCCGCGGGGATTTCCGCAAAAACGTCATGAAAGAACGTCCCGTAAACCTCCTTAAAATCCGGGCTGAACAGCATCGGATCAAAGCAGAGCCGGACCTGTCTGCCGTCACGGATGGCTTTCTGTACGGCGCCGAGACGCTTCGTAAGAGGCGGCGTGCGGTGCTCAAATGAGCGGATTACCGAATCCGGCGATAATGTGTAGGCAAATATCATATTCTTAAGCACGGGAAGCTTAGTAATCGAATCATGCGAGGCACATTTCGTGCGAACCTCGAGCGTTAGCTCCGGCTCCTTGGCGGCAAGAGCTGCCCAGTCCTTTAAATATCCGGTAATCGGCTCGAGCGCCGTCAGATCCGTATCGAAGCTGATGCAAAGGTACAGCGGATGCTTTGAAAGCACCTTTCGGACTTCGTCGAAGATGTCCTCCGTATTGACATATAAGACCACATCGCCGGAAGGATACATGCCCTGCAGATAGCAGTATTCACAGTCGTAAGGGCAGTTCATGGCGCAGGAAGTGTAGTAAAAATGCGCCTCTCCGAAGCTTTGGCACACCGGTGCGCCCGCATAGAGATACGGCGGCTTTTTAACGGCAAGGATCAGCGCGGGAGCCTGCTTTTGAAGGGCTGCATTCTGAGCTGGCCGGTTGAAAACGTGTTTATAATCCCTGACTTTTACGGGCGTGACATCCCGAAAAGAGGAGAGAATCCGCGCCGTTTTATCATAACAAAGCGCCGCTTCCTCGATATAGATGCGCGAGAAGGTTTTACGTAAGGCTACAGTATTCACGGAATGACGCAAGGCAGGCCTTGCCCTCCTTTCTGTTTCGTACGGGAGGACGGTCCTTCCAAAAGTCCGAAACCGCATCGGCCGGATCCGTACATCGAAAGTGCAGGTAGCAAAGCAGTCTTTCGAGCTCCTCGGCCATGGCATCCGAAGCATAAAACCGCTCGCAAAGCTCCGAAAAAAGAGCCTGTTCCGCCTCGTTAAGCACAGGCGCTGCGGCAGCCGGAAGCGAGGCGCAGGCCTTTGCTTCGGCAAGTATTCTCCGAAGAATCTCTTCATCTTCGGGGCACAGATAAACCTGCAGACGTTCCGGCGGAAAATGCGACGAAAACCTGTCATATAAAGCAATTGTATCCTCATTTTCCGCTACGTAGGAAAGCACCCGGTCGGGAAAGGCGGAATCCGTCAAAAGGTCAGGATAGCGGTCCCGCCCGTTTGCATCCGTAAGCTTTACGACACGAAAACAGGACTTTTCGGGAAGCGCTGAGGGGAGCGGAGCCAGTAAAAGCGCTGCATCCGCCGGGGCAGGGCTCCACTCAGGTGTCACAGCATCAGAAGAGAGAAGAAGGGTATCCTCCTGCTCTTTTGCGCCGTTTTGAGCGGGCTTTGTCTGGTTCAATTGCATAAAATCCGCAAGAAACCGAAAGAGGGTTTTTGAAGCGGAGAAAACGTACAGCATGGCAAGCTCCGTAACCGGAAAGTATAGTGGAATCGGTCTTTTCAGTGTACCACACATTTTCCTTCGGAGCAAGGCAAAAGAGCCGGGACCATCAAAATGCAGTTTTCTGACTATTTGCAATTTTCTAAAAAAATAACTTACATTTTTCTTTATTTTGTGATAAGGTATAAGTGGAGAGAGGTGTTCTCCGGCGAAAAGGAGAGTTTTATGTTCAAGATCGGGGATTATGTCATTCACGGCAGCAACGGTGCCTGCAGGGTCGAGAAAATCGGCCCTCTT
>JAEEGH010001214.1_pt1 | contig 76391 bp, 56 predicted proteins | sample 9134181 | NCBI WGS metagenome assembly JAEEGH01 (sample SAMN16246544, study PRJNA631951) | gut metagenome | biome: gut microbiome; feature: rumen; material: DP-attached | host: Bos | place: Iran: Karaj | collected 2018-10 | reverse complement strand
GTACATTGACTATTATAATAATGAGAGAATAAAGCTTAGACTAAAAGGAATGAGCCCAGTACAATACCGGACTCAATTCCAAATGAGCAATAGTGTTTAATCCGTCCAAACTTTGGGGTTCACTTCATACCTGTCCCTTGTCATGTTTGATTCCGTGATGAAAAGGAAAAAAGTGCTCCATAAACTTGTGTACTTCATTTTTTTTGTTTATATTTGCAGCCGAAAGTTAGAAAAAGTGTAGAGAACATACACAAAACCGAACTTTGCGATGTAAATTATGAGGATAGAAAGAGACATTATCAATCAGTTTAAAGCATGGAAAGAGGCTCCCAACAGAAAGCCAATCCTGCTGAAGGGTGCCCGTCAGATAGGCAAGACGTGGGCGATGGAGACATTCGGCAAAGAGTGTTTCAAGTACTGTGTCAAGTTCGATTTTGACCGTCATCCCGAATTGAAGTCGGTGTTTCAGGTATCCAAAGACCCTCAGCGACTCATCAAAGAGTTGACGCTCTATTGTGATCAGCCGATTGTAGCAGGCGAGACACTGATGATCTTCGACGAGATACAAGAGTGCGAAGAAGCGCTGAACAGTCTGAAATACTTCCGCGAAGAAGCTCCTCAGTATCATATCATTGCCGCAGGCTCGCTATTGGGTGTGGCAGTCAAGAAGCGCAAGATGACGGTTCCTGTAGGAAATGTGAAAATTATCAACATGTTCCCTGTCACCTTCCGTGAATTCCTTCGTGCCAGCGATTTGCGTACATACGAATACATCGAGTCGTTGGATGAAATCCGCCATCTGCCCGAAATCATCATGAACAAGCTGCGCACTGAGTATCGCCGCTATCAGGTGTCCGGCGGTATGCCGGAAGCCATTGTGGCACTGCTTGAAGACAGAGGTGTCGGCGAGGTGGAGTCTGCACTTCAGGGCATTCTCGACCTCTACGAGTTGGACTTTGCAAAATATGCCGAACCACGCGAGATTCCCCGTATTCATGCCATCTGGCATTCATTGCCGGCCCAACTGTCGAAGGAGAACCGAAAATTCATCTATAAGGTCATCAAGAGTGGTGCCCGTTCAAAGGACTATGAAGATGCCCTGATGTGGTTGGAGGATGCCGGAATGATTTATCGTATCTTTAGCATCAGTAAGCCTGGCATGCCATTGTCTGCATACGAAGAGACCGACGCTTTTAAGGTCTATGCCTGTGACTGTGGTCTGCTTCGCCGTCTGGCTCATCTGCCTGCAACCGTAGTTACAGACCCCATAGCCAACTATACGGAGTTCAAGGGAGCCATGGCTGAAAATGCCGTCTTACAGTCCATCTTGCCCTTCATGGACGACCAGAAGCCATATTATTGGACATCCCCAGGAACGGCAGAAGTTGAGTTTGTCATACAATGGGACGATGAGATTATCCCCGTGGAGGTCAAGGCCGAAGAGAATATCAGTGGCAGCAGCCTCTCTGTCTATTTCAAGACATACAGTCCCCGCTATCGCATGCGTTTCTCGATGTTGAACCTCCAATTCAATTGTGGTTTACTAAGCAGTCCGGCTCCGTTGGCAGGTTGGCTCGGCAAATGGATGACACTTATAAAGTGACGCTACAAACTTATATCGCGGGGTCTGTCCCCGCGATACAAAGAAGTTGATTTTTATAAGTCTTTCCCTATTAGGTTGTTACTTGAAAATCTTCTGGGCGAACATGGTCAGGTAGATGCGCCAGTTGCGCCAGATGTGTCCGCCGTCGGTCTCTACATACTCGTACTTGTAACCCTTCGAGTCCCAGTAGTTGCGCAGGTCCACGGTGCTCTGGTAGAGGAAGTCGGTCTTACCCATTCCCATCCAGTAGAGCTTGGGATTGCTGCCGAACAGCGCGGCGCTCTGCTTGGCGAAGCTGGGGCTGTTCTCAATCTGCTTGGCAAACGAATCCTGGTAGCCGCCATTCTCCAGGTGCAGACCGGCAGAGAACAGTCCGTAGTAGTCGAAGGTCTTGGGGTAGAGCAGGCTGACGTGGAAAGTGTGGCCGCCACCCATTGACAGACCACAGACGGCACGGCCCTCGCGCTTCTTGATGGTGCGGTAGTGGCTGTCAACATAGTTGACGATGTCCATGAAGCTCTCGGGAATAGAAGCCACAGCGGGTTCCTTAGGTCCTGTGCCTCCGTCGCGGAACCCAGGGGTGTACATCCCGAACGACCACTCGCCGGGGGCAGCCTGACAGTTGGGGTTGCCATTGGGCATGACCACAATCATGGGCTTTGCCTTGCCAGTGGCAATCAGGTTGTCGAGAATCTGGGCAGCACGTCCGAGTTCGCTCCATGCGTTCTCGTCACCGCCGGCACCGTGCAACAGATACAGAACGGGGTATTTGCCTCCCTTGTCGTAACCTGCGGGAGTATAGACGGTCATGCGGCGCTGCATCTTCAGCGTAGGACTGTTGTACCATACCTTGGAGAGATTGCCGTGGGGCACCTCGTTCACCTTGTACAAATCGCCCTTGTCGCCCTTCTGGTCGCTAACGATAAAGATATTGGTAAAAGAAACAATGTCGCGGTTGACGTAGATATTGGCGGGGTCTTTCACGCCCGTCAGTCCGTCGATGTTGAAGGTGTAGCTGTACATCTCAGGTACCAGCTTCTGGGTGGTGTAGCTCCATACGCCGTTCTTGCCCTCCACGAGCTGGGCCACTCCCGGGGCATCGTAGGTGCCGTAGCCCTCCACCTGAATGGTCTGAGTAGGCAGAAAATCGCCAGTGACCTCGACTTTGACAGCCTTGGGGGCATATAGGTTGAAGGTTACCGTTCCGTCATTATTAATGACTGGCGACTGTACGCTGGCACTATTGAAGAGCTTCTCCTGTGCCGATGCTCCGAGGCAAACCATTGCCAGAGCCATTGTTAGAATTGATTTTCTCATTGTCATTATAAGTAGTTGTAGTACATTTGGTTGCAAAGATAGTGAAAAAAAGGCGGATATTAAAATAAATAAGGGTTTATTTTTGGTTTTTCATTCGGTTTGCATTATCTTTGCAGGCGAAAAAGAAAAAACGACGAAGAAATGACATTATATCCCAAACTGATTATGGACGCGCTGGCAACGGTGACGTATGCCGGCACGAAGAAGAACGTGGTAGAGAGCGGCATGGTGGCTGACCAGCCAACAGTAACCCCCCTCAATTCCCCCGAAGGAGGGACGAACTGGAAGGTTAGTGTAGTGTTGGAATTTCCAAGAGACACGGACCCGTTCCTGAAGTCGACGGTGAAGGCTGCCGAGGCGGCTATCAAATACCATTGCCGCAATGCGGGCTTTGCTGAAGACGTCGAGGTGGAGATCCAGACGGAGTTCAAGTCGAAGCCACGTCCCGAAGTAGGAAAGATGCTGCCCCAGGTGAAGAATATCATCGCCGTAAGCTCGGGTAAGGGCGGCGTGGGCAAGAGCACCGTATCGGCCAACCTCGCTATCGCCCTGGCACGCCTGGGATACAAGGTGGGACTGCTGGACTGCGACATCTTCGGTCCGTCGATGCCCAAAATGTTCCATGTGGAGGACGAGCGTCCCTATGCCGTCAAGGTGGACGGGCGCGACCTGATCTGTCCCATCGAGGCTTATGGCATCAAGATGCTGTCCATCGGTTTCTTCGTATCGCCCGATACGGCTACGCTGTGGCGTGGCGGCATGGCGACGAATGCGCTGAAACAGCTGATTGCCGATGCCGACTGGGGCGAGCTGGACTACTTTATCCTTGACACGCCTCCCGGCACCAGCGACATTCACCTGACGCTGTTGCAGACGCTGGCCATCACGGGTGCCGTCATTGTCAGCACGCCTCAACAGGTGGCACTGGCCGATGCGCGCAAGGGCATTGACATGTATCGCAACGAGAAGGTGAACGTGCCCATTCTGGGACTGGTGGAAAACATGGCTTGGTTCACGCCCGCTGAACTGCCTGAGAACCGTTACTATATCTTTGGCAAGGAGGGTTGCAAGCAGTTGGCACAGGAGATGAACGTGCCGCTGCTGGCTCAGATTCCCTTGGTGCAAAGCATCTGCGAGAGTGGCGACGCGGGCGAACCTGCAGCGATGAATAGCGATACGGCCACGGGACTGGCCTTCATCAATCTGGCACAGGCCGTTGTGACGGTAGTGAACAAGCGCAACCGCGAACTGCCCAAGACGAACATTGTAGGGGTGAAGAAAGGATAGCAACCCCCACCAAACCTCCCCGAGGGGAGGCTTTAGGTCACTCCCCCTCGGGGGAGACGAAGGGGGGTCTTACTGGTCGGGGTTTTCGACAAAGCCCTGATACTTTGGGACGAGCGCTGACATGACGCTGTCGTAAGCCTGATTCATGGTGGCCTGCACGTTTTGCGGTCCCTGCCCGACGGGATAGACGGGCTGATGGATAGTAAGCGACAGCGGATGCCATGTGGCAAAGTGCCAGTCCTTCATGCGGGGCATGACATTGAACGAGCCGTTGATGGTCAGCGGAACGACAGGCAGCTGCAACTCGTCGGCCAGCGCAAAGGCTCCCTTCTTGAAAGATGCCATATGACCCGTGAAGGAGCGTGCCCCCTCAGGGAATACCACCACTGAGCAGTTGCCCGTTTCCAGAATATGGCGTGCAGCCTCGTAGGTGTGGCGCACCTTCCCCACCCCACGCTTGTCGACCATAATCTGGTGCGACTTACGACAGGCATAGCCCACGAAGGGAATCTTGTTAATCTGATGCTTCATCATCCACTTGAAGTTACGGTCCAGAAAGCCATAAATCAGGAAGATGTCGAAAGCACCCTGATGGTTGGACACAAAGACATACGACTGATTGGGTTCCAGGTTTTCACGTCCCTCGACCTTGACGGGCAACAGGAAGGCACGGGTAATGGTACGCGCCCACCAGCGACCAGGGTAGTAACCCCAATAGTGACCATCGCCAATGGTACAGCCCACTCCCACAAGAATGGCCGTCCAGATGGTCATGACAATGGTGACGGGAATAGCAATGAAAACCTGATAAACACAATATAGAATCCGCTTCATATCTTTAACTTCTCTAACTTCGTTAACTTCCGTAACTTCTTTAACTTCTCTTCTTCAACGTAATCTGTACGATTTCGCCAGGCACGCCCAGACGGAAGGGAATGAGCGCTCCCAAGCCCGTAGACACAAACAGTGCGCAACGGTCCTCGTAAGCCCAGCCGCCCCAGACCTCATACGACAACGCTGCCGGTGACCAGCCAAACAGCTGGAACTGTCCGCCGTGAGTATGCCCGCTGAGCGTCAGCTGTGGCTGGCATTGGGGCAGGATTTTCTCGCGCCAAGCGGTGGGATCGTGCTGGAGCATGAGGATAAATGGCGAAGAGTTTGCAGAAAGTCCTGCCAAAGTCTTGGCGACATCGCCCCTACGCGGCATGCGTTTCGGTTTGCCCCAGTTCTCCATACCGGCAATGACTATGCTGTCGGAGTCGCGACGAATGATGCTGTGCTCGTTCAACAGCAGACGCCATCCGAGTTCACGTTCAAACTGTATCGTCTGGCGCAACAGGGTCTCCTTCGTAGCCTCGTCACAATCCAGATAGGTGGGATAGTCGTGATTGCCCAGCACGCTGTACACGCCGTCCTTGGCATGCAACTGCCTAAGCACGGACTTAAACTCGTCCAGTTCGTCGGGATGCAGGTTCTGCAAATCGCCCGTAAAGACAATCACATCGGGCTGCAGGGCATTGATGCTGTCGACGGCACGTTGCAACAGCCACTGGCGCGAACCACTCATCGTGGCAATATGGGCATCGCTGAACTGCACGATGCGATAGCCGTCGAACGACTGAGGCAAATCTTTAGAGACAAAGTCGTAGCGATGGACTTCCAAATCCTGGTATCCGACAAAATGTCCAAAGAGCACCAGCCCCCATATTATTAAGGTACACGCGAAGGCCCCTTTGCACCAATGGCGTTTCGGCATGAGCCATCGACAAAGCAGAACCAACAACAACGGAACTACGACGAGTCCCATAATCATAAAGAAAGGAATGGCATAACGTGCTATCATGACAGTGAATGATTAAAACTTATTTCTTCGCCGAGGACAGCATCGTTGACCACCCCGCCGTGATAAACGGTCTGACCGTTGCACAGCGTGCGCTCGACGCACCACTGATACTCGTGGCCCTCCATGGGGCTCCATTTACACTTGCTCTCAATGATATCCTTGGTGACAGTCCAAGGGGCATGGGGACGCACGATGGTGATGTCGGCACGATAGCCCTCACGCAAGAAGCCACGCCCTACGACGCCAAACAGGCGGGCCGGATTGTGGCACATCAGTTCCACCAGACGCTCTATGGTAAGCACGCCCTGGTCGACTAGTTCAAGCATGGTAACCAGCGAGAACTGTATCATGGGCATGCCCGATGCAGCCTTCACACAGCCACCCTGTTTCTGTTCCAACAGATGGGGAGCATGGTCGGTTCCTACGACGCTGATACGCCCGTCGTTCAGGGCTTCGCGCAACAGGAACTGGTCGACAGGAGTCTTGATGGCGGGGTTCACCTTGATGCGAGCACCCAACCGCTCGTGGTCGAGCTGGGTGAAATAGAGATGTCCCACGCAAGCCTCAGCGGTAATCTGCCCCCCAAGCAAGTCCAGTTCCTCGGCGGTGGAGATATGAGCGATGTGCAGGCGGGTGCCGTATTTTCGGGCCAGTTCGACAGCCTTGCGCGACGATGCCAGACAGGCCTCCTCGCTACGAATCAGCGCATGCAGACTAACCTGAGGGTCTTCGCCCCAAGCCTGCTGCACTTCCTGCATATTGCGGTTGATGATGTCGGTATCCTCGCAATGGGCCATCAGGGGCAGGCGGCAGCTCTTGAAGATGCGCTCTAACGACTGTTGGCGGTCGACCAGCATGTTTCCCGTCGACGACCCCATGAAGAGTTTCACACCCGGAATGCGGCTGGCATCCAGTAGTGCAAAGCTGTCGGCATTGTCGTTGGTGGCACCATAGAAGAACGAATAGTTCACGTGGCTCTTCGTCGCGGCCAGACGGAACTTCTCGTCCAGCGCCTCGGGCGTAGTGGTCTGGGGCACACAGTTGGGCATATCGAAATAACTGGTCACGCCACCTGCTGCCGCTGCACGGCTCTCGCTGTCGATGTCGGCCTTCTGCGTCAGGCCGGGCTCACGGAAATGCACGTGGTCGTCGATAATGCCAGGCAATACGTAACAACCCGAGGCATCAATCGTTTCGTCAAACGATGCCTCGGGCTGTTGTCTTGTAATTTCTATGATGTTGCCGTCCTCAACGACGATGAAGCCGTCAGAGATACGTCCTTCATTGACAATATGTCCTCCCTTGATGAGCGTCTTCATGGCTGGGGGATGTTGGTCAGCGGCGCAGGAGTCTGTGGGGCAACGGTATCCGTAGGCAGCGGGGCTGCACCAGCGGGTTCCTTCAGACCAGTCATACGATCCTCGTTCTCCTGAGCAGCATGGTAGTACTCTTTCACGTATGGATCGTTCTTGAACGTATTCGTGGCCTTCGACATGATATACTCAATCTGTGGTGTCAGAATGGGGAACCGATACTGGCCCGTAATCATCTGGAATACGCCAGGGCCCAGCACGTTGTCAAAATTATCCTCGATAAACTTTGTCACCAAATCATCCTCCTCCTGGGCAATCTGAGCTGCTTCGGCGCTTAACTGCTCATCAATGGCCTGTTCGTCGATACCCTCGAGAATCATCTGGTTCTGCTTATGACCCAGCTCATTCATGCGATTCATCAGCTGATTGTGTCGGTCGATAAACCTATAGAGGCTGTCGTTGAGCGGCGTACCCCCCACACTGGGACCAGTAGGACCAATCTTCACCTGGATGTCGCCTTCTTCGAGTACAACGGGCAGCAGACTCTCGTCATCCATAAAGAGGTTGACCATGCGTATCGTATCCAGCAAGCCGGCAAAATGGAATTCGCCGTGCACGACGTCGCAGGAGTCAATGCTCCTGACTTCACCGGACTTCAAGGCTTTCAAGTACAGTTTGCTACCGTCGAGCGCTGACACCGACGACGAGCCGGTGACGTTATAGGAACGGGCACAGGAAGCAAACAAGGCCACCACAAGAGATGCGTATAGTATTTTGTTCATAAACAATCGATAGTATGCTTTTTTCTCTAAATCGATTGCAAATGTACTATCTTCTCATGAATTAAGAAAAAATATTTGCTCATTTTAAAACATTTGAGCAATTATTTAGCGTTTTTTTGCGTCTTTCTCCAGTTCGTGGGCTATTCTGTGGCTGGCATAGAGTTGCAAGACGGCAGCAACGAGCAACACCACAATCCAATTATTGTGTACATATTTCACATACGACAGGTACTGGATTCCCAGAAAATTGCTCGTATTGGCAAACATCAGCAGGGCAGCCAACAGAAAGAGCACATCGCTCAAAATCATGATTCTCCGCAAACGGCGAATCACAAAGTCGCTGCCCTCGTAGCGCTGGCGCAACTGCATAGCCACAAACAACAAGGCACCAGGGGCATAGACATAAGGTGCCCACGACTGCAAGAACAGGCTGGCTCCCGAGCCGACAACCATCAACAGGCCTCCCAACAAGAGGAGGATACTTTCTACGTTACTGAGCTGGCGCATCGTTCACCTCCTTTGGCTGGTCGTCGCTAAGCACGAAGATATCCTCTTCGTCAGTCTTCATGAAATAGCGCTCACGGGCAATCTTCTCGATAGCCTTCGGATTGCCATCCAACTCGCGGATCCGATCCTGATTACTCTGGTTCAGTTCTTCATACTTCTGAATTTCGTCCTCCAACTCACTAATATACTGTTTGTTGCGGATATGGTGCCACACGCTGTTATCATCCACAAAGCCTATCAGCACCACCGCCAGAACAGTCACTACGACATATTTCAGAGCCGGAATACGCATGATGCGAAGCAGTATCGATTTGACTTTCTTCATAACATTTTTTCTTTTTCGCTTGCAAAGATACAAAAAATTAAGAATTAAGAATTAAGAATTAAGAATTATTTTGTACCTTTGTGCGCAAATAAGTTTCAAAACATGGAAGAATATATTGTTTCTGCGCGAAAATACCGCCCGATGTCGTTCGACACCGTGGTAGGACAACAGGCGCTAACCACCACACTGAAGAATGCCGTCAAGAGTGGTAAGCTGGCTCACGCCTACCTCTTCTGCGGACCTCGCGGCGTGGGAAAGACTACCTGTGCACGTATCTTCGCCAAAGCCATCAACTGTCTGACGCCTACTGCCGACGGCGAAGCCTGCGGTCAGTGTGAGTCGTGTCAGGCGTTCAACGAACAGCGCTCGTTCAACATCTTCGAGCTCGATGCAGCCTCGAACAACAGCGTCGAGCACATCAAGACGCTGATGGAACAGACGCGCATCCCGCCTCAGGTTGGCAAGTACAAGGTGTTTATCATCGACGAGGTGCACATGCTCTCGACGGCAGCTTTCAACGCTTTTCTGAAGACGCTTGAAGAGCCACCCGCACACGTCATATTCATTCTCGCCACCACCGAGAAGCACAAAATACTGCCCACGATTCTGAGTCGTTGTCAGATTTACGACTTCGAGCGCATGACGGTGAAGGACACCATCAACCACCTGAAGTCAGTGGCCGAGAAGGAGGGCATCACCTACGAGGAAGAGGCGCTGGCAGTCATTGCCGAGAAGGCAGACGGTGGCATGCGTGACGCCCTCAGCATTTTCGACCAGGCGGTATCGTTCTGCCAGGGCAACATCACCTACCAGAAAGTCATCGAGGATCTGAACGTGCTCGACTCCGAGAACTATTTCCAGATCATCGACCTCGCTATTATAAATAAGGTAACGGACATCATGGTGCTGCTCAATTCAGTCATCAACAAAGGTTTCGACGGCGGACTGCTCGTGCAGGGACTGGCCAAACACGTGCGCAACGTGCTGATGGCCAAGGACCCGCAGACACTTCCCCTGCTGGAAGTGAGCGACCAGCAGCGCCAACGCTATCAGGAGCAGGCCAAGAAAGCCGACACCCGATTCCTGTATCAGGCCTTGCGATTGATGAACCAGTGCGACATCAACTATCGCCAGTCGTCGAACAAACGACTGCTCGTAGAGTTGACACTCATCGAGATTGCCCAGATTACGCAACCCGACGATGCGCCAGGCAGTGGGCGTCAGCCCAGAAGATTGAAATCCCTGTTTAAGCAACTGATGCAACAGCCTCAGCCCAAGAAAGCAGCTCCACAGGTGGCTGCGGCTGAGCCTGTGGCGTCAACCCCCACTGCACCCGTTACCCAACTGGTTCCCCGTCTCGCTTCACAGCCCGTACCGGCAGGCCAGTCAGCTCCTGCTTCCTCACAGCGTTCTCGCAAACTGATGACTTCCATCACCAGTTCCTGGGACAAGCTGCGCCAGGATCTCAAGAACAAACATGCCTCAATTGCCACTGGCGATGCCCCCGCTGGCGACGCCACACAAGACAACCATTCGTTCACCCAGGAAGACCTGCAAATTGAGTGGCTGTCGATGTGTAATCGCATGCCCCAACACCTCAGTGGCATTGCCACTCGCATGAAGAACATGAACCCCGTCATCACCGAACTGCCGGCTATCGAAGTGATGGTGGAAAACCAACTGGCACTCGACCAGATAGAACAAATCAAGGGCAGCATCATCAACACCTTGAAACGCGACCTCCAAAACACAGCTATCACACTCACCATCCGGGTGGCAGAACACAAGAAGGGCGAACGAATCCTGTCGCGTCGTGAACAATACGAACAAATGGCAAACGAAAATCCCTCAATCGCTAAATTGAGGGATCTCCTGGACCTTAATCTGGCCTAACACTTCTTTTCCTTTATTCTTTTATCTTTCTTTAATAGGGTGTCCAATTTGATGTACCCGTTATGCAACAAGTAAATTTCTCCTTTTACTCATAGGATTAGTCTTGAGGTGCTCAGTCTTCCATTGTTTTACCTCATTGACCGTTCTTCTTTCCATGATGGTCTTGATGTCTATTTTGGCAGCATCTTCAAGGTTGCACGCCTTTGGCCTGAGAGGGATGTAAAGTATGGACTCTGTAAACCCGTTAGTCTTGTTTGAAGGCATGGAGTCCTTGAAGATACCGAAGTCAGATTCGATGATGTCGGATGATACGTTGTGGTTTGAATGCTCTACCGTCAGAAGTGCACTCTCCGTGTCCAAATAGGATATAATAAGCCTGTGAAGCAGTCTCATCCTTTCGTTTCCATCAAGCAGCCGTTGGTTGAGGACTCTCTTGCATTCGGCCACAGTCTCGACTGAAAATCCTTCCTGCTTGCACATCTTCATGATGTCAGTATATGTTGTCATCACTTCATCAAGTTCCTCTACGAGGCTGGCACTCCTTGGTACGAAAGAGAAATAGTACTTCTCGTCCTTGGTCATCCTCGGGTAGTTCTGCAAAACCTTCTTCGCCCAGTCTGCTATCGGATACATGTTCATGAAACGTGCCATGCTCCTCTGCTTTGGCGGCATAAGATATGCGAATTTGGTCAGTGCCAGGTGCTTGGTGTTGGCCACGAGATTCTTGAAGGCTACAAACTCCTCGTCCTTCTCGTACACCTGTTTGAGGAACACTGCCAGCGTGTGGCTTATATCCCGATGGTGGGGCAGATCCAGCTGCCCAATTGCTTTCGAGAGGTTCTTCCCGTTGTCAGTAATGTAATACTCCGGCTTATGTCCTTGTTCCTGTGCTATCTCCTCGCAGAACTCCTTCACCTTGGCGGCAGGCCAGTTCTCAGAGACTGCCATGCCAACAACCTCCTCATCAGCATGGGTGAGTGCCTTCCCCGTGTGGTCTGCAGGTACCTTGAGCGCCAGAAGCATCTGCTGATCCCCAACCGAGATGCTCGCGTCCATGATGATGGCATAGGCTTCGTCCAGCGTTCTGTCCTTATGTTTGATGGCATCCAGTCCCATCTTGGCAAGCCACGTCCTTATAGTCGTATGACAGGGAGATTCGCCAAGAAGGCCATGAAACATGAAGTTGAACACCTCCATACTCTTTGCTGCCTTGCGGGGACTACTGCCCACGTAGATGCAGAGAAGGAATGCCGTCATCATCATGAATCCGGAGTAAGTGTACCGTTTAACAGCTTCAAAAGTAATTGTTGCTGTTCTTTGCTCAGCGTTACGGTCCTGGCGTCTTTTTTTTTCGACGCTTTGCTGTTTGCCCGTTTGGCCTTACGAACATCTGACTTCAACTCCTTAATCTCTTCCTGTGCCTTGGCAAGCTTCTGCTCCAACCGCTCAATTTTCTTGTCTTTATTCATATCTAACTATCTGATTTTCAGATACAAAGATACAAAAATTACCCGACATACGCAAGCTTTTTAGGCGTTATTTTATGACTTAAAGTGTTAAAAATCAATAAGTTACAGGGGCTCTTGCTTAGGCATTTGGGGACATCAAATTGGACACCCTATTTCTTTAACTCCTCTAACTCCTTAAATCAGCGCCATTCCCAGTTTCTTGCACTCCTGACGCATATCGTCCGGCCAAATTGAGGCCTGAATCTCGCCTATATGTCCCTTGTGCAACAGCACCATGCATAGTCGGCTCTGACCGATACCACCACCAATGCTCAACGGCAGTTCGTCGTTTAGCAGCTTCTGGTGGAAATAGAGCTGTTCGCGTTCTTCCTTGCCTTCAAGCTTCAACTGACGCAACAGCGACGTCTTGTCCACACGGATACCCATTGACGACAGTTCAAACGAACGTCCCAGTACGGGATACCAAATCAGGATGTCGCCGTTCAGACCTTCCAGACCATTCTCACCCATCGTCGACCAGTCGTCGTAGTCAGGAGCACGGCCGTCGTGCTTCTCGCCGTTCGACAATTTGCCACCAATACCGATGATGAATACGGCACCATAAGCCTCACAGATAGCATCCTCACGCTCCTTCGGAGTCTTGTCGGGATACATCTTCAGCAGTTCCTCGGCATGTATGAAATGAATCTTCTCGGGCAAGAAGGGCTTAATCTGGGTGTAAGTCTCACAGGTCAGATACTCCGTACGACGGATAGCGGCATAGATACGCTCCACCACATTCTTCAGATAGGCCACTGTGCGCTGCTCCTTCGTAATCACAGCCTCCCAGTCCCACTGATCCACGTACAACGAATGCAGGTTGTCCAGTTCCTCGTCAGCGCGAATGGCGTTCATATCGGTATAGATGCCGTAACCCGGCTCTATCTTGTACTCAGCCAACGACAATCGCTTCCACTTCGCCAGGGAGTGAACCACCTCGGCCTTCGCATCGCCCAAGTCCTTGATGGGAAACGACACAGCGCGTTCCACACCGTTCAAATCGTCGTTGATACCCAGTCCCTTCAATACAAACAAGGGAGCCGTCACACGCCGCAGGCGCAATTCCGTGGAGATATTCTGTTGGAAAAACTCTTTAATCAGTTTAATACCCTGCTCCGTTTGTTTCATGTCGAGCAGGGATACGTAATCGATGGGTTTTATCAGTTGACTCATAACCTTTGTTTTCATTTTAACCGACTATCCGGTCATTTTGGCGGGCAAAGTTACAAAGAAAATATTAATTTGCAAACAAAACGACCATTTATTTTTGCAAATTGATAGTTTTTCTTGATTTCTGCTAACTTTTTGCACCACCATTAGCCCGTTAACAAATCATAATTCTCAATTTTCAATTCTCAATTTTCAATTATTTATTGTAACTTTGTCCCCGTTTTAGTCAACTGCACCCGTAGTTTAAAGGATAGAATAACGGATTCCGGTTCCGTTGGTCACGGTTCGATTCCGTGCGGGTGTACCTATTTTCAACTCAAAACCAAACACATCACACGTCATGAATACCATATTTATTGTATTACCGATACTGACGCTGCTCATGTTCGACCTCGGACTAGCCTTGCGCCCCAAGGATTTTCGCCTTATCGTGGAACAGCCTAAGGCAGTGTTGGCCGGACTGACGGGACAAATCCTCCTGTTGCCCTTGATAGCCTGGGGAGTAGCAAGCGGATTCCAGTTGGAACCGCTGTTCTTTCTGGGTCTGATGCTTATTGCTTGCAGCCCAGGCGGCAGCTCCAGTAATGTGTTTTCCATGTTGGCAGGCGGCAACGTGGCTCTATCAGTATCGCTCACAGCTCTGAGCAGCGTCATCACGCTGTTTACGGGACCGTTCATCATGGATATCATGACCCGTCAGGTCGGCTCGGCCATGAACGTCCACCTGCCCGTAGGCAACCTGCTCATGCAGAATCTGGTACTCATGGCCGTCCCCATAGCCATCGGCCTATGGATTGCCGTGCGCAACGAACAGTTGGCCGAGCGCATGCACGCCGTACTGAAGAAACTGGCATTCCCGTTACTACTCGTGCTCATAACGGTGTTCTACATACAAAACCGCGAAATCATCATGCACGAATTCCCAGCTTTGGGACTCTGCGTCACCGTTCTCATCCTTTTGTCCATGCTGGGCGGTGTCATCCTGTCGTGGCTCATGCGACTGACGGGACGCGACCAGCGCACCATCATCATTGAAATAGGCATGCAGAACGCTGCACAGGCCATCACCGTGGCCAGCAGCCCATTTGTGTTCAACAACGACGTCATGGCCATTCCCGCCATCATTTATTCGCTGATGATGAATGTCGTTTTGTTGACTTACGTAGGCATCATAAAGCGACAAACTGTCAGTTATAACTGACATCTTGACACTTCGCTTCTCGTTGGCATCAATGTTGCATCATGGGTGGATGAAAGCCGAAAGGCAATCGGAAACGAATTAACATTATGTCTAACATTTAAAAGTATAATTGGAGGTAACGATTATGATGCCAATGAGAAGTAACAACTGGATTCCCGCCGTGTTCAACGACTTGTTCTACAACGACTATATGCCGAAGGCAAACTGCACGGCTCCCGCTATTAATGTGAAAGAATCGGACAAAGCCTACACTGTTGAACTGGCCGCTCCGGGCATGAAGAAGGAAGATTTCAATGTTCACATCAACGACGACGGCAATCTCGTAGTCAAGATGGAGCACAAGGAAGAACACCACGAGGACGACAAGACCACACGCTATCTGCGTCGCGAGTTCAGCTACTCGAAGTACGAGCAGACGCTGATACTCCCCGACGACGTCAAGAAGGAGTCCATCTCCGCCAAGGTCGACAACGGCGTGCTCACTGTAGAACTGCCCAAGATGGTAGAAGAGAAAGTCAAGCTGTCGCGTCAGATAGATATTGCATAAAGGAGGTATTAAGGTAAAAAGATTGTAAAGGGATTAAAAACAGAAATCGGGCTGATGTTGATTCAGCCCGATTTTCTTATTGCACCTTATTACTTGGCAATTACTTACTGCTTGTCCAACTCAGCAAGGTTCTGGGCAATCATCTCGTCGGTAACGGTGTAGTTCTGCAGGTCGCCCTTGATGAACGACTCATAGGATGGCATATCGATAAGGCCATGACCAGAGAGATTGAAGAGGATAACCTTCTCCTCGCCAGACTCTTTGCACTTGTTGGCCTCGCGGATGGTAGCGGCGATGGCGTGACAGCTCTCAGGAGCAGGGATGATGCCCTCGGTGCGAGCGAAGAGCATGCCAGCCTCGAAGGTCTCGAGCTGTGGGATGTCGACACCGTGCATCAGACCGTCCTTAATGAGCTGGGAGATGATCATGCCTGCTCCATGATAGCGCAGACCTCCAGCGTGGATGTTGGAGGGTTTGAAGTTGTGGCCCAAGGTAAACATGGGCAGCAGCGGGGTATAGCCTGCCTCGTCGCCAAAGTCGTAGCGGAACTGACCACGTGTGAGCTTAGGACAGCTGTCGGGCTCGGCGGCAATGAACTCAGTATGACGCTCGCCACTCAGGTTATGGCGCATGAAGGGGAAGGAGATGCCACCGAAGTTCGAACCTCCGCCAAAGCAACCAATGACGATGTCGGGATACTCACCAGCCATCTGCATCTGCTTCTCGGCCTCAAGACCGATAATAGTCTGGTGCAAACCTACGTGGTTGAGCACAGAGCCCAGCGTGTATTTACAGTTCGGTGTGGTAGTGGCGAGTTCTACCGCCTCAGAGATGGCAGTGCCGAGAGAACCGCTGTGGGTGGGATCCTTGGTCAGGATGTCCTTACCTGCACGGGTTGACATCGAGGGTGAACCCTCAACGACGGCTCCGAAAGTGCGCATGATGCTGGAGCGGTAGGGCTTCTGCTGCATGGTTATCTTCACCTGATAGACGGCGCAGTCGAGACCGTAGATCTTGGCGGCATAGCTCAGAGCGGCGCCCCACTGACCTGCACCCGTCTCGGTGGTCACATTCGTTGTGCCTTCCTGCTTGGCGTAGTAGCACTGAGGCAAGGCGGAATTGATCTTGTGTGAGCCCAGCGGGTTTGTCGACTCGTTCTTGAAATAGATATGTGCAGGGGTACCGAGGGCCTCTTCGAGGGCATAGGCACGTACCAAAGGCGTAGAACGATAATATTTGTACTTCTCGAGTACGTCCTCGGGAATATCAATCCAACGATGTTCGGTATCCAGCTCCTGCACACAGCATTCGCGGGGGAAGATATGTGCGAGGTCGTCGACGCCTAAAGGCTGCTTGGTAGCAGGATGGATAGGCGGCATGGGTTTGTTGGGCATGTCGGCCTGGATGTTGTACCACTGTGTTGGAATCTCACTTTCCTGAAGGATAAATTTTTTCTGTTTAGACATAATAAAAATGATTAGGATTGGTAATATCCGCGTGCAAAGGTAATAAAATTAAGTGAAAAGCGAAAAGTGAAAAGTGAAAAATTTGCTGCCACCAATGAAAATTCGTACCTTTGCAGGCAATTATGACCATTATAGCAATCGTTTTACTCTATTTTGGCTTGCTCTTTGCCGTCAGCAAGTGGACAGGCAAAAAGGCCACGAACGAGACTTTCTATCGTGGCGACAGACGTTCGCCTTGGTATCTGGTGGCCTTCGGTATGATTGGCGCATCCATTTCCGGTGTCACCTTTGTGTCAGTACCAGGTATGGTGAACGTCATCAACATGACATATCTTCAGACGTGCCTAGGCTTTATGGCGGGCTATGCAGTAATAGCCTTCGTACTGCTGCCACTCTACTATCGCCTGAACCTGACAACGATTTACAGCTACTTGGGACAGCGCATAGGAAAGCGGGCATATAAAACTGGCGCATCATTTTTCCTGCTGTCGAAGATGACGGGTGCGTCAGTACGCTTCTATGTAGTCTGCTGGATTCTCTTGGCTTGTGGGACAGGGACTCTTGGCAACGAGACCAGCAACGGTATAGGCCATGACGACTGGATGTTTGCGGTTGTCGTAGTGGTGATGACGGCACTCATCTGGCTCTACACCCGCCAAGGAGGTATCAAGACCGTGGTATGGACTGACACCTTCCAGACAGCTTGTCTGTTTGGAGCCCTTATACTTATTATATATAAGGTGATTGGCGAGTTGGGCATGACGACAAGTGAGGCAGTGGAAGCCATCAGGCATAGCGAGCTGTCGCAGGTATTCGTTTTCGACGACTGGGTATCGAAGCAGAATTTTTGGAAACAGTTTCTGAGCGGTGCGTTCATTGCCATTGTAATGACAGGACTTGATCAGGATATGATGCAAAAGAACCTCACATGCCGTTCGCTGCACGACGCTCAGAAGGACATGTGTTCCTATGGCATTGCCTTCCTACCGGCAAACCTGCTGTTCCTGTCGCTGGGAGTATTATTGACGATATGGTATCAAGAGCAGGGCGTGGCAATTCCTGCTTCTGGCGACGACCTGTTGCCACGTTTCATCATGCACTCGTCCCAAGGCTCACCAGTCATCATGATCATTTTCATGCTGGGCATGGTGGCCGCAGCATTCTCCAGTGCCGATTCAGCACTGACGGCACTGACCACGAGTTATTGCGTGGATCTCTGCGGACGGGCGGACGACGAACGGTTGCGTCACAGGGTACATATCGGTATGGCAGGAGTCTTCGTGGTGTTTATCCTTCTGTTCCGACTGCTGAATTCGACAAGTGTCATTGACGCCATTTACATCCTCTGCTCCTACACTTACGGCCCGCTGTTGGGACTTTTTGCCTTTGGACAGTTGACAAAGCGGCAAGCCAACGACCGCTACGTGCCTTACATCTGCGTGCTGTCACCAGTGCTTTGCTTTGCTATCGACACATTGACAAACATGTTGACGGACTACCGTTTCGGTTATGAACTGCTGATGTTGAACGGACTATTAACCTTTGTCGGACTATGGCTAACAGGACGGAACAACAACTGACAAGAAACTGAGACCGATTAACCACCTTGTCGCAGGCGTTCGAAATAATCACGAGGTTGCACGCCCATCACCTTCTTAAACGTAGTAGCGAAATACTTGGGATCCTTGAAACCCACCTGATAAGCAATGTCGCTAACACGCAGCTCAGGATTCTCCTTGGCCATTTTGCAAGCTGTCTGGATACGAATGTCGCGAATGAAAGCTGTCACATTCTTACCTGTCAACGCACGCAACTTATTATATAGTGTACTGGCACTTGCACCCATGTCAGCAGCAAAGCTCTCTCGATCATAGTCACTGTCGTCGATATGTTCGTTGACGCACTTGATGGCACGCTGCAGAAATTTCTGGTCGGGCGAATTATAGGCCTGCTGAACCAGCGCCCCCAGCGATTGCGTACCATCAGACACGCCCTCGGGCAGTTCGATAGTAGGAACATGAAGCTGAACATTAGTCGGAATGTGGAATGCGGATGGCACAATGCCCGGCTTTTGGTCTTCCTGACCTGGTTCAACGATTTCATCCTTCAGATAACGATCCTTCTTAAGAGGTATCTGAGTTATAACCATATTACCTTGCCCTTCATAAAATTCACTTCGAATAGTACCATGATGCAGATTTACCAGTTGGCGAGCAATGCCGAGACTGAGTCGCAATGGGACGCCACTACTATCATTGATACGGATTGTCACCGCATCGTATGTGCCGTTAGCAAAGGCTTCCAATGTAATTTTCCCATGCTCCGGTGTATTAGTCACCATATCCGACAAAACAAGAATGGTTCCTTTTTCTACCGCGTCAATATCTATCCAGCCCATCATACTCTCGGGTGTACACCTATAGTCGAAGGTAATGTCTTTTGCCTCCGTATCGTCCACGAAATGATCTGCCACCTCACGAATGATATTCATTACATCATAGTTACTAACTTGAAGAGAAACCTCCTTCAGCGACAATACAGGGTCGTTTTTAGGCTTTTCCTGTAACTTTAGCTTGCCACAATATGCCACAAGAAGCAAAAGTATGATGAGAATAATGATATTTACGACTACCATAATTATAACTTTGATGGTGCAAATATAGAACTTTTATATGAAATTACAACTAAAAAGGGGTGAAAAAGATGTTAAACATGCCGATTTTAGTTTAAAAATCGTGATTTTAGGTAGAAAAATTGCGATAATCACGAATTTTAAACCTTTTATAACGTTATCTGAACTCATGTATGGAGAATTTGTTGTACTTTTGCCAGTGAAAAGATTTTTAATGGTTAAGGTTTATGGTTGATTAATTTAGTTTTTTGAATGGAAAAGCCCCGTTGTGAAACGGGGCTTTTTCAATTTTTATAGAGATTTTTATATTTCTAAGACTACCTAGGACAACCTAGGACCGCCTAGGATCTCCTAGGACAACCTCGTGTTCCAGCAAGAACCTTTCTGCTTCGATAGCCGCCTGGCAACCAGTGCCTGCTGCGCTAACAGCCTGACGATAGACAGGATCAGCACAATCGCCTGCTACAAAGACTCCAGGCAACTTCGTGCGTGGGGTTCCATCCACCTTCTTCAGATAACCTACTTCATCGGTTTCAAGCCATTCTTTGAAGATAGCCGTGTTGGGTGTATGGCCAATAGCCAGGAAGAAACCATCAATCTGGATGTCTACGAGCTCTTCGTCAGCCTCTCCTTTACGCTTGACCAGATGAGCACCCTCAACACCATTCTCGCCAAAGAGACCCAGCGTGTTGTGCTCGAAAAGAATCTCGATGTTCTCGCGCTCCATCACGCGTTGCTGCATGACCTTCGAAGCACGCAAGAAAGGCTTACGGACAATCATATACACTTTCTTAGCCAGTCCGCTCAAGTAGAGGGCATCCTCACAAGCCGTATCGCCACCACCGACGACAGCAACCGTCTTCTTGCGATAGAAGAAGCCATCGCAGGTAGCACAGGCAGAAACGCCTTGTCCATTGTATTTTCGTTCGTCATCCAGACCCAGGTACTTCGCAGAAGCTCCTGTAGCAATAATCACCGTATCAGCCTCCAGTTCGCGGCCTGCGTCATCCCAAGCCTTGTAGGGACGCTGTGAGAAGTCGACTCGTGTGATTTCACCATCGCGGATGTCTGTGCCAAAGCGTTCAGCCTGTTCGCGCAGGTCCATCATCATCTGATTGCCGTCCACACCCTGTGGATAGCCTGGGAAATTCTCGACCTCGGTAGTCTGTGTCAACTGACCACCAGGCTGCAACCCGCTATACTCTACGGGACTGAGATTTGCGCGGCTGGCATAAATAGCAGCGGTATACCCCGCGGGACCGCTGCCTATAATCAAACATTTTGTATGCTCCATGAGTTATTTCCCGAGTTCTTCCTTAATCTGCTGTTCGATGACTTCAATTTTCTCAGTGGGCTCAAAGCGTGCCACCACATGTCCCTTCTTATTAATGAGGAACTTGGTGAAATTCCACTTGATGTCGTTCTTCTCCTTATAGTCAGGATCAGCCTTTGACAGCATGTCGTCGAGTATATGTGCGATGGGGTGCTCCATATCCCAGCCTGCAAAGCCCTTCTGCTCCTGCAGGAAGAGGAACAACGGATCGGCATCGGCGCCATTGACCTTTACCTTCTTGAAACGAGGAAATTCCGTGCCGAAGTTCAGTTTGCAGAACTCATGGATGCTCTCGTCAGTGCCGGGGGCTTGCTGACCAAACTGGTTGCAGGGAAAATCGAGAATCTCGAAACCCTGGCTGTGATAGTCTTTATAGAGCTTTTCCAACTCATCGTACTGGGGTGTGAAACCACACTTGGTAGCCGTGTTGACAATCAACAGCACCTCGTTGGCATACTCCTTCAATGACACGTCCTTACCTTTTCTGTCCTTGACAGAGAAATCATAGATTGTTTTCATTTTGTCTTTTTATGGTTTGTAATGTATTAAAAATCCTCTGCGAAATTACGAAAATTCCTCGTTATCACCAAAGTTTTTAGGATTTTTTATTTTAAACCCCAGAAACTATGTACTATTTCCTTTTCCACCTGGTCTTCGACATCGTCAGGAAGATTACAGAAAAAGTCAATACCGGTCAACTCTTCCAAACGGTCGATGGTAATCGCATAGCCTTTACGGTTGTCATTGCTATGATCCTCGTTATACTGTTGCACCCAATAAGCCATACCATTCCATACATTTCCCTTTCTGCACACAATTGCCATATAAAAGAAGCGAGGTACAGGGATATGAAGCTTATTGACACGTGTCGGCTGATGGCTGTTGCGGTTGACATATTCAAGAATATATTCCGACTTATCAATGGTTCCTCCCTTGCATACATAGAGCGTATCGCCCAGACGGACCCAGTTGCGAACGTCTTCCTCCATCTTTGCCCAAAGGCCTGCATTGAATTTATTATACTGTGGCTGCATATTGGTGATGTAGAACGTCTGGTAATTGCATTCCACGGCTCTCAGACGATCGGCAGAAGGGCAGATATGCCCATGGTCATAGCCCGAATACTTATAGGGATCCTCTGCCCACCGGTACTGTACTGGCAAATCTGGATCGTTAGGATATTGACACGTTTCCGCCAACGTACCAGTATTCTCAGCATAATAGCGCGCCACGTTGGACGCTGAACTGTAGTTGACGCTGCTATACAACTGATAGCAACTCCAGCGCTGAGAACTCAGATCAGTATCCCACTCCACGCAATAGTTCACGCCTTCTTCCTTGGTTTTACCGTTCAGAACAGCCCGATGAACCACAACGACGTTGCTTCCGTCTTTTAACTTGGGAAATTCCAGACGATACTGAGCCTCTGCGGGACCAGTGGTATTCTTGTTGTTGTTGACAGTTCTCGGAGTGGGTTCTGGATTCGGCTTGGGCTCGTTGCCGCCACCACCGTCATCACCACCATCACTACATGCAGCCAACGTAAAGCAGGCAGCCATGAGCATGAAGATCTTTTTTGCTTTCATAGTCTTTAGTTTGTTAGTTTTTGGCTTTTTGTCTAGAATCGTTTCGTTTTTAGCTAATAAAGGCGCGACCACAGGCATATGCAACTACCTTGGACGCGCCTTCAATGTCTTGTGGCTTTGAAATGTATTTATTTCTTCGCAGCCTTACCGTAGCGGCTCATGAACTTGTCAACGCGACCAGCGGTGTCGACGAGCTTGCTCTTACCAGTATAGAACGGGTGAGAAGTGCTCGAGATTTCAATCTTTACCACAGGGTAAGTTTCGCCTTCGAACTCTACGGTGTCATTCGTCTTTGCGGTAGAGCGCGAGAGGAACATATCGCCGTTGGACATGTCCTTAAACACGACGGGGCGATAGTTTTCTGGATGAATACCTTTTTTCATTTTTACTTGTTCTTATTACGTTATTTAATACAAATTTCGCTTTGAGGGTGCAAAGGTACGAAGATTTTTTGAACCCACCAAATATTCACGCTATTTTTTTATTCAAAGGCGAAATCCTCGAGGATGCAAAGCGATTTTTCTTTCGTTTCCGACTGGAAAGTGAAGAAAATAGCATGTTTCCCTGCCAATTCTTTCAGTTCTGGCAGTGCCACCTTCAGCTCTGTCGACGTTTGAGGCAGGTCTGCCTTCAGCTCTATGGTTCCCAGCACTTTTCCGCCCTGTGACGTCCAAGGACGATCAAGCATCACAGAAATAGTACCATCGACTCCCTCAGGTACGAGGCGCAAGGCCAGCTGCACGTCTTCCCTACCCTGTGTCTTGTCGAAGTTAAAATACTTATATCCCACGATACTGCCATCAGTATTGTTCACCACGCGGTTACTGTTGTTCTTCAAATCGTAGGGTGCATCGAAATTCGTCTCAGTACCATAGGAAGCCTCTACGTACGAGCCGTAGAATGTATTGTTAGGCCATTCGTGTACGGCAGGCTTTGGTCCCGTCAGCCAGCAAGCGATACCAGCTGAGTGGCGCTCGAAGGGGTTCAGTCCGTTCAGCGCAAAACCTTCCGAGTTGTATTCGCCCTCGCTGATTTCCACCTTGCCGCCAGCACCTTCTTCCACCTTGACGGTGATGGGAGCCACCATAGCCTGACGGGCATATTCGTTTGTGCCTGTCTGACGGTGGTAGAACACATACCACTGCCCGCCAATCTCACAGATCGAGCCATGCGTGTTACCATCGGGCACTGCAGAGGCAATCACGTTGCCCTGTTCGTCCTTCTCGCGGGCACGTCCGTCGATGATGGTACCGCCATAGGTCCAGGGGCCTAACGGCTTGTCGCTATAGGCATAGGCCAGCGTGTAGTTCGACGTAGGCAGTCCGAACTCACCGTCCTCTGTGAAGCGACTATATATAAATATGTATTTATCCTTCACCTTACGAATGCTGGAAGCCTCGAAGAAGCGGAAGATGCCTGGTTCCTCAAAGCCGGATATCATGCCGTCGACAGCTTTCGTGCCAGGCTTGACAGTACACATCGTCGCAGGATCAATCTCTGCTGCCATCGAGTGTCCGAAGCCCCAATAGCCATACACCCGTCCGTCATCATCGACAAATACGGCAGGGTCGAAGCCATAGATGCCATCCACCTTGTTGGGGTCGTCAGCATTCCAGTTGCACACCTCGAAAGGTCCGTTAGGACGGTCGCTCTTGGCAATCAGTCCGTTGCGGAATCCCGTCTGGTCGTTGGGGAACAGATAATAAGTCTTCTTTCCGTCCTTGTCTGTCACCAGCGTCACATCGGGAGCGTAGAGCACATCAGCGGTTCCTGCCGAGTCGAAGGGTTCGCCCTTGGCATTCTTATCTACTACGAGGATTTCTCCGTCGTAGCGCCACTGGCTCAAATCTTCCACAGGCGCAGACCATACCACCTGGTCGCGTCCGCAGTACATTGTCTTCAGATTGTCGTGCGAACCATAGATATAGACGCGCTGCTTACCAGGATTGTCAGGGTCTTCAAACACATACGGTTCTCCATCGGGAATATGTTCCCACATGGGCAAATAGGGATTACCCTGGGTAATCGGTTCTTGTTTCACTGTTTCCATCTTAGTTGAGCAGGAAGTAGTCGTCATAATCAGCATAATAAGGAATGAAACGACGACAATAGCAGTTTTCTTCATTGTCTTTTTGTTGTTTAGTTGTTTTTGTAGTTGCAAAGGTACAAAAAATAGTTGATATCAACAACCATTTCATTGTTTTTTTTAGCAGAAGTAAACGACAAGCGGCACCTGATGGTTATCAGATGCCGCTTAAGTATAAAGGTGCAAGATTATTATTTCTTGGTCAATGTTGCATCGTCAACGAGGATGTCTTTACCAGATGAGTAGTTTGACTTCTTCGGATTCATCACTACCAAGCATACAGTCTTTTCTGCATCGAGGGTGAACTCGTAGCTGAACTGCTGCCAACTGGTGCTGAGGTTAGCATAGTCGCCATAAGCATAGCTGCCAGCCTTTCCATCAGCTCCGATGGGAACATAACCCGGACGTGCCTGTGCAACATCAGAGGTCGTAGCCTTAATCCAAACCGAGAAGACATAGGTGCCTGCAGCCAAGGTTATCTCCTGGCTGGCCAGACGCTTATTCTGGCCTTCGTCACCTTTCACCAAGCATGAATAACTACCTCCATGAGCATCGGTGCTCTGAGCCAGCGTAGCAGAACTTGCTGTTGATGCAGACTTCCAGCCAGTAGGCAGTCCATTAGCCCATGTTTCAAAATCACCATTGGTCAGCGATGAAGCTGATGATCCACCACCAGAGGTACCGCCACCGCCGCCACCTTCGCCATCAAGCTCAGGAGCCTGGCCGTTAACGCTGACGAGATAAGCACCTGTGGCCGTCTCTGGAGTATTACCTTTGTAATTGACAACAGGGCCATAGACAATAATTGTCGCACCCTTAGCAATCTTGTAACCTTCCTTGATACCCTTGCCATCCTTATCTTTTACACGGAACACCTTAAACTTATCAGAAGAACCTGCTGCATCAACAATGTCTACCTCCACATTCTTATAGCTGGTGACTGTGTAATCTGCGTCAGCAATACCCTTGATGTAGTATTTTTCAGTGGAGGCAGTAGTACCAACTTCCTGACACTTGGCAATAGCAGCTGCCACGTTAAACGGATCGGCCTCTGTACCAGTACCTTTAGCTGCGCCTGATTCGCCTCCGCCGCCACCGCCAGCAGAGGTCTTTCCATTCAGAGAGTAAATATAGCTCTTGTTCGCAGCGGTTTCAGGGGTGTTGCCCTTGTAATTGACCACCTTACCACAAATGATAATCTCATCTTTTGCCTTTGGCGTTTCACCACTTTCATACTTAACGTTGCCCAGATAGAATGTGCGGAATACATAGAACTGCTCACCACTCTCAGTGCCATCGTCAGAGAGATAGAAAGAAGCATTTCCATATTGCGTGTTGAATTCGCCGTTGTTGGCATACTTCACCAACTTACCTTTGATATAAATTTCATTAGGAGACTCTGTGTCAGCAGCCAACGAGGAAATATACGCGTTTGCTCCTGCTGCATTGTACGGATCAGCAAGAGTACCAGTACCCTTAGCCTCGCCAGTACCACCGCCGCCACCTTTCGTCAGCTTGACGATATAGTTGCCCTGAGCAACCTCAGGAGTAACATTGCCGTCCTTCACATACTTAGTCAGTTTACCGAAGACAACCACCTCGTCGCCTACGTTAATCTGTCCAGCAGCTGTGAAGTCGGTATTATCCAGATTCTTGCCGCGGAACACGGTCAGTTCACCCTTACCATCAGAGATGACATAATCGATGTTCTTATACTGAGCAATATTGGCATCAGAAGTCTTAATCTTGGTAATCTTACCAGTAACATAAGCATCTTCCTTCGTGGTACCGTTGTCTTCCAGAGCAGCGATATACTCCAATGCCTTGGTAACGGTGATAGGAGCATCCTTCGTACCTAAAGTCGTTGTGGTGGTACCACCGCCGCCACCGCCACCAGTGCCGTTGATGGAGTACACATAAGCGCCATTGGCTTGTGTCTCAGGCGTGTTACCCTTGTAGTTAACCACCTTACCGCAGATAACCACCTTGTCGCCCTCCTTGATGTTCGTGGCTGACGGATCGCTGTACTTCTGGTTGCCCAGATAGAGCACACGATAGCAGAGGAACTTGTTTCCACCCTCTTGTGAATCCGAAATCTCGAAGGTTGCATTACCATACTGAGTACCAAAGGTCTCAGTAATCGAGGTGATATAACCCACGATATAGACTTCGTTGGGAGATGGAACGTCAGCGCCCAGTCCACCGAGATATTCGATGACACCTGCTACGTTGAACGGGTCTGCCTGTGTACCGGTTCCCGAAGGTTCGACGACTACGACGTCATCTGTTTTAGGAGCCACGATTTGTCCGAACGGAGAGGGGACATCCTCGCAGCTGGTGAATGTGAAGACCGCTAAGGCCAGCACAGTCAGATAATAAGCTATTCTTTTCATATCTTTTATGTTTTAGTTATTTCTTCTGTTTTACTTAATGGACACTATCGTACTTCCCTGAGCATACTGCGGGGTATTACCCTTGTAGTTGACCACATTACCCTTGATGACAACCTCGTCACCAGCCTTGATAATGGTGGCACCATCCTTGTTGAACTTCTCACCGTTCAGTCCAAAGCCACGATACACCTGGAACGAACCCGTTGCTCCGTCCTTGCGGTCGGAAATCAGATAAGTGGCATTGCCATACGATCCGCTGGTATCGATATCACTCACGCTGACGATATATCCCTTGGTGTAGATATTGTTCTTAGTACCATCTGCAGGCAGCGACTTGGTAAGTTGTGTCACAGCGGCTACGTTGTATGGATCAGCCAGTGTGCCAGATCCTTCGGGCGTTGCCACGGGAGCGGGCTCCGTCGTCGACTCGACGATGTCCTTTTCCGTACGCATCATAATCTGCCACGTGTCGTTGTAGCGGGCAGCCACACCAGTGATGTCGACACGTGTGGTAGGCAGAAGACGCTGTGCGAAGTCTGCATAAGTACTAGTGCGCACTACGACGTTGCTCAGTCCACTGATGACGCGGTGGGCACAACCGCCGTAAAGCGATACGCTACCATCGCTGGGTGCAAACACAGCCTTGCCGTCAGCCTCTGCCAGCGTGACACCCTTCAGGGTTACCAGCTTACCGGCATCCTTGGAAATGTCAAGCAGGTTGAAGTTCCACTTCGCCTCGATGGGCGTCACCATCAGGCCAGGAATGGGCGACAACAGTTTGTAGTGGTCTTTCCAGATGTAACGGCTCATACGACCCACCTGGGGCGTAGCACCCTCCTTGTTCGGATTGGTATAGGTCGTACCAATCTGTGGCTGCTTGCCGTATCCTCCAACATAGAGTCCCTGAAGTTCCACGAGCACCGTCTGTCCCACGGGGAAGGCGCCGTAGAGTCCGCTCTGCGAGATGCTGAGCACGATGGCTCCCGTATTGTCCTGGAGATAGAGGGCGCTATAGATATTTCCACCCTCGTCGTTACCCGTAACGATACCCTTGATCTGCATGGGCTGCTTCACTTCCTTCAGCGAGTTGTTGTTAATCTCATTACTATATAGGGCTATTACCTCGGCAATGGTCTTCACATTGGTTTCCTGCAAATACTTATTGCCATAGGCCTCCATACCCTTCTCCGATGGAGGCGTATCCCAATCCTTGTCTTGGCACGATGTGGCCAGTCCGAGAACTGCCAGTGCAAAGAGAATATATTTCTTGGTTTTCATAATCGTCTGCATTATTTAGAATCTATAACCGATGTTCAGCATACCATTGATTCCGTACGAGTAGAACTTATACGGGTTGCGGTTGAACTTGTAGACACGTGTGCTGCCTACGTCGCCAGTGGTAGAGTTGACCGAATAGTTGCTTCGGCTCTGTTCGAAACCGCCAGTCACTATTCTTCTATTGTTCAGCACGTTGGTCACCGAGAAGTTCACTGAGAGCTGTCCCTTCTTCATACGGATGCTCTTACCGATCGACAGGTCGAGCATAAATCCGCCCCTGCCCTTAGCCTGTGCTACAGCCTGATCGAGCAGCACCTTTTCGCCAGTGGCAGTGGTCTCGAAGACCTTCTCAGCCTCGATGCCGCTGTTCTCGTACGACTTCTGGCGGTTCAGCAGTGTCGAACCGTAACGGTACGAGGGCGAGTACGAGAGATAGATGCGGTCGTAGTAGTTACCCATGACGTCGATGAACCATCCCTTGGCGTTATAGCTCAGTGTCAGGTTGAGTGCCGTCAGCGGTGTACCAGCTTCGCGCATGTCCTTATTATATACTATATCATTATGATATGTTCCTTCCGTCGACTTCATATAGATGGCCTTGGCGTTGTTCATGTTCAAGGCGTCGCTGACGGTACCCAGCGTCTTGATGCTGATAGAAGGAGTAATCTTGAATTTCACACCCCATTCCAGTCCGTAGTATTCTTTCTGGATGTCTGTCATTGACACGTAGGTGAACGAGCAGGCATCGTCGTCGAAGAACTGCTGCCACTCGGTAGCATTGTTGATGCGACTGAAGTAACCGCCGATGTTGGCCTTCATCCAAGTTGTCTCGTACTGCAAGCCAGCCTCGCTCGAGAATACGCGTTCGTTTCTCAGGTCTCTCACGAAGTCGTTGTTCACCTCGGGCGATACGAAAGCGGTCTTGGGAGTCGGAGCGCGGAACTCATAGCCAATGCCAAAGTTCCAGGTAATGCCATACTTGCTCAGCGTGTGCGACGTGATGCCCAGCTTGGCACCGCCATCCAGGAATTTACCCGTCTCGCTCTTGCCGTACGAGGTAACGCCGTTGCCCTGAGCCACTGCGATACCGTTCTCCATCTTACCGTCGCGATACATCATCACACCACCGACGCGTCCTGCCAAGAAGCCCTGGTAGTTGCCCTTGCCGAACTTCAGCGAGCTCCACAACTGGGCTTTGCGTGTGTGCAGGTCATAATCCATGCTATACTTATCGCCCTCCTTAAGCTCTGCTGTCGGATTGCGCATGTCGTAGTACACGTGCGGGTCACCCATGGGGTAGTTACCCAGTGCATAGGTATTGATGTTGCTCACATGGGAGGCTCCCAACAAATCGTCAATCTTCTGATAGTTCTGACTGATGTTGGCTGCCAGTTGCAGACCCACGTTCAGCGCGGTGTTCTTGCCCAGCTTGGTGTTCAGCGTCGATGCCAGCGACAGGTTGATGTTGTTGTTATACCTGGCTGTCATGAAGTACATGGCATCGCTTCCGTTGGCATTGCCCTGCTGGTTGGCATAGTACAGGCGGTCCCACTGAATCTGGCGAGCTTCCTCACTACCCGACAGGTACGACCAGGCGCGATAGAAGTCATTGTAGCCTGCTGCGGTGCGTCCGGCGACATCGTCCTCATACCACACATCGTAGTAGCTCGACGGCAGGTTCTTCCAGTAGTCGGGCTTGGGGTTCTCGCTGTTGTTGTAGTTCAGGCGCGTCGTCTTGTAATAAGAATAGCGACCCGACAATGCGGTGGTCAGCTTCGTGTCCTGTCCGATCTTCCAGTCCCAGGTCAGCAAGGCTGTGGGAGCAAAATCGGTAACCACGCGGGCACTGCGCTTCTTGCCGTTCTGGTAACCCCAGTTGGGATTGTAGAAGTAGGTATTGGCAATCCAGAACATTTCGTCCGTCGAGGGACCCTGAGCGGCGCGCTCCGTGGGGTTACCCCATGTGACGAGCGAAAGGGAGTGCCTGTCGTTCAGCTTCTTCTCGGCACCAAGGTAGTACGAGAGCGAATTGTAGAACGTGCCCGGCACATACGACGTTTCCATGTTGGCCCAGCGATAAGTCACTGTGGCCGAGAGTGCCCATCCGTCAGGACGCAGACCGGTATTGTATGCGTACTGCGCACGTACCGTATAATTACGGTTAGCGCCAGAAACAGCCGCATACTGTCCTGTGGCCATCTTGCTGGGTCGGAAGTCGAAATTGTTTGAACCACCCATGCCCGGCATAGCAAAGTTGGTAAACTCGAAGGGCAGTGCATTCTCCTTGCTTCGGTTGGTGATGCGGTTCAAACCACCTACCAGCGAATAACGGAACTGTCCGCTCTCCATGTCGTTCATGGAAACACCATTGATGTAAATCTCGTTGTACTTTTGGTTAAAAGCACGGTAACGGAAACGTGCGGGACTGAAGAGAAAACCTACCGTTGAAGCGTAGATGTTCTGATTCGACGAGATGATGGACACGTTCTGCGACATGTCATCGTCGTCACCCAACTGAGCTTCCGTAAAGGTGAAGGCCTCCTCGCTGACAACGTCTTCCTGGGCCTCAGTCTGCTTGGGTTGTTCAGTCTGAGCCAGCGCCGTTGCTACGATGAATAGTGCCATCACTGTTAATTTCACCTTTTTCTGCATAAGTCAGTTTTTAGTTAGTTATTTGTAATATTGCTGCAAAGATAATAAATAAAATGTAAAAAACATACATCTTTTGTATTTTTTTTGTGAAAAATTTGATTTTTCGAAAAAATATCACTATCTTCGCCACAAAAATCTGAAACTATTATGAAAAAACTGTTATCAATTATTGCAATCATGTTCCTGGTGGGAACGATGAATGCCCAGGCTCAGGAGAGAAAATTCTCAGTTTATGCCATTGGTTTTTATAACCTTGAAAACCTTTTTGACACCTGTCACGATGTAGGTCACAACGACTACGAGTACCTGCCCGATGGCCGCAACAAGTGGACGGGCATGAAGTATACCCATAAGTTGCGCAACATGGCGCGCGTGCTGGCCGACATGGGAACCGACAAACTGCCCCTCGTGGGCTGTGCTGCCATCGGTGTCTCCGAAGTCGAGAATGCGAAGTGTCTCACCGACCTTTGCGAGCAGGAGCCCCTGAAGCGTCGTAACTTCCAGTTCGTACATATTGAAGGTCCCGACCAGCGCGGCGTCGACTGCGGACTGGTCTACAACCCCGCCCTGTTCACCGTTCGCGACGTCAAGCTAGTACCTTATATATATGAGCGCCAGGAAGACATCGAGAAGAACCGTGCCACGCGTGGTTTCCTCGTTGTCAGCGGTACACTGGCCGACGAGCACCTCACCATCATCGTCAACCACCTGCCTTCACGTGGTGCCACCTCTTACTATCGCGAGCTGGGTGGCAAGCAGATCCGCGTCGTGAAGGACTCGCTGCTTCGCGACGACCCCAACGTGAAGATTATCATCATGGGTGATATGAACGACGACCCTGCCGATGCTTCCATGTCCGAAGCACTGGGTGCCCGTCGCGAGATTGCCGATGTCGAGGACGGCGGACTCTTCAACCCCTTCTGGAACATCCACGCCAGCGGCACAGGCACGCTGACCTATGGCGGCTCGTGGAACCTCTTCGACCAGATCATCCTCTCCAAGTCATTGCTGAACATGCCTGGCAAGCGCGACTTCTCGACGCTGAAGTACTACCAGCCACAGATCTTCCGTCGCGACTACCTGTTCCAACAGGAGGGCAACTACAAGGGCAACACGCTGCGCACACATGCCGGTGGTGTCTGGCTCGACGGATATAGCGACCACCTCCCCACCCTCGTCTATCTCGTCAAGGAGCAGAAATAGTCAATCGGCAAATAGTAAATCGCCAAATAAATCGTAAATAGTAAATCGTCAAATAGTAAATTAAGGTGACTATCATCGGAATCGCTGGCGGAACCGGATCTGGAAAGACCACCGTCGTCAAGAAAATCGCTCAGGCACTGCCGCCCCATTGCGCTGCCATCGTACCCCTCGACTCGTACTATAACGACACGACGGGCATGACCGACGAAGAGCGCCGTGCCATCAATTTCGACCATCCTGATGCCTTCGACTGGAAGCTGCTGACGGAGCATATCAATATGCTGAAAAATGGGCAGGCCATCGAGCAGCCTACCTATTCATACATCATCTCCAACCGTCTGCCTGAGACGATACACGTCGAGCCCAAGCCCGTCATCATTCTTGAGGGTATCATGACGCTGCACTACAAGAAACTGCGCGACATGATGGATTTGAAGATTTTCGTCGATACCGATTCCGACGTGCGACTCATCCGCAACATCCGTCGCGACGTGGTGGAGCGCGGACGCACCGTCGACCAGGTCCTCGAGCGCTACGAGCGTGTGCTCAAGCCCATGCACGACCAGTTCATCGAGCCCACCAAGCAGTACGCCGACCTAATCATCCCCTCCGGGGGCGACAACAAGACCGGTATCCACATCCTCCGAACTTACATCGAGGGCATCGTCACCAACGTCTGACGGTTTGCCGTCGTCAGTGCCGAGTCGTGATTCAATTTCCTCGGCCCCATATTCTCCGTCCGCCTTGCGTCTGGCCTCCTCGGCATCACGCAGGCGGTCGGCGTTTTTACGCACACGGTAAATCTTCAGCGCGTTCACCAGTTCTATCACACCATACACCATCGAGCACCAGCCCAATACCTGGAGCGACGTTTCCGCAGACTCGAAAGGTTTTAGGACAATAAACAGCCCCACCAGCAGAATCAGCGACGGCATCACCCAGTATCCGAAGGGAATGCTGCCCAGCCTGCGTGCTGCCACCAGCGCCATCAGCTGCGTCACGCCACCCAGAATCAGCACCGCTGCCAGCATATACATCAGTCCGTTCACGAAGGCGTTAGGCGACAACGTCAGCACCAGTCCCAATATCACACTGCCTGCCCCCACGATGGGGAACGTAGGCTGTCCGCCCCTGACCACGCGACCCTGCTGGTCGGTAATGGAATATTCGCCAGCATGCCGCTTGGCCTGCCAATAGGCTATCAGGGCAATGATGCCCGACAACAGGAACAGCGCCCCGATGGCCATTGTCAGCCACGTCACACCGTCCTGTGGAAATTTCACCAGCAACACGCCAATCACGATGGCGCACAATGCCCTGAATATCGAACTCTGGAATATCTTCATCATTGTTTTTTACACTAAACTCTTATCTCTCACCTAATATCCCCAGTGTTTACGACTGGCTGTGCCGAGTCGTCACCACACAGAACCACGAGCAGGTTCGACACCATTGCAGCCTTCTTCTCGTCGTCCAGGTTCACCACCTGTTCGTCCTTCAGCTTGTCCAGCGCCATCTTCACCATCGACACCGCACCCTCCACAATCTTCTCGCGCGCAGTAATGATTGCCGACGCCTGCTGGCGACGCAGCATCACGGCAGCGATTTCCGGAGCATAGGCAAGGTAGTTGATGCGAGCCTCCACGACCTCGATGCCAGCCAGTGCCAGACGCTCGTTCAGCTTCTGCTCCAGCTGGTCGTTAATCTCCTCGCCACCACCACGCAGGGTCAGCTCATTGGTTTTATTATCTTCATCGTCGTAGGCATACTGTCCGGCCACCTGACGCAGGGCAGCATCGCTCTGCACGCGTACGAAACGCTCCAGGGCATTCATAATCGAGCGCACATCACCACCAATCTGTCCCTGAGCCGTGGATGCCATCGTCTGCGAATCCACCTCAAACAGCGCCTTATACGTATCCTTCAGCTTCCACACCAGCACCAGACCTATCATCACCGGGTTGCCCGTCTTATCGTTCACCTTGATGGGTTCAGCGTCCAGGTTGCGGGCACGCAGCGACACCTTCTTCATACCATAGAACGGGTTAATCCAGTAGTATCCCGCCTGCGTGAATGTGCCGGAATATTTTCCGAACCACGTCAGTGCGCGCGCCTCGTTGGGCTCCAGCATCATAAAGCCACACCACATGATGATGTTCACCACCAGCAGCACACAGCATCCGGCCAACAGCCAGCCACCCAGTGCCCCATCGCTGTCGTTCAGCAGAATGACGCTCTCTACGATGCCCCAGATGGTCAATGCCAGCACGACAAAGTTCACGAACAACATCACAAAACCATTCACTACCATGCCCTTAAAGGCAAACTCCTTGTTCTCCATTTTTCAGTTTTTTAGGGTTGATAATCATTTTGATGCGCTCACACGGTGCCTGTCACCCTGTGTACCTTTAAGTTTGCTGCAAAGGTAGACAATATATTCGAGATTTCCAAATTTTTTTCTGTTATTTAATCAATTCCTCTGGTTGATCAGGTTAACCACCACCTTCACCATCACGTCCTTCTCTTCCGTCTTGCGTCGCGAAGACGGGCCCCAATGATTTTCCCTTGAGACAGAGTCCCAGTCCCTGATGTCTTATCGCTAGTCTTTATTTCCAACAGATGATAATTCTTCCTGCTAAACGAATACTTTCTACCGCTTTCCTTCAGCAATTTTTGCTTTCATATTGCGAAATTACGGAAAATAAATTAAAAAAGAGCATTTTTATCAATTTGTATTTGGAAAATGTAGGGAATAAAAATGAATTATACAAGAAATCGGGCAGGCAAATCATCGCCATCTGTTGAAATCACTGCCTGAGGCGGAAATTCGGCTCGCCTTCCTATGGCATACTTCGGGGTTAGTGTTTTTATATATATAAGAATAAAAAGAAAAAAACATAGCCACAACCCCGCCCCAACAGTGCCCCCTGCAAAAATCCGAGAATAGCTTTTGCGTATACGCGAACGGTCGTTTGCGTAGGCGCAAACGGTTGTTTGGGCTAACGCAAACGGTTGCGAGAAGGCTTCTCAGTCCCTCCCACAACGGCTTTCGCACCCGACACGGACGGGGTTTGTACCCTGAAAGGAACTATCTGAACAAAAAGCGGGTGGCAACGTGTAGGCATATACCCGTTCGCAACGCCACACGTCACCGTTTCTCTAATAGCGAGAGGCCGTTTCTCTGCCAGAGAAAAGCCGTGTTGCTAAAAACGGGGAGAAGATTCTTTGACCTAAAGGTTCTCACACCTGAAGGTATGAGTGTGGCTTCGCATTCAAAGTGTGGCGTTGCAATGGCGGCATCTCAGAAAAACTCAAATTAATTTGGTTTTTCGTTCGATTTAATCAACTTTCTCACGCTCAGAAATGAAAATATATTCTCATTTCCTTCGCTTAATCGAAATTTTGCACTATCTTTGCATCATGGATTTGAAAGACAAGAAGATTGCCGTATTGCTGAGTGGGGGTGTGGACTCGAGCGTGGTGCTCTACGAACTGGTGCGCCAGGGGTTGCAGCCCGACTGTTTCTACATTAAGATTGGACCCGAGGAGGAAGAAGAGTGGGACTGCTCGAGCGAGGAGGACCTGGAGATGGCCACCGCTGTGAGCCATAAGTACGGCTGCAGGCTGGAAGTCATCGACTGCCACAAGGAATATTGGGACCAAGTGACGAAATACACGATGGACAAGGTACGCGCGGGACTGACGCCCAACCCCGACGTGATGTGCAACCGCCTGATTAAGTTCGGCGCATTCCACGAGAAGCGCGGCCACGACTACGACCTCATCGCCACAGGACACTATGCGACGACTGAGGAGGAAGCTATTAGCGATTGGCAGTTAGCTGTTAGCCAAAAGCCAAAAGCCAAAAGCCAAAAGCTGAAATGGCTTTGCACCAGTCCGGACCCAGTGAAGGACCAGACGGACTTCCTGGCGCAGATTTACGACTGGCAGTTGGAGAAGGCGCTGTTTCCCATTGGCCACATGATGAAGGAGGAGGTGCGCGAGATTGCCGAGCGCGAACACCTGGCACCCGCCCACCGACGCGACTCGCAGGGCATCTGTTTCTTAGGGAAAATCAACTATAACGACTACATCCGTCGCTATCTGGGCGAACTGCCTGGCGACGTTGTTGAGCTGGAGACAGGCAAGAAGATAGGGCAGCACAAAGGCCACTGGTTTCACACCATCGGCCAGCGCAAGGGCATGGGACTGGGTGGCGGCCCGTGGTTTGTCGTGAAGAAGGACACGGAGCAGAACATCATCTACGTGTCGCACGGCTACGACCCCGAGACGGCCTACAAGCAGGACTTCCCCATCCGCGACTTCCACAGCATCAACGGCGTGTTGCCACCAACGGACATCACATTGAAGATACGTCATACACCTGAATACCTGCCAGCGCGACTGGAAACAATGGAGGACGGCAGATACATGGTACATGCCGCAGCACCCATTCATGGCGTGGCACCCGGACAATTCTGCGCCGTCTACGATGCCCAGCACCACCGCTGCTACGGCTCGGGGGAGATTACCATATAAAGTTGAGAGTTTAGAGTTTAGAGTTGAGAGACAACTGTCTTCCGACCTGCGTGGATGTAAAGGCCTCGCTGCTGCGGGCGACCACTCAAGCGGCGCCCATCAAGGGTGTACCATGCATCAGACGACGGGTCGGAAACCTTGATGGTATGCACACCTGAAGTTTCCAACAACGCATTCACTGTAAGCAACTTACACGAAGGCATCGTGAAAGTATACTGCTCGCCTTCGACTACGTTCTCCGTCGTCGAACCGTCGTTGTTCACCTGAACGATCTGCCAGCCTTTCACGGGCTGTTCACCACCTTGTGCGCGCAGCACCACGTCACGCCCCGCAAAGAACTTCCCGTCGAAGAGGGGCTGGCTCAAGGGAATATTGTTGATGCTAACGGTAATGCCAGCCAGCTTGTCAGACGGAATTGACTTGTTGACAGTCAGCGCAGTAGGCGTGCCGTAGTGGTAGTAGTCAGCCAGTTGCTGATAGAAATGTGCCGTACGCTCGGCCACCCAACGACGGGCGTTCTTCAACTCATTGTCATAGTTGACCCAGCCACTGACAGCCTTTTTGTGGTAGGGGAACTCCTGTTTGATCATGTCGACCATCGGATCCCAGACGGAACGGGTGCCGCGCTCGTTCAGGAAGTCGCCCATATAGACGGCAGCGCGCTCGAGGAACAGCTGACGGAACCCTGCGTCGTCCATCAGATGGCGGAATAGCATGGTCTCATTCTCGCCATTGGCCCAGTTGGTAGACGGGTCATAATCGTGATTGTTAATCCAGGCAATGGTGTTGTAGCTAGACGAATGGCCATAGAGTCCCAGTCCGAAGTCGGTATCCTTGGCGATAAAGCGCCAACGGCCACCCTCGGTACGGGGTCGCCAAAGGACGATGTTGTTGCCTGGGAAATCGCGGTTGCTGTAATAGAGGTTCATTATCATGAGGTTGGCAAACTCCGTACAGTCCATCCATTGTTCGTATTCTGCCAGCGTGTGCCCCGTCTCCTGATAGAAAGCCTTGAAACGATTGAAGTTCTCCCAGTCGCCCTCTTTCAAGTCATACCAGTTCTCGATCATGTCAAGATCCTCGAGCTTGTCGTAGTGGGTATAGATATTGTCCTCGTTGGAACGCTCGCGGATGTTGAGAATGCCCTTATACACGCCATTCTTAAAGACGATGGCCGGGCGCCAGGCCTGCCAGTCGAGGTCAACATGCTGGGCCACCGTGCGCTGGATGACGGCATCGCGCATCAGGAGATAGTCGAAATCGTTACCCGCATTACGCAACACGAGCGACTTGAACTCCGTATCGCCAGGACGCTGGTCGGGGAAGAACTCGTAGGACAGGCGTTTCTCGCCAAAACGCTTGTTGGCATAGACAGCCAGCGACTTCAGTTTGGCACCTCGTGACGCACCTCCCTGCACGCGCGTCTCGCCCAACTGGTTGAGTTGGCTGTCGCTGTTGGGCGTCTCAAAAAACTCGATATTGACAGGGCGTCGCCAGTCGTTGCGCTTGTCGGAAGTGTTGTTGGGCAGGATGCCAATCTGCGAATCGTACCAATAGTGGCCGTCCATCACCAGCGAAATGACAGGCAGCGTCATGTCGCGACCCAGGAAGATGTACGACTGCGTGGCACTGCGAGGCGACAGGTATCCGTCGCAGAAGGTCGTAGCACGCACCGTCATCGTATGATTGATGGTCAGGGGAGCCGTATAAACAGGGCTGTTGGTCGTGGGTTCGCTACCATTCAGCGTATAGCGAATCACGGCACCTTCGGGTGAGCCATCGGGCAGCGACAGCTGAAGCTGTAGCGTTTCAGCACTGGTCAGTACCCTACCCTTCTGGCTGAACACGGGTTCACCCAGCAGTTGTTTTTTCGTACATAGCGTACCGCAATTGGCTGCTCCGGGCGTGGGCTGATACTGGTAGCCCCACGACAGGTCGGTTTCAGTCTTGTAGCCTAACGAAATGTTGGGAGCAGGTTGTTTTTCAATGTTCTCGCGCTTGTCGTCCACTTCGCCATCGAAAAACAGATAGACGGAACCGCCCTTGCCAGAGTCCAACCGATAGTCGGTGTGCAGTTTGTTGCCCACCTTGTCACAATAGACCACGGCATACTGGCCAGCCTCCAGGACCTGCATAGGCAACTGCCAGGCCGTGTTGACATCGTTTGTCAGACCCAACCTGTAACGTCGCAGGTTGACGGGCGTCGGGCCGCTGTTATACAGTTCTACCCACGAGTCGGGGAAGTCGTTCAGATCGTCCATGATACAATCGATGTTCGACTGCATCAGTTCGTTGATGCGCAGCTGGCCTTTCTGCTCGCCATAGTCCTGCATAGGTGCCTTGACCAAATAGATGCGCGTGATGACAACTGTTGCAGGCTTGCTGGTCTGAAAGGCCACCTGCGTGACATGCTGCCGTTTGTTCTCCGACAGTTCAACAAAGGCTTTTGTCGTACCCGTCTCCATGTAATGATGATCATTGTCCACGCCTTCGGGATAGAGCACCAAGGGCTGTACGGCACAAGGTGAAGGCTCAGCCAGTTCGAACACCAACTGACTATATTCCGACCAGTCCTCGTCGCCAAACCAAGCCACCAGGCCGCCCCATTGTTGTCCGTAAAATGTGATACTACCGTCAGCATTGCGGGTAAAGCTTTCTGATTTTCCCCAACAATACGTAAATTTCGACGAGATGTCGACAATTTCCTCAGCCTGAACCGAGAGAGTAAAGAAGGTCAAAAAAAGTAATGCTAGTCTATGTTTCATGTTGATAATAAATTGTCTTATTGTTACTCTCCCTACTCTCCCATAAGGGAATTCAGATAGACCTCAAGGGCGGTGTATCCGGCTTTTGAGATCACCTTGTTGCGGTCGTCTGGAACGTTGGGATTCAGCCCGTGGGCACGCTCCCACTCGTCGGCCATGCCGTCGTGGTCGTTGTCGGCAACAGGTTGTGCATCAGCATATTGCGGCCAGCCTTCCGCATCGGCTGGCGAATCGATGATGCCTGGTTTATGGGCTGACTGGCCTTGATATCGGGGTTTTCCGCTGCGCACATCCTCGATGATTCGGCGTTCGACGGCGTCGCGATGAATAGTGCCTGCTTTCGCCAGCACTTTCTTATAGGCCTTCTTGGCGGATTCTGCCTTGGTGAGATAAGGCTGATAGTCAGCCGTTTGCAGGCGTTGCATGGACTTCTGTTGGTCAATAGTGAAGCCCGTCTGATTGCTGACGAGTGCCCAGCTGTCGCGCGCCTTCACACCCTCCATCACGTTGCCGTTCATATACCAACGGGAAGGCGACGTAAGCTGTTTGCCCTTGCGGGCATTGCTCAACTCGATGAACACATTATCGTCGGGATGGGCAGGACCGGGCTTGTAGTAGTTGCCCACGAAGTTGCACTCGTGCGTGCTACCCTCGCCAGCCTCGTTCTCGCCACCATAGCAGGAATTGCGACGGCCCCAGTTGAAGTTCACGTTGTTCTGGTATTCCAGGAAGACATTGCGGTCGCCCTTGGGATTCGAGGCACCATTGATGCGTGGCGAACGACTGTCGTTGTGGGCCAGCAGGTTGTGATGGAACGTAGCAGGCGAGCCGCCCCACTGACAACCATAGCCGCGAACACCCTTCTTGTGGCCTGCGTCATGGAGTCCCTCGTGAATGATGCACCACTGAAGAGTGGTATAGTGGTTGTCGTACATGGTGACATTCTCCTCGCCACTCCAGCCAAAGCAGCAGTGGTCGATGATGATGTTGCGGGCATTCTCGATGCCAATGGCGCCACCTTCGATGAAATTTTCTTTCTTTGACTTCGCTGGGTCACCAATGGTACCCAGTCGCGAACGGATGTTGCGAATGATGACATTCTCGGAACCGCCCAGGTTCAGCTTTCCACCACGTAGCAGGATGCCCTCGCCAGGGGCTGTCTGACCAGCAATGGTCACGTTCTTCAGTTTGGCGCGGATGGAACGTTCGTGCTTACGCTGCGGATCAGGGCCGATGTCGATGATGCCTCTGACGCGGAACACGATGGTGGCATTCTCGCGACCCGCCTCCGTCAGTGCCCAGCGCAAAGAGCCCTCGCCAGCATCGTTGAGATTCGTCACCTCGACCACTTTGCCCCCGCGTCCGCCCGAGGCATACTTGCCAAAGCCCTCAGCCGTTGGGAAGGCCAGCGTCTGTGCCAGACTGTCTAAGGCTATTACCGTCAGGGCAACAAAAAAGGTCACTATCTTCTTCATTTGCATCAATTATCGTATCAATTACTTCACTATTATCTTCTTGCCATTCTGGATGTAGACTCCACCTTTCTTTAGCTCACTCAGCCTACGGCCCTGCAGGTCATAGAAGGTGGGATCCTTGTACTGAGGGGTATGATTAATGGTTTGAACTCCTGTAGCAGCACTGCTTACGGCTACGCCAAAGCGCTGTGTCCATTGGGTCTCACCATCGTCGACAGTTACATTGACATAGCCAAAACCAGCATTCTGACCCGCAACGACATTCAGTTCTGAACCATTGATAGCAGTTGTAAACAAACTGCTCTCAGCAGTCACTGTATAAGCTGGAGTAACTTTGTCATAATTAGCGTTCTGTCCATAAAAACCGGTAAAGTATGGCTTCACGTCCATTGTGCCTGTGGCACCGTGTCCTACTATCACATACGGATGGGCCATGAATTCAAGATAGTCTTCCAACAGCGTCCAGCCATCATGGTCTGGGTCATCGTTTTGGTTTGCCACACTAGCATTGCTGCCAACCATCTGTTCCCACCAGTCAGGCATACCGTCTTGGTCAGCATCCCAATTGGCATCACGATGTTCCTCAGGATAGTTCTCCCAGCCACCAGCATCGTCCTCGTGGTCTATCTCACCCTTGATACCCGAACGACTACCTATATAGGTCCACGTACCCTTCAGCGTCTCCTGGATGTTACGCAGATGATGATCGTCACGCATGGGCATCGTGGCACCCGCATCGCTGGTTACAATCTTGAAGGCTTCCTTGGCAGAATGGATGGTAGCATAGGACGTAAAGAACGGAGCGTCGTACCACGTCAACTCAGGTTCAGGACCCGTAGCCCTATAGGTTTCTCCCTTTTTGTCTTCAGTCAGCGTATGGTTCTTATTTTCACGGATATTACCACTGACATAGGCAAACTGTGAGCGATGGTCAAAGTCTTCGTTCTGGGCAGTAAACAGGTACTTGTTTGACGAGGCCTCACCCATTTTATAATAGTTGTTGACGAACTGCATCAGACGGGCACCACCATCAGTAGTACGCCCGCCCCAGTTGTAGCACACGTTATTGAACATATCCAACTCGCCAGCAGCATTGCCTGCACCATCGAGTCCACCACCCATCGACCAGTTGCGTCCCTGACAGTTAACCAACAAATTATGGCTGAATGTGCCCACGCTACCACCGATTGTAGCGGCAAAGCCGTGATTCTTGCCATCTTCGTAGTTCTTATGCCCCGTAATACCCAGGGCCTCAGTAATCATCGAGTATTGGAAGGTGATATTTTTGGCTCCACGACTGGAGAATGTCTCGTCACTGCCCCATGCCGCTGTGGTGTGGTCGAGAATCGTATGGTCATTACCTGCACCCAACGCATTGCCAGTATTCTCACCATAGACACCCAATCCTCGTTTGAAACGCATGTGGCGACAAATTACATCCGAGCCCAGTCCTATGTTCGAAGCTTTGATGCAGACGCCCTTGCCTGGTGCCGTCTGTCCGGCTATGGTGATGTTAGACTTGGTGAAGTGCGCGTTAAAGTCCAGTTCTATGATACCACTCACGTCGAACACAACATAGTGGGGGGCATCAATATCCATCAGACCATAGAGTAGTGTACCAGGCTCCCTTCCACCGCTGAGGCTGGTGACGTGATAGACAATGCCCCCTCGTCCACCATTGGCATAACGTCCATAGCCCTCAGCACCAGGAAATGCCAGTTGACGGGGCTTGAAACTCCACACATTACCCTTATGTACGGTACCATTGTCGTCCACCTCGTCAACACGCCAGTAGTAGGTCTGCAGAGAGTACAGCCCTGTCTTGGTGTATTCCGTAGCAGCGCCCTCGTATTCATAATTGGTAGAGGTGGCAACGTCGTTCTCGTCAGTACCCAATACGAGTTTGTGCTTGGTAATGCCCTCGGGAGCCTTCCATGAGAAATGGACAGTACCATCGTCTGTACCCGCATGAAAGTCCATGTGAGCAGGTTGCGGATCAGTGGCGGCAATAGCAGCCACGTCAAACTCCAAGCCACAAATCAACATTCGTGTACTGGTATAACTCTCCCCCTCCTTTAGGCGAGTAGTATAGGTAACGACAACAGGCTGTCCCTCAGTGGCTGTAAAGCTGACAAACGACTGCCCAGCCTCGTTCACACTCCGTGCCGACGAGGTCATCTTCTGGTCTGTGGCGACTACCTGTCCGTTTACGCTGACATCAAAGTCGGGCTGTACCTGATTCTTGTCCGAATTGTTATGGTAGGCCCTTAGGGTATGCTCTCCTGGTGTCAGCCCCTCAATGGTCAGGGTCAGCGAGGTCGACTTGTCATTAATAACGGTCAAGTTGCCATTCTCCAGATTAGTCACCAGCACATGCTCGCCAATCAGCTTTAGCTTATTGGTTTCCACATCCTGCTTGCTCCAGTTGCTGCCCAACGATGTGGCAGCTCCACCTGGTGTCAGCGTGATGGTAACACCATTGTCAAAGGTCTTGCTGTCTGATGCTACTCGCCCTACTTCCCATGAGGTGAACCCCACCTCGGTATGCTTGTCTGGATTCGCCTTACCAGGAAAGTCGAAGTCAATCTTCTGTGCCAACAGCGTGGTTGAACAGATGAGACCGAATGATATCAGTATCTTTCTCATCTCTTTCTTTATTTGCAGACAACTTTTGTGGTGCGTGTCGTACCATCCGACAGTGTTTCACGAATCACGTTTATTCCATGCTGCAAACGCGACACTTGGCGTCCGTCGGGCGTGAAGTACTCGCGACGAACGACTGGGGCAGAGGCGGTGGGTAGCGCAATGCCTGACGGGCTGCCTAAAGATGCCATTTCGCCACAAACGCCATACGCACTGATGGCCTGCACGGTGACATGACTGCCTGTAGCAGAGGTATTGGTGGTGATGGTAGCCACATCGTCGGCCACAACCAGATACGACTGGGCAAAGCCTGTAGGATCGCTCCACGACACCGTATTACCATTAACGCTGAGCGTGGGGGCTGGCAGAATGAAGCCCTGCCAGTCGGCATCCCAGCCATCTGATCCACGCAACATATAGTCGAGTTGATAGCTATTCACTTCGACAGGTGTCAACACGGCCTTGCTGGCCTTGGTGGTTCCTGCTTCATTCTTGAACGAAGTCTTGCGCTGACTCAGGTCAACAACATTGCCACTGGCATCCATCGTGTTATATTCAGCCATCTGCGAGGGCAGTCCATCCATATCGTTCCAACCCTGAGCGGTGATGCTGACACCGCTAGTCAGCTGGGTGTTGATGAAGGCTACCTTAGGCGTATTGCCCCAAGGGCGTCCCAATGCAGTAGTAGAGCCCGACTGGGCAGCGGTAATGGTAGCATTGCGGAACACATAGCCATAGTTGGGAGAGATATGGTCTGGAGCCACTATGACGTTCGAGGTACGCAGAACATGCAGGGTAACATCGTCGAAGAAGGCCTCGCCAGCACCATAAATAAAGTCGGTAGTACCAGTAACCTTGCTATTACGCACCAGATGGCGATGTCCGTCCTTACCCGTACGATAGGTGTCCTGCCAACCTTCTAGATTACAGTTGGTTATGATGATGCGGTCTGCCTTGGTATAGAGTGCCAGTGCCTGACCTTCATTGGTACGTGTGTTGCGGATAGTCAGATTGTCGAACGAAGCATCATTGGCTGTCACATTGATGGTTGAGGTATTATCAACGTTACCCTCAGCAGCTATCTTATTCCACGAGATAATGGTATTGTCGCGCGACTGACCCATCAGGTGGACATTCTGGCGATTAATCTGAACATGACCTTCGTAAGTACCTTTCTTTATAAATATATAATAAGGTGTAGCGTCGCTGGGAGCAGCATCAATGGCTGCCTGGATAGTCTGATAGGTCTCACCCTCGCCCACAACGGCATTGAAGGAAGTAAAGGTGCCGCCACCGGGCTGATGCTTGGTGTAGAGTTTGGCGTCAATTTGTCCGTCAGCCACACCATTGAGGAACAGCTCCAAATTGCTGTATCCGCTGGCAGTCAGCTTCATGCCATCACTGGCATCATTGGGGTTCAAGCCCACAGAGGTTTCGTAAGCGTCGGGCAGTCCGTCGCCATCGGTATCGACTACAGCGCAGTCGGTGTCGTCCATCTGGAGACGGGGATAGCAGGTGACATCGATTTCCTTATTATCTGAGGCATTGTCGCCTTCGTAAAGTGCTGCAAAGTCGTCGTGCGACTGAAGCGTAATGTCGTAGGGCGAGTCGATGATGCCCAACTTGGCACCACGGGCACCTCCGAACTGTGGGTCGATGGTGCCAGCAGCCTCAGCGAGAATGCGTGCGTCGACCTCGTCATAGCGTGGCAGCGAGGCACCAGCCTGACTAGTGACTTTCTTAAAGGCCTCATCAGCTGTCTCGTAAGTGGTATAAGTGAGTTCTCCTGCAACGGGCTCTGTGAGCAGTGCCTTGTCTGCCAATGCCTGCGAGGGTGAGAGTGACCAGAAGTTCATGGCTCGTGAGGAATTGTTGCTGACAAAGCCATAGAAGTTGTCATCGTTGACCTTCTGCAACTCCTCGTCCTTCCAGATATTGGCTGATGGAGCCCATTTGCTGCTCAGTTCAAACTTGTTTCCTTTCAGATACCACTGTCCCACATCATTGATGGTGCCTCCACTGGCAGAACACCAGTAACGACGACTGCCTGTAGCATTCTTGGTGGCAGGACCTGGACGATAGTAGTTGTTAATCATGTAGATGCGGTCGTAATCTGTTTCGCCACCAGCAGAATTCTCACCACCATAGATAGCATTCACGCTACCCCAGTTGTAGATGACATTATTGGTAAACTCATTGACTGCCTGCCTATCATGGTTCTCTGTACGTACACCATTAAAGCGTGGCGAACGGCTGTTGTTATGGGCAAACAGACAGTGGTGCATCGTGCTGCGTTTTCCACCCCACTGGGCTCCGTAAGAACGATTACCCTTGTTGTTACGTGAGTCATACAATCCCTCGGAGAATATGCACCACTGGGTAGTGGTATTGTTGTTGTCATAGAGGGTGATGTTCTCCTCCATCGACCAGCTAAAGGAGCAATGGTCAAGGACGATGTTCTCCACATTTTCCACACCCAAGGGCGACATACTGTTTTTAGGCAGATCGCCAGCACGGAAACGGATGTGGCGGATGATGATGTTAGAGCCCAGCTTCACCCTATAGCCTGCCAGACAGATACCACCGCCAGGAGCCGTCTGACCAGCAATCGTGGTATTCGACCTGACGTCCACATTCCTGGTCAGGAAAATGGTGCCAGCGACCTTGAAGAGTACTGTACGAGGGGTGTCGTCGCCAGTTGACACTGCCCAACGGAAGGTACCCTCCTCGCCAGTATCATCGAGACGGGTGACGTAATAGACCTTCGATCCACGACTGTCAAACATGCGTCCGCCCGTCGTAAAGCGGCCCCAACCCTCACAGCCTGGGAACGCGACGAGGTCGGGATTATAGTTTGGCAACTTCGAGAAGACAGCATAGACTGTACAATCCTCCTTCAGTGTGAACTGATAGGTAGACGATGTAGACAACGTCGTGCCATTGCCGTCCTCCCAACGGTCGAACTGATGCCCTATGGCTGCGGTAGCCTTCAATGTCACGTTGGTGCCATAATTGAATTTATAGCCTCCCTCGACAGGAGTGCCTTCAGGGCTGACACTCACAGTTCCCATGCCTTCGCAACCCGGCTTAATGAAACCCAATACGGTGTTTGCTGGTTGCTCCTTGAACTGAGCCGTAATGGTGACATCGGCATTCAGCGTGAACTTGTGAGGATTCTCAGTAGACACTAGTTCGCCATTGATATACCACCCTTCGAAAGAGTAGCCTGCAGAAGCTGTGGCAGTAATATTACCCGTCTGTGTACCAGTCAACACCTTCGCACTAGTGGGGTTGACGGTTCCTGCCCCCTCAGGAGCAACAACAAACGTGGCCGTTACATACGTGAAAGCCTGTATGCCCGGGATGACTGTCAGTGCGGAGACGACAGTACACACCAGAAAAAAAGTCAATAAAGTTACAATCTGTTTCTTCATATCACTCATTACGTTTTGGTAGTTTTAATATATAGACGCACAAGTATTAGTTTTGTCCCCCATATTCACGACAAAAAAAGGAGCCACCCCAAAAGGCAGCTCCACATGCTTTTTATTGAAAAAACATTACTTCTGAATTCTCTTATGACCATTCTGGATAACTACACCCTTGTAGTTCTCAGCAACCTTCTGACCAGCAAGGTTGTAACGAGGAGCATTGCTGTCAAGTTCAGCCTTCACATTGGCAATACCTGCAGAGCCTGCTGAAAAATAGAAGCCGTAGATACCAATCTGGCTCTTGGGGTTGAACAGCCAATAGGTCTTGCCTGCCTCCACATCGAAATCGATATAGCCAAGGACAGGACGGTTCTGGGTAACACCATTGGTGTGCTGCAGCACGAAGTCGTCAGCCATCTTACCAACGTTGAAATACTTCTCAGTGCCAGGAATCACATTGCCCTCCTCATCTTTCTGAGACTCATAAGCAAAACCAGTATTCTGGTAATAGATGCTTACATTAATATTAGCAGGAGCCATAGGTGTCAGGGTAGCTTCGTCTACGACATAAGTAGGATTGGTATTCTTGTTACCATAGATAGCTACACGAAGAGCACCGCTGGTAGTAGCAGCAAATTTGTAATATGCGCCCTTAGCAGGCATAGCTGTTGCTCCTGGCTCCCAAAAAGTGTCGTAAGCGCGGAACACCTCGTCACCATCAGAATTCAGTTCATAGAACTCCCAATGCTGGAAACCAGGATTGCCCTTCGGCATCAGATACTGGGCGAACTGTGGCGTGCAATCGTCAGTAATCAGAGCATCATTGCCATCAACAGAGCCTTTCAGTTCCCAATAAACCTGTGTTTTTCCGTCTTCTACATCCTTCTTGCTCAAGCTGTTAGGAGTAGAGACACCTGTCATCGTGATACCATCAACAGTGGCAGTAATCGTAGATGTCTTAATAGTCAAAGGAATACTTGTGTCAGGACCTTCGGCAGTACCGCCACCATAAACGCCTTCTGTCAGATCCGTCTCGACAGCGGTAGCAAGGTCAAACTCAGCAGCCTTCCAGATAGACTGTGCCTGAACACTCATAGCTGCAACAGCTACGGAAATAAGAGTAAAGATTTTCTTCATAATCGTTTTGTTTTAATTATTTGTTAGTAAATTTGTTTGTTTCGTAACGTTTTGCATGACAAATGCACGTACTTCGTTGCAAAAGTACGTGTTTTCTTTGAAACTACCAAATATTTTTAGGATTATTTTTCCTTTTTCAGTCGGAACGAGTTCTCAATGCTGTTCAACTCAGCCATAAAGGACTTGTCGACCTTCAGACGCTGCTCGATGGCGCTACAGCTATGGATGACGGTAGAATGGTCGCGTCCGCCAATAAGTTGTCCGATGCGTCCAGCAGGCATATTGGTGTACTTCTGGGCCAGATACATAGACACCTGACGCACAATGACAATGTCGCGTTTGCGCGAACGGGTAAAGATGCTCTTCTGTTCGACGCCGTAGTGTCCACAAACCTTCTCCAAAATGTCATCAATGGTCAACGGCTTGTTGTCCAACTTCACAGCACGCTGGATGATGCGCTGGGCCAGACGGATGTCGACATTGGAATTGTAAACCACCGAATAAGCCAGCAACGAATTGATGACACCCTCCAGATCGCGCACAGAGCCATTGGCTGTCTCAGCGATAAACTGAATAACGTCCTCGGGAATCTTCAAGCCATCACGACGACACTTGGCATTCAGAATATCGATGCACAACTGCACGTTGGGCTGTTCGAGCTCGGCGATAAGTCCACAAGCGAAACGCGTCAGAAGACGATCCTTGACACCCTGCAAGTCAACAGGAGGACGATCGGAAGCCAGAATAATCTGTTTGCCCAAACGGAACAGGTGGTCGAAGATATGGAAGAACGTGTCGAGCGTCTTCGTTGCTGTTGCCCACTCCTGGATGTCGTCGACTATCAGCACATCGATGCTCTGATAGAAACGAATGAAGTCGTTGACCGTATTCCTGCGGGTAGCATCCGTAAACTGCACCTGGAAGAGACGGGCAGATACATATAGTACGCGTCTGCGCGGGTACACCTCTTTACAACGTACGCCTATGGCATTGATAAGGTGCGTCTTGCCACAGCCCGAAGGACCATAGACAAAGAAGGGATTGAAGGTCGACTTGCCCGGATGCTCAGCGATGGAGATACCAACTGTACGCGGCAATTTGTTGGAATCACCCTCGATAAAGCTCTGGAATGTCTTATGCAAGTCAAGCTGGGGATCCAGTTCCTGATGGGGCACCGCATCGAGCAATGTTGGCGACTTGTTAATGCCTTCGCGCTTCACGGGGACATCGATATCGACTGGTTCACTACCCGCCTCATCGATTGTCAACTTATGCTGCTGGTCGACAACAATACGGTAATTCAACTGCACACTATTACCAAAACAACGACAGAGCCCTTTACTCAACAAGTTCACGTAGTGCTGCTCCAGATACTCATACACGTACCTGCTCGGCACCTGTACGAGGAGAGTCCGGCTGTCGTCGTCGTATTTCTCGAAGACGATAGGCGCGAACCAAGTTCTGAATTGCTGCTCCGTGACGTTGTCTTTTATGAATTGAAGGCAGTTGTCCCAAAGCGCCTTTGGATTATTTCCCATGCGGCGATCGTTGTTCTTTTAATAATTTACACTAATGTGCGGTTAATAATGATTTCGCTTGCAAAGTTCGCTATTATTTTTGAAATATGCAAATCTGTATTTTTAATCAACAATCTTTCAAAAGTGCGTAACTCGCTTGTTTTTCGTACTTTAGAATGATTAGGAATTTTTCTTAACAATTCGCCCTCTTGCAAATATTCAAGTTCTTAATCCACAACTACTTACACACTATCTGCACACCTCACAATCATTGTGCACAACAATCTTTTATACACGTCAGAAAGTATGAATTATCAAGCAGTTGCGAGGCATTGAGTTGAAAGTATTTCCAAACGCTCCTTATTTAGACAAAATAAATATAGAGAAGAATTTTTATTTATCTTTCTTACCGAAAATGGAGAAGTGGACGTAGCGTTTCGGATGGGCTTTCAGATCTATGAGCAGAGAATCGGCAGAAGCCATCGTTGCAGTCATGTTATTGTAAAGCGTTGCATCACGCATCAGCAGCCCCAAAGTACCCTCAGTACTATTTAGCTTACGTGTCATCTCGTTGACATTGGCCAGTGTCTGGTTAATGCTTGCTGTCATAGTAGCCACGTCGACAGCTGCCAGATTGCTGGTGAGCTGCTGGGTGTTATCGAGCACGCCATTGGCTTTATTCATCATGGTAGGCATCTCGCGATTGAGCGAAGCAGACAAAGAACGTAAATCGCGACTGGTGGCATTCAGATTGTCTGTCATCCCCTCCACGTTATGCAGGGTCTGACGCAAAGCAGGGTCTGCCAACAGAAGGTTCAGGCTGGTCATGATGCTGTCCAGCTTAGGCATCATAGCCTCTATGGCAGGAACCATTGCACCCAATTTCTTCATCATGCCCTGTTCTTCACCACCCGTGATGGTATCGCCCATAGCAACCATATGGATAGGATCTTCGCCTAACACCAGATTGATTTTGATATTTCCCAACAAATCGCTGGCAATTTCCGCATGCGAACCCTGAGGCAAGCGCATCTGTTTGTCAAGTCCCATCTCAGCCACAATCTTTCCCTGAGGATTGTAGTCATACTGAATGCCCTTGATAACCCCCACCTTATAGCCATTGGCATAAACAGGGGTAGAAGCTGACACGCCACTGACATCGGTGAACGTCACGTAATAGGAATCGTCGCTGGAAAACACGGTAAGCCCCTTCAAGAACGTCAGACCGTAATAGAGCACGACAATGCCAAGAATGGCCACCAAGGCTATTTTAACCTCTTTTGAAAAGAACTTCATATCGAATAATATTTTTGTTTCTTACTTCTTACCTCTTTTAAATTCCTGTATAGCCTGCTGGACATCCACCCGCTTGCCATCCTTAAAGGCAATAATGAAGCACTGCGGGAAGCTGGCAGCAAGTGTCTTGCGCAGCTGATAAATCTCGTTATAATTCTCAGACGAACCTACTGTATATTTATACAATCCGCCCTCTTCATAGTACGCAGCGTCTTTCTGACCCTTCAAACGAGAATCGGTAGTCTTCAGTTTTGAACTGCTTGTCAGAATCTGCACCTTGAAGACGGGTCTAGAGGAACTAGTTTGACTAGTTGGACTAGTTGTACCAGGAAGACTAGTAGGACTAGAGGGACTAGAAACGTTGGCGGACTTGGCCGGTTCAGCAGGTTTGACTGGCTCAGCGGGTTTGACCGGTTCAACAGTTTTGTTCACAACTGGCGATACAGGCTGTGAGGTCTGTGAAGTATTTGCACCCCCGGCAGCAAGGATGGAATCGGCATTGGGAGCTGCGGGTTTCTCTTCTTTCACCTCTGGCACACGATTCTCACGAGCATTAGCCAGTTCCTCTGCCACCTTGCTCTTCTTTTCCTGCTTCTTTACTGGCTTTGCCTCCTGCTTTTGCTGGGTATCCTTGGGAACAACAGTAGGAATCTCGACATCCTTCTTTGCTTCTGCCTGAAGGGGAACAGTGATACCACCATAGTTCTTCTTCTTGTAATCTAAGAAAGCCTGATAGATGCCTTGTGCCATCTGGCTGACGCCATTCGTCGAATTCAAAAAGCGCTCTTCGTCAGGTGTTGATATAAAGCCCAGTTCAATCAGGCAGCTAGGCATAGAGGTCTCGCGCAACACCAGGAAACCAGCCTGTTTCACACCTTTATTGATACGCCCGGCAGAAGCACAGGTGCGTTTCTGGACGTATTTTGCCAAATCAACACTTTGCGCCATGTTGTGGTCCTGAATGAACTCGAACATGATATAGCTCTCCGACGAATTGGGGTCAAAACCCTGATAACGCTGCTTATAGTCCTTCTCATAAAGAATGACTTCGTTCTCGCGCTTAGCCACCTCCAAATTATCAGCAGCACGGTGCATTCCCAGCGTATAGGTCTCCATGCCTCGCGAGATGCGCCCCTTGGGCAAGGCATTGGTATGAATGGAAATAAAAAGATCTGCCTTATTCCGATTAGCGATATCGGCACGGGTATGCAAGGGAATGAAGACGTCCGTCTTGCGGGTATAAATAACTTTCACATCCGAGCAGTTGCGCTCTACCAGTCGTCCAAAAGCCAACGCTACATTCAGGTTGATGATTTTCTCCTTCGTAATGGCACCAATAGCACCAGCGTCGTTGCCACCATGTCCGGCATCAATAACCAGTGTAAACTTGTTCGGCTTGGCTGTCGTAGATAGGGTTACTGTCTTGCCAACGGCAACAATCGTCACCATCAGCAGCAGTATGAATATAGTCAGAAAACGTTTATTATCCTTCATTGTGGGTGCAAAAGTACATATTTTTCTGAAATAATCCCTGATTTACACGCCAGTTTTATCATTTATTAAATGTAATTCCACACCAGCACCTTTACAGTCGCCTCCCATGGGAGGATTCAGTTTGGTAATGGTGAGGTCCAGGGAGGTAACCATAGGGAACTCGCTAAACACACATTTGGCAATTCTGCCTGCCACGTGTTCTATCAATTGGGACGTCTTGGCCATCTCGCGTTCTATCAGCTGATAGAGTGTTCCATAATTCAAAGCCACCTCCAACATGTCGTGCTCCATAGCTGATGAGATATCTACTCCACAACGGGCAGACACCAGGAAGTCGTGCCCAACCTCGTTCTCCTGAGGAAATACGCCATGATAGGCATGTATGCGCACCTCGTTCAGAAAAATATAGCTCGATGTCACTTTCATTTTGCTTTCCCTCACGCTTTTATTGATGATTGTCAGGAGTTTCGTTCTCCAGAGGAGCGTCATCCAGATACTTCTTCAAGGCGCGTTCTACACCCACCTTCCAAGTGTTGATGCTCTCCGACTGTAACTGCAAAGAACTAACCAGTTTGATGACATGTTCAAGAGGCATTCTATAACGTAACACACCTGAGATGAGTTTGGCATAGTTCCAGTATTCAGGATTGAACTTCTCCGACAAACCCTCAACCGTAATCTTATAGCCTCGCGTATTCTCGAACTGGAAATCGTAACGCTTCGTGCCATCCTGATTGATATGCTTGATGATTTTGCCTTTGGTTACCGATTTGGGCAAGATAATACCTTCCTCGTCGTCCTGAAGGCCTGTAAAGATCTCATAGGGATAACCATTCAGCAAGCCCACCAACGCCACCCACTTATCCTTATTATTCTGAAAACGGACCACGTCACACTCCAATTCCTGAGGACGAACTTCAGTCACCTCAGGTCTAAGCGTTGCCTGATAGCGTTCCAACAATGGAATAATCTCCTCTTCAGTCAGTGGCTTTCCTGACTGTTGTCCCATCTGGGCCAGTTCACGGGCTATGCGCTGAAGACTCTCTTTTTGCGAATTTGCTTCCATATCCTTATTTTTTGTCTGCAAAGATACGAATAAATAAAGAAAAATACGTATCTTTGTCCCAAAATCTATAAAAATGAAATCAATTCTTACTCGAAAGACCATCCGCAAGTACGCCGACCGCGAAGTCAGCGAAGAACTATTGAACCGCCTCATGACAGAGGCCAGTCGTACACAAACCATGGGTAACCTGCAACTCTACAGCGTTGTCGTCACACGCTCTTCAGAGATGAAAGCCAAGTTGGCTCCTGCCCATTTCAACCAACCCATGGTGACGCAAGCCCCCGTGGTATTGACTATCTGTGCAGACTTCAACCGCACCAGCACATGGGCCCGTTGTCGCAAGGCAGAACCCGGCTACGACAATTTTCTGTCGTTCATCAATGCTGCTACAGACGCACTACTCTATACGCAGACACTGTGTAACCTTATGGATGAAGAAGGACTGGGCTATTGCTATCTGGGTACTACCGTCTACCAGCCACAACAGATTATAGACATACTGGAACTGCCTAAGCTGACGTTCCCCGTTGCCACACTGACTGTTGGATGGCCTGACGAAGAGCCTCCCCTCTCCGATCGCCTGCCTTTGGAGAGTTTCGTTCACCAAGAAACTTACGCAGACTATCTGGCCATGGATATCGACAAGCATTACGAGGCCAAAGAGCACCGCCCAGAGAATCTGGAGTTTGTGCGTATCAACGAAAAAGAGACCCTCGCACAAGTCTTCACCGACATCCGCTATACGCGAAAGGATAATGAAGCCATGAGCGAGGGGCTCATCAATGCTCTCAAACGCCAAGGTTTCCTGCCTTGGACGGTTAGAGGCTATTAATCTTCCAGTTCAATGGGCTTGTACTTCGGTACGAGGGCCTTCATGATACACCAGCCAATAAGGTAGGCCACTGCACAGATACAGAACACCACCATGTAGGCTGCGGGCTTGCCGTCGAATCCGAAGAACGAGAAGTTGGCGCCCTGCTCAGCTGCCCAGTCGAAGAACATACCTGAGCCCTTATTGATAGACATAGAGCCCAGACCACCAGCCATTGTACCCAGACCTACAATAGTACCAATAGTGCTCTTGGGGAACATGTCGCCAATGGTTGAGAACAGGTTAGCAGACCAAGCCTGATGACCAGCGCCCAGCAAACCAATCAGGATGGCAGGCCACCAAGGACTATATATGCCAAGAGGCTGTGCAAACAGACCTAACAAGGGGAAGCAAGCGAAGATGAACATCGCACGCATACGGCCCAGATAGGGGTTCATACCTTTCTTATCTACAAAGTATGTAGGCAGATAGCCACCACCAATCGACAGAATCGTCACGATAGCATAAAGTGTAAAGATCAGTAGGATACCCATCGTCGAGTCAGAGGTATAGCCATACTGGTCAGAGAAGTAGGCAGGAGCCCAGAACAGGAAGAACCACCATACGCCATCCGTCATGAACTTACCAACGAGGAACGACCAAGTCTGCTTGTAGGTAAAGCACTTAAAGAACGGAATAGTCTTCTCTTCCTTCACTGCATCACGATCCTGAACCTCAGCCAGGTCGTTGTCCTGCTCGATGTAATTCAACTCAGCCTGATTGACACGCTTGTTCTGACGGGGCTTCTCATAGAGCCACATCCACAAGCCCATCCAGATGAATCCCAGGGCACCAATAATGATGAAGGCCATCTCCCAACCCCATGCACGAGCCAGCAAGGGAATGGTTGCAGGAGCAGCCAAAGCACCTACGGAAGCACCGCTATTGAAGATAGAGGTAGAGAAAGCGCGGTCTTTCTTGGGGAAATACTCTGCCGTAGCCTTGATGGCTGCGGGGAAGTTTCCAGCCTCACCGACAGCGAGAATCAGACGGCACGAGAGGAACAACCATACAGAGATGCTGGCAATAGCCACAGCGGCATCACCCGTCAGCTGACCCAGCTGAGCCACAGAGTCGTAGCCCTTGACAGTCATAGCCACCCAGCCGCAACCAGCGTGCAGCACGGCGCCCAACGACCAGACGAAGATGGCGATGAGATAACCCTTCTTGGTGCCCATCCAGTCGATGAACTTACCAGCGAACAGGTTGGCGATAGCATAGAACAGCGAGAACATACCGGTAATCGTACCGTAGTCGCCGTCCGTCCAATGGAACTCAGGAGCGATAAAGTCTTTCCAGGTGAGCGACAGGACCTGACGGTCCATGTAGTTAATGGTGGTTGCCAGGAACAGCAACGCACAGATGACCCAACGGAAGTTGGACATTTTCGATGTTTGAACAGGTGTCATATTTTTAGTTATTTCGTTATTACGTTATATCGTTATTACGAGATGTCGACTATTTGATATCGATCACAGGAATGTTGTCCTTGTCGTTGTAATACAGGTTCTCGCCTGCCATACCCCAAATGAAGGTATAATAGTAGGTGCCTGCTGCTGCGTGCATCGACCACTCAGGCGACATAATGGCCTGCTCGTTGTGCAACCAAACAACGCGACTTTCCTGAGGTTCACCCATGATGTGTGCAATGGTTTGCTCCTGAGGCAGGTTGAAATAGTAGTAAGCCTCGATGCGACGACCATGGGTGTGAGGAGGCATCGTGTTCCAGGCAGCACCAGGGTTCAACTGTGTCAGTCCCAACTGCAACTGGCAGGGACCTTCCTCCAGCACGTCATTAACGATGAGCTTGTACACAGTGCGGTTGTTGCACTCTTCCAGCGAGCCGACAGGACCCCAAACAGCAGCCTTCAGCGAACCCTTACGTCCGTCCAGCGTCACCCACTGGGTTTTATAGTGCTGATGGGCAGTTGCGCTGTTCAGATAGAACTTGGCAGGCTTCTGAGCATCCTTCGAGCGGAAGATTACCTCCTTGTTAACGTCCTTGTCCTTGCCAATATGACCACGACCGATATAAAGGGCCTCCTTGGGAGAGAGGGCATACTCCTTGCCATCGACAATCACCCAACCTTCGCCTTCACCACAGTTCACCACACCAAGCTCACGGTTATAAAGGAAATACTTATCCTTGATGCCCGGATCCACATCAAGACCCAAATCGCGGAAGTTCTCCAGTTTCAGGTCTTTGTTTACTGGCATAGCACCACCGAAGATAAAACGGTCGTAGTGTGAATAAGTCAGATTGATTTCATCAGCTACCATCACCTTCTCCATGACGAAGCGCTCACGAAGGGTCTTCGTGTCGTAATGCTTGACGTCCTCAGGGTGACAGGCCGTCTGGAATTTCACATTTTGCTGGCCAAAGCCACTGGTCATACTACTCATAAGCAATAATGTCAAAATCGTCTTTTTCATATTATTTATTCGTTATTATTGTTTTTCTCTTCTTTCACAATACGCATGCGGTTCCACACCACCATACCAACGGTAATAATTGTCAGGATGCCTGCGCCCACATATTCCAGCGAGTTCACACACTTGTAGATAACCCATCCGAAAAGCGATGAGGCGAAGTCGAGCGCACCTCCCTCGAAGCCTGCAGGAATATCGGCAGCCTTATCACCAGTCTGTTCGAACACGGTATGGGCAGCCTGCGTGAAGGCAGGAGCCATATCGGTAACGAAATACAGTCCGATAGCCAATGCCACAAGACCAATGATAAAAGTCTTGACAACATTACCCTTGGTAAACGGCAACACCATGGGGAACAGGTAGAACATGCCTGCCAGCGAGGCCAGCGGCAGGAACTGGTTGCCAGGCAGCACTACGGCCAATCCCAATGCCACGGGTATCAACAGCAAGGAAACAACAAGCGTCGTGGGATGGCCAATAACTACAGCTGGCGACATTCCGATATACACCTTCTTGCCATTGAACTTCTTCTTCACCACCTCCTGCGTTTTCTCGGCAATGGGTTTCAAGCCCTCAATAAATAAAGATGTGATGCGGGGAATGAGTTCCATCACTGCACCCATCGTTACACCCAGGAACAGGATTTTCTTGATGTCAAGCTGAGCCAGTGCACCAATCAGCGCACCCACAATGACACCCAGAATAAGCGGTTCACCCATCACGCCAAACTTTTTCTTCATACCCTCTGCATCGATGTTCAACTTCTCGAAACCGGGAATCATATCGAGTGCCTTGCCGATAATCAAGGCGAAGGGTACAAAGCTCTGGCAGAACGGCTGGGGAATCGAGATGCCCTGCCACTCAGGGTAATACTCCTGGAACTTGTCTGCCGTCAAGTCAGCCATCACCAATGTAATGATATAGCACACGATGGCAGCAAAATAGCCCCATACCAGACTCTGATCCATTACGAAATAGGCCACAGCACCAATGAAGGCGAAGTGCCAGTAGTTCCACAGGTCGATATTAACCGTACGTGTACACTTGGTAATAACCAACAGGAAGTTGACACCCAGGCAGATGGGGATAATCAAGGCTCCCACTGCCGTGTTGTATGCCACAGCGGCTGCTGCGGGCCAACCCATATCAAACACCTTCAGCTGCAGGTCGTAGAGTTGGGAAATCTCAGAAAGCGGACCACCAAAGTTGGTAGTCAGCAGGGCTGTCACAATGCCCAGTCCCACAAAACCGACGCCTACATAGAGACCACTCTTCAGCGAGCGTCCGAATTTCAGTCCGATGGCGAGTCCGATGATGGTAAACAGGATAGGCATCATCACCGATGCGCCCAAACTGATAATGTAACTAAATACTTGTTCCATTTGTTCTATTATCGTATTCTTTTGTTTGTTTTAGCGTGTCGCAGAAAACTTTGACGCTGCAAAGTTAATAAAAAAATGGCGAAACATTGCACATTTCGCCACTTTTTCTTACTAAATCGTTAACGTAAAAACTTTTTTTACTTGTTCAACACCACTCGACCGTTGCCAATGACCAGTCCACGACGGGTGGCGTCGACACGCTGTCCCTGCAGGTTAAATAGCTGAGCATCTGTCTTTTCGTCGAAGATTACAGTCCTAATTCCTGTATCCACGACTTTCTCTACGTCGAATGTGACGACTCCATTCTCCATAGCGATGTTTTTCAGTCCCAGCTCTGTTAGTTGGCCACTCCAGCTTTTCAGATGGGCTGGCGTGGTAAACACGTCTAAAGAGCGAACATTCTTTGAGCCAGGGAAGACATCAGCATCCGTCGAAATGTATTTGCCATCCTTATCCTTGTGAGGTCCATCTGCCCTTATAACCTCATAATAATTGTGATTGGGATTTATATTGACAGCATTACTGTTGAGACTCCAAACGTCCATATTCGTCTGATCTACACGATGCACCAGCATACCACTGCCAGGCAGATATTCATCCCACTTGAAGGCATTCTTCTGGCGATTCTCAAAAAGGAAAAACTCATCGTCAACAGGTGAGTCAATGCGATAGCCCGTGAAACTGCTATACAAGGGCTCTAACGTATAACGGCCCTCTTCTGTTATCTTCTCTGGAGCATCGCAAAACTGAACCGAATAGCGTTCGTATAAGGAAAAACCTACTGGAGTTCGTGCGTCGTTCTCATAACAGCCGTAAGACATCACTGACCAGACACCAGGATGGTTGCTCTCACCCCCACTCATCGCGTAGTCTGCATCATAGAAATCGGGCAGTCCCAGCACGTGGCTGAACTCATGGCAAATGGTACCAATACCATCCATCTTGATTGATTCGGGTTTCGATTGCCATCCCAATAGTTCAACACTACTGAAATAGTCCCAAAACGAGACGTCGTCTTTTCTAGCCCACATAACACCACGATGAGGCCACCACAAGTTTTCGTTGTTACCATTATAGTTAGCACCCATGCCGGCTACCATATAGAACACCAAATCGACAAAGCCGTCATTATCGCCATCGTAATCCTTGAAATCCAAGCCCCCGACGACATCAGCAGAGTCAATAGCAGCCTGAAGGACATCACGGAACTTACCCGTTTGCACATTACAGTCATACTGGCTGTAGTCTACTTTGTAAGGGCCAACAATATCGAACTGGGGTTTGAACTTACCATCAGAGTTGTCAGAGAAATAGTCACGAACACTGCCAGTAAACACCTCATCATCATACCCCTCATAGTTCTCCTGGTTCACCATACCGGTAATGATTTCCTTATAGTCTTCACGCGAAAAGCTCTTGTCTTTAAACTCTATGAGGATAATCAGTCCCTTGAAATTGGCATAGTTGGTGGCACGACGGCCTTGTGCACGATGGTTGGCCAGTGTCGCCTGCTGGTACATGGCAGCCGCCTGCTCCGTCATCTCCGGAGCCTGACACTTGCTGACACCAGCCAAGAAAGCCCGTTCCGACGCAGTACGTTCTGCCTCATCGTGAGCCACTTGGGCAGTCGGTTGCAGCTGACCACCCTGTTTCTGGGCATAGACATAATATCCGCGTGTGTCCTTGATGATGGAATAGCCGTCAAGTGTTGTTTGGAAATGGCACCACTCGTCACCAACCAGTCTGAGTGTCACGTAAGTGCCATCGGGCTGCTGCACCTTCACTGGCAGAGGATGTGCTGGTACGCCCTTCATGCTACTTACGCCAAGAAGCAATGCCATGAACAACAACAGACAACACTTTCTAAACATTATCCATCAAAGATGTACGCCTTTACTTATTTATATATTTACGACCATTCTTAATGACGAGGCCCTTGAAGTTGCCGTTCACACGCTGGCCAGCCAGATTGTAAACTGCGTCGTTGCCTGAAGGTGTATCACTCATTACGTCAGCAATACCTGTGGGAATCTTGTTATCAAAGAACGTTGCGGCAATATTATCCAGATAGCAGCTTGCAGAAGCACTGGTGGCTGAAAACAGGAACTGTATCTTGCTGTTGGCTGGAATATTTCTGTACATGATGTAGGCTTCCTCGTCTTTCTTGATATCCACAGACGTCTTATTATCGATAGTCCTGAAGTTAGTAAAGCTGCCACCATCAGTGCTCACTCTCAGACTGAACTTCGCCTTGACACTACCGTTCTTTACAGTAAACGCCAGCGAACGGACGCCATTCTCGAAGACGGAGGATGTCAGCGTACCAGAACGCTGCATATTGACGACATTGCTGCCGTCGACCTGTTCGATAGAGGCTTTGTCCAAATCCCACCAACAATAGACGCCCTTGACATCTGTGGCGCCCGATTCAGACAATGGCGACTCTTCGAAATCCTCGACCACAGTCTGGAAGAGGTCCTTGCCAGCCTGGAACGTCACAACGCCGTTTTCCTCTGTAATATCCCACAGATCCATCACTGCTGGTTGGCCTGCCCACGATACCAACGCAGGATCGGTGGTGCTGGTGAAATCTACGAGCTTACCACTATTGGGAGCCGTTGCAACCATGACAAAGTAATTATGGTTGGCATCACAGTTCACCTTATTGCTCTTCCATACATTGGGGGTCGACGTATCGGCACGCCATACCAAGAGTCCATGACCTGGCAAGAAACGGTCCCAACCCTCTTTCTGACGGTTTTCCAAATAGAAGTCATCGTCTTTAGAACCTGTCTTCAGGATAAAGGTCTGGTTCCCAGTGGCAAAGGCCTGAAGCTCATAGTTACCAGACTCTGTCAACACTGTGGGTTCAACAAAGCCTAACACATGGCGCTCGAAGGCGTTATAGCCCACAGGCGTCAGACCATAATTCGGGTCTGCCCCGTTTGCCATCACGTCCCATTCACCTGGATCATTGCTTTGTCCGTTCTCCTCATAATCAGCATCGTAGTGGTCGGCCAGTCCCAACACGTGGCTAAACTCATGGCACATGGTGCCAATGCCGTCCAAATACTGGTGCTGTTCCTTCTGACTTTCGTAATCTTGTATCTCTACACTACAGGCATAACGGCCAAACTTCTTGCCATCATACTTCAAGTTATAATAATTGGCTAAGTAAGAAAAATCATTGGCATGAGGCCACATGTAATGATTGTCATTGCCTTGCACATAACTTCCATAACCGGCAAAGATAAAGTACACCATGTCGATAGTACCATCGTTATTCAAGTCGTATTGGGTAAAGTCAACGGTGGTATTCACCTCTTTCATCACAGCCTTAATGATATTCAATTGACGTTCAAACCAACCTTCAGTCACTTTTCCCTCCTCATCTTTTGGTTCAGGATAGGTACAGGAGTAATCAATGGTGACGGGACCGACCACATCGAACGTAGGATCGAAGATACCCATCGAGTTATCACGGAAATAGTCGCGAACACTACCATTGACATCAACTGGATAGTGTTCCCTAGACGTATCGCTGAGATTACTCGTATTGGTCAGTTGCTGATAGAAAGCCGCAGGGTCAGCCATCGTAAACTTGCAGTCGTTCCATTCAACGAGAATCACCAAGCCCTTGAAATTGTTATAATCAATATGCGACCAAATAGCCGAGGGCGAACGATGTGTACCCATTGCAGCATCCTTATAAGCAGGAGCACACATTTGGGCAGCCATTTCCTTCATCTTGCGCTGGCTCTCAGTCATCTTTGGAGCCACCATTTTCTTACGGGCAGCCAGGAACGACAGGTCTTGAGCTGTGCGGGCCTCAGGATTACGGGCAATTACGCCAGTGGGCACCAATTGTCCGTCAGCCCCTTTCTCAGCATAACGATAGAATCCGTCAGCGCCCTTGACGACGGTATATCCGTCGATGGTGGTAGAAAAACTCAAAAACTCGTCGCCATGCAGGCAAAGTGTAATCACAGTGCCGTCAGGCTGTTTCATGTCGGCAGGCTTGGATAAAGCAGGTCGTGCCCACAACGATGTCGCACCAAGCAACATCAGCAAACAAATTGAAAACAGTCTATTCATATGTTCTATTCTTTTTTTGTCGTGAATTAGGTTCATTCTGCAAAGGTAGTGAAAATCGAGCGAAACACAAAGAAAACCGCCCAAAAACTTGCATTTCTGCAATTTTTTTTGTATCTTTGCATCTAGAAAAGCTACGCTCAAAGTCAAGAAAGCCTTGTCTTTCGGCGGGCGCCGCAAGACATTCGCACGCCCGCCACAAGATATTGCCCCGCCCGCCGCAACAATTTGCCACGGGCGGGGCAAATTAGTAACATGCCGTCTCGCTCCCTGTAAACCCTAGTCTCGCTCCCTGCAAATCCCTAGTATTTCCCCCTGCAACCTCTAGTAAAAAAATCGGGAGGACTTTGTCAGTTCTCCCGATTCATATAGTAGATGTATATTAACACTTACTTAACCACGAACTTGACCTATGGTCGAGTTCGTTCACGTTCGGAAATGAGAATGCATTCTCATTTCGCTCACTTAACCACGAACTTCTTACCGTCGCGAATGAGCAGACCCTTGGCACCAGCGCTAACCTGCTGACCCAGCACGTTGTAAGTCTTGCCATTGCTCTGGCGAGTATTCGCATTCACCTCGTTGATGCCTGTTGATGCTGCATGCTCATCGGTTTCGACAGACATGTTGCAAGCATAGCCAATAACATAAGCAGCACCTTCAGCGTCGTTTGCTGTTGCAACTGCCACGTAGCGAATATAATCCTCATCAGTGTCTACGAAGTAATAACCAGCATCATGTTCACCATCTTCATCAGTCCAAGCATCCTTCCATTCAGTTTTATAGAACTCAGCTAAGCCTGGCTCCCAGAAACCGTTAAACTTGGTCTTCTCATAATTACGAACAATATACTGGCCATCAATTGAAATACCCACTAAACGATACATACCATAAGGCTCATCGCGGTCGTAGTCGTACATCTTAATACCAAAAGGAATAGAACATTTATGGTCAGCCTCAAGCGTTACACTTACTGGACACAGACCCAGGAAATTATTAATTACCCACTCTGTCTCGTAGTCCTCTAATGCGACTCTCTTTTCAACTTTTTCCCAACCTTCGCCAGTGCCACCCATAGCTGCACTCGTCGTTCTATAATACATTGTAGCATTGGGCTTCAATAATGCGATATCAAATCCGTAGTTCCACAGACCACCATCTTCATAGTTCGGCAAGAAAGAAACCCAACCTATTGTAGCCTGGTCGCCTTCTTCCTCGACATCGGGATCGATATCCATGGTTCCATCTTCGTTGACAATCAGATAGATGGACTTTCCATAGCCAACATTGGTCTCACCTATACGATAACCACCAGAGATTACAATCTCCTTATAGGTTGCATGTACAAAGATGGTCTGAACAGGAATGACTATCACAGCAGTCTCTTCATCGTAATAACCATAGACAGTAGCACCTGTATAAGTAAAATCCTTAAGAACAACGTTGTAATTGAATTCAGGATTACCATCATACTGGTCCAAATTAATCGTACCAGTCTCAGCAACAACCTGGAATGAACTACTTTCAGTAAAATCACCGTCAAAATTATCTGCATTCAGGATATATTCTCCTGCCAGACCTTCAGCTGCAACACGGTGTGTAGCCTTCATCGTCTTGACATAGGGAGTAAAGTCCTTAGTCATCACGTTCTCCATCTTTACATCGCTAGGTACATCCAGCCATTGGGCTTTTTGTGCCACACGTACATACTGTGCATTAGCACCTAATGCCACGAAAATCGCAGCAACAGCAATAAGTAAACTTTTTTTCATATTCATTGTAGTTTAATAAATTAATATTGACCCTGCCAGAGTATTGCTCTGCTCCAGCAGGGCCGTTAGTAAAATCTCTTTTCTTTAATTGTCGTAATAACTTTGATCGTTCATGAAGTACATGGGCGTAGCATAAATCGTAATCACATTAGTCGGATTTTCCATGTCGGTCATAGTAATATACGATGGATGACGCTGATTGTCACAAGTCAGTCTGAATTTATGACCATAGATGGTGTTCAGCACATCCTTCCACTTGTAATTGTTATAATATGCCTTATCGGTTTTGTTGGTACCGGTACTCTTCTGGCTGAAGATGGCAATATCCTCCGAGTCACCAGTCTCAACGTTCATGTACCAATATGGAACAGCATCCGAAGTAGAAAGGCTCGAACCAAGTTTCGTATCACTAAGCTTACCGATGGTTGCAGTGTAGATTGTGATTTTCTGCTTATTCTTTCCAGCAGTCTTTAGGATATCCATCATGGCATCCCACTTGGGCTTGGCATACTCGCCTACAGAACCATAGTTCAGATACCACAGACTGGTTGTCAACTGGGTTGCCAATGGTGGAACATAGGTATCCAACTGCAACTTCGGATTGTTGCGGAAGAGGAAATAGTCCTCCGTGTCGCCTTTGTCAAGACCGTCAAGCACCATTCCGTTGACTTCAACAGGAGCATAGAAGGTGAATCCGTTTTTATCAACAATATATGGTGCCGTTACCGTCTGCTTCAGGTCCTGAGAGTCAGTGTACCTGAACACCAGGCAGCGGTATCCGCCATTTGACTTGACTTCAATCTCTATATCGTCTGTACGTCCCTCGCCAGTCAGGTAATACTTACTGGAAGCCATGAACTGCTCTGTCTCTTCAGCTTCATGAATGTAACTCTCCCACGTCTTGTCTGCGGGAATAGGCGTCATGATGATGCGGTTGTTGTGTTTCTTGCCACGCAGTATGATAGAGTCGTTGGTTGCCTTCATCACACGGAACTCAAAGTCACCATACAGACCATCGGCTTTTTCGTAGGAATAGTCGGGATTGTCAGGCATGGAGAAATAGTGGAAAGTCGGGTTGAAATCGTCGAACGACAGGATGCTACCCATTGACTGTTCCATCTTGTAATGACTGGTTGAGGTAATAACCTTTCCGTCAGCACCGATACCTGCAAAATGGCTGGGTCCCCACTTCTCGCTGGCAATAGTCACCGAGTCACCCACAAACTTCATCATGACGTTATAACCACCGAAACTCAAGTTTCCGTAGTACTGTACAAGCCATCCGTTTGGGGCTGACGGCAATAACTTTCCAATTTCCACAAGATGGGCCTCCGAACGCTGGGATGCCGTCTCACCGAAATCGGAATCTTCCTTCAGCGAACATGCTGAAAGGCCCAATATCATGATAGCTGATGCTAAGAAATAATATATCTTCTTCATATTTCGTCGTTATTTTGATAAGGGTTTTATTCTTATGGCAGTTTCCGTAAATTCAAAGAAGGCACTTGTGCAGAATGCTCCATAATCGTCTTGCGCAGATTGTCAAGCTCGTAGCCCCAACTGTTTTTGAAATAGTCTTTGACGATGTCGAGCTTTTGGTTCAGAATAGCAGTGCCCTCAGGGCCTGCTGCATCCAAAATTTTCTGCCAGCCTTCTGCAGAATTAGTAACGTAGGTAGCATAGATCTCAGCGAAGTCCTCATTGTATTCACTAGAACCGTAGGCAGAGACAAAACCTTCCTTGGCCACCTTCTTGTCCTCCAGGTTAATCCAGTCGGTAGCATGATAGGTAGCGGCACTGATGCTACGGAATGACGTATCGTAATTCTTCTTTTGTGTCAGGATGTGACAGAATTCGTGGTGCATCGTGTGGAAGAACCAATAGTTCATGTCCAACGGGCGCACATAGTGACTCTCGTATGGATTATCTGAATTCACACGGGCATTGTCAAGGTCCAGTTCGTTGACACCATAGAACATGATTTTCAAACCACCCTCAGCCGTACCGAGCACCTGAGAGCCATTAGAGTTCCACTTGTACGAACCCGTCAACTGAATAATGCGAGGCACGTTAGTCTTCATGAACTCCATGTTAACAGTCTCAGTATAGACATCCAGCCACATGTACTTAACGAGAATAGCCAAACCCATTGACTTCTCAAACTCAGCAGGAATGACATTGTACGACAAGTCAGACTCCTTATCGCTATAGCGGTATTTGAAGTCGATGTTAAAAGGCTTACGATAATTATTCTCCAGCCACGTGTCAAATTCGTTCTTCTGCTTGGTGGTAACATCCTCAAACACGCTGGTAGAGCTAATCTCATCGTCGTCGGAGCAACTGCTCACGGCAAAGAGAAGAGCCATCAGCATAAGCATGAAAATATTATTGTATTTCATATCTTGTTTCTTTTAATAGGTTTAACGTTTACCGACAAGAAAGATTTATTCTTCCTCTTCGTTTGCATATTCTGACTCAGTATCCTGTACGAATTTGTCAATCTCCTCTGCCGTCGGACGCGGGTTGGCTTCAAGACCAGCAGTGATAACAGCTTGCGGCAACTGGATAGCTCCGCGGATGTCACCACGAATGAAATAGAAGGGTGATTCACCTGCCATCGGGTGAGCATATTCTATACCATAGCGTTTGATATCCATAAAGCGCAGACCATGATATAATGTCTCAAGACGCTTCATGTGAAGGATAAACTGCAAGAGACACTCTTGGTCGCTACCTTCTGCATCAATCGTGAAGCCCTGAGGATGCATGTGTTTACGCATCGAACGGTCGCGATTTCCTTCAGGGTTACGCTTTGCATAGTCAAGTTTGCTAACGAATGCTACGATATCAGCTACGGTAAGTATACCAGGAGCAGCCTGTTTCAATTGGTTGCCCTCGTATTTGTCCTTACAGTGTGTACCAATCCAGGTATTAATGTCCTGAACAGCTTCATTCAAACGACCAGACAGCGCATAAGCCTCAGCACGCTCCAAAATGGTCATATCGCCAGTAAATGCACTCTCCACAACGTGAGGATAACCAATGTCTGCCACCTTATCTGTGTATTCGAACTCCTCGTGGTATTCAGGGAACGACACACATTGGTTGGTGCCATAGAGTTTGTTGGCATAGATGATGGAGTTGGCATCAGAACCGTCACCCCAAGGCATGGTCACCCAGTAGGTCTCATAGGAGGTTATTGTGCTGTTGTGCACCCAACGATGACTATAGCCACCAGAAAGATAACGTGAAGAAATGGAATTTGAGATGAGCAGCAACAAGTTTGCCTCTTCGTCGCTGCGAATCCACTTGTTAGCAAAGTCAGCACGTCCCAAATCACGATATGGATCATAGTTACGCATCACTGCTGTGGGATCGTTGCCCAAAACCACAGAAGCATACTGGATAGCTTTGTCCAGTTTGTTGTAATAGAGGTTGAAACGGGCAGCAAATGCATACGCAGCCTTAGTATTGAAGTGATACTTAGGAATCTTGTAACGCTGAGAAGCCAGCTCTATATCGGGCAATGCCTCTTCGATATCCTTGTTGATAGCCTCGTAAAGCTGACGCAGGGTTCCACGTTCATACTGTGTATTGATGTCCTGCTCGGGAATCAACGGATAGGGAAGTCCCAAATACTGGTCAGCCTTTGCCTCATCCCATGACATACAGAAAGTGACAGCCAGCTGGAACATACTGAAGGCACGAATCAATTTGGCCTCAGCCATAGCAGCTTTGAACTCAGGGCCACTACCCATAGTACTGATAGCATATAAGGACTCGTTGGCTGTAGCCACTGACTGGTAAAAACCATTCCAAACGGTATAGGGTGTTTCCCAGCTTTCTTCCGTTGTGTCTTTGAATTTGTAGAGGTCATCACAAATAACGGGTGATGAATAACTACGTCCATTATCGCCCACATTGTCCGATGACAGTTCCATCATTACATGGTTGTTGACAGTTGGGTAGGCTGACACCAACAACTGGGTGACTTTTTGCTCAGTATTCAGTTCAGCACGATCGTCGGGTAGTTTGTCGAGATAGTCGTTACAAGACGAGAGTGCCAACACTCCCAGTCCCATGACAAACATCTGATATATCTTTTTCTTCATAATCATTTCAATTTTTCCTTTTTTTACCTTTTTACTTTTTTACCTTTCATCAGATTCCCAAGCGGAGCGTGAACGTAAACTGACGGGCCATAGGCACGGCAACACCACCAGAGTTGAAGAACTCAGGATCCTGACCGTTCAGTTTCTTATCAGCATAAATCAAGAAGAGGTTGGTAGCCTGCAACTTCATGCTCATATTGCTCAAACCGATATGACCAATCCACTGTTTGGGGAAGTCGTAAGCCAGCGAGATTTCCTTCATACGGATGAAGTCACCCTTGGCAATACGGTCTGTAGAGTAGTTGTAAGCATTGTAGGCATAGCCCAGACGCGAGTCATTCTGAATAGCGCGCAAGTCAGCCATCGCAGGAATCGTAGTACGAGTCTCGTCGCCAGGAACTACCCAACGGTTGGCAAACTCACGAGGCATTGCAGTAAGGTCAGAATAAGACACTGCAAAAGTCGGATCAAGACGTACGACATTACCAAAAGCATAGGTAATAAAGACGTTCAGATGCCAGTTCTTATAACGAAGCGTGTTACCCAACGAGCCTGTTACAGTAGGATCGGTCGGACCCTCGTAGATGAGGTGGCTGGTGTCATACGACTGGAAGTCGATGTCACTGGTAACCAGGTCGCCGTTCTCGTTGATGAATGTGGGAAGACCATACTGGTTCAGCCCCTTGAAGTCCATCGAGAACAGTGAACGGTAGGGATATCCTTTCTCTGTAAAGCCATTACCCGTAATGAGATCGATAACGCGGTTACGTGAATCGAAGTCGGTAACTTCACAGTGCGTATGAGAGTAAATAAAGTCTGTTGACCAGTCGAAATCTTTACCTACAATATTACGGGTAGAGATTGAGACTTCTTCACCATGCGACTTCATCGATGCCACGTTGGCGTACTTCACGATAGAACCGCCCACACCTGTTGTGCGCTTCGGACCAATCAGGTCGAAGTTGTTACGAGTATACCAGTCGAACTGGACGTTAATACGGTTGTTCAAGAAGCCAAGGTCAACACCTACATTGAACTCATGCTTCTTCTCGTATGTCAGAGCCGGGTTAGCAAAACTTGAGATATCGAGTCCAGACTCCTTGTCAGCTGAATACGGACGGTAGGGGTTGTAGGCTTCGATGATCACCATGGAGTTCGTGATGGCAGGTTTATCACCAGTCAGCGAATAACTGGCCTTCAAGGTGGCATGCGTCAGCGTATTTTTAAAGGTACGGAAGAACCAAGGCTCCTCGTGAGCATTCCATGCTCCCGATACGTTCCATGTGGGCAACCAGCGTGCACTGGTAGCACGTCCAAGACGGTTACTTCCCTCATAGCGAACGGTACCATTGACGATATAGCGACGCTTCCATGAATAGGTTGCAGTACCGAAGAACGACACCTCACGGCTGTAAGTATTGCGCAAACCATAATAAATACTATTCTCTTCGCTGGCCTGCTTGAAGTACTTATAATTATAGGTACCAAGCATACCCTGATCGTAGAGTACTCCGATTTTCTGGTTTGAAGAAGACGTACGGTCGATGTTGTTAATCTCCATACCGCCATATGCATTCACAATATGGTCTTCGTTGAACACATCATTATAGCTGGCCGTAAAGCGTAAGTCCCAGCTATTCATTTTATAAACAGTCTCACGTTGGAAACCGCCCTCGTCAAGCACTGTCTCAGGCAATGCATTGATCACATCTGGATCGGTATAGAGCCAGGGGTTTGCGTCACGCATGGTGGCATCATCCATCATACGGAAAGCCATAGCTTGGTTACTGGTTTCCTTGATAAAGTGCTGCTGGGTCGTCGTTGAATACTTATAGGCTCCGATAGCGCTCAACTCTACTGTGCGCACAGGCTTGTATTTCAACTCACCCTGGAACTTCAAGTCGACCACATCGAGCTGCATGTAGTTGTTCTCCAACTCGTGATGGATATTGAACGGGGCATAGTTACGAACGTAGAACTCGTTGGGATCCAACGTACGTGAGCTGTTGATGGCATACGAATAGGGGTTGATATCGAAATCACGTCCTACGGCACCACTGACTACGTCGACGCTCTGGTTCGATGTACCAGGAGCTTCCTGCTTACGATAGCTGGTGTTACCAATCAGGTTCAGCGAAACTCTCTTGTTCAGATTGTAGTTAGCATTGATGTTGGCGGTATAGCGTTCCACCTTACCACGCTCACTCCAACCTGGGTCGTTCATGATGGAGAACGAGGTATAATACTGTGCCTTGTCAGTACCCGAACTCATAGAAATAGAGTGGTTATGCTGAATAGCGTTCGAGAACAACTCCTCAAACCAGTTGGTATTACGCATTTCTGCCTGACGCAGGTAGTCGTACATAGCTTCCTGAGTGTTGGCCAACTTAAAGTCACCTGTAGAAGCGTCATACTCGTTCATCAAGTGATACATCTTACCAAAGACACCACTGGAGCTGGCACGATAGCTGCTCATGAACGACAGGAAACCGTTATTCTGCATCTCGCGATAGACAGACATCTGTTCCTGAGAGTTCATAATATTGAATTGTGAGTAGCTGGGGCGCAGACGCATCGTATACTCACCGGTATAGCTGATTTTTGACGTACCAGACTTACCACGTTTGGTGGTAACGACAATCACACCAGCCATAGCACGAGCACCGTAAATTGATGTTGCACTACCGTCTTTCAGAATCTGGAATGATTCAATATCGTCAGCGTTCAAACCGGCAATGGCGCTCGAAATCAGCGTAGCAGCATCACCCGATGACAACTGGTCAGCGTCAACTTCCGTCACGTCTTCCATGATAACACCATCCACCACCCACAGGGGCTTCGAACTACCATAGATGGACGTAGCACCACGTACTCGAATTTTTGGTGCAGTACCAAAGGTTCCTGACACATTCTGTACCGACACACCAGCAGCACGGCCTTCCAGTGAGCGGGAGATATCGGCAACACCATCAAGTTTAGCCTTTTCAGCATCAACCTTGGTGGTTGCACCAGTAAACAAGCGCTTGTCCTGCTTCATCATACCTACAGCGACAACTTCGCCAAGGGTCTGAGCATCAGGCTGCAGCGTAATCGTCATGCCATCTTTGGCCTTTACTGTCTGCGTGGTCATACCCACATAGCTTATCACAAGCTTCTTTCCTGCAGGTACGTTAATGGTGAAATGGCCGTCCAAGTCGGTTTTTGTGCCTTGCTTGGTTCCCTGAATCATCACAGTAGCCCCAATACATGGTTCTCCATTGTCTTCAAAAACAGTACCTGTAATCTTGTTCTGTGCAAAAGCCAGTCCCATAGAAAGGACCAGACCGAACAAAATCAGCGTAATCTTTTTTCTCATATACTAAATCTATTTTTAATGATTCACCTATTATTATATACGCGCGCATAGACGAGCGGACATACGGCAAAATAACGTGCAAATATACTACATATTTATGAAAACACAAATAAATTTAATTAAAAACGTACATTTTTAAGCAAAAATTTAACGCTTTTGTTGTTTTTGCAACAAAAAAGCACGTTTATAATTAAATTTATTAGCGCTTAGCTAAAAACGCTGCGAGTTTATTTTACCAAGATAACCAAATACTTGCTGGTCGACCAGAACTTCGAAGGATTCTCAATGCGCAGCACATACTGTTTATTGGCATCCTGTTCCAGTTTATAGCTTGATGCGGGGTGATCAGTCAACAGTTTAGCTGAACGGGAATACAATTTAATTTCTTTGTCGACGCGGATGTCAATTTTAGTAAAGTAGTCCTGATTGAAGTTAGAACGGAGTATCTCACCATCCTCGATGATATGCTGCTCCTTCAACTCTTTCTTCGTACCAAACACGAACCATGCTGTATTCAACTGCTTATCCTGCTGAGAGATGGTCTGCGACTTCTCGTTGCTCTCCTCCTTCAGATTGCTCACGTTAGTGGACAAGTCGGAAACCTGCTCTGTCAACTCTTCAATCTGAATATTCTTGGCCTGAAGCTCAGCCTGCAAAGCCTTCAACTGAGCATCTTTCTCTTCCATCTGCTGAGTCAGAGATTCCAGCGTACGACGCAACTGGTCACCCTTCACAGAACTCTGACGCAACTGATTACGCAGCTTATTAATCAACTCACGATTCTGCTGCATAGTCTGCTTGATGAACTGCATATTCTCCTGAATACGCTCTTTGGCACTAGATCCTTCTCCCTGACGAGCAACACTGACGCGATCCTCGGCTGCATTGATGGCACGGAAGCCTTCCTCAATGTCGTTCATCGTACCAATCATGTCGTTAATCTCGTTGTCCTTCTGGGCAATAATACGATTCAAGGAGTCTGCCTGCTGAACAAGTTTCGACTCACCTTCATTTTTCTGGTTGCAAGCTGTCAATGACAGCAGAGCAACAACAAACAATAATACTTTTTTCATCTTCTTGTATTTTTTATTTATCTTTATTATTCTCTTTTTTATTTTCATTTCCAGCCAATACGATGACGAATTCTCCACGTGGCTCGTGTTCAGTAAAATGAGCGATAGCTTCTGCAAGGGAACCGCGCACACTCTCTTCATGAATCTTCGAGATTTCACGACACACACTGACTTGTCGTTCACCTCCAAACACCTCCGCAAACTGCTGAAGGGTCTTCAATACACGATAGGGTGATTCGTAGAACACCATCGTACGCTCTTCGTCAACCAGACTCTGTATCTTAGTCTGACGTCCCTTCTTCTGGGGCAAGAAACCTTCGAAACAAAAACGGTCGCAGGGCAATCCGCTCGACACCAACGCAGGGACAAATGCCGTAGCACCTGGTAATGTCTGTACCTCAATGCCAGCACGTACAGCCTCCCGAACCAAGAAAAAACCCGGATCGGAGATGCCCGGTGTACCAGCATCACTGATCAAGGCCACCGTCTGGCCTGCCTGAAGACGCTCAACAATTGAGGCACTCGTGCCATGTTCGTTGAACTTATGGTGAGACAAAAGGTGTTGCTGAATGCCGAAATGTTTCAGCAAGATGCCCGACGTACGCGTATCCTCTGCCAACACTAAATCGGCCTCCTTTAGGATCCGAATGGCACGCAGCGTCATGTCCTCCATATTGCCCACAGGCGTGGGTACTATATACAATATGCCCATTTCGGCTGCAAAGGTAAGAAAAAAAATGAGAAATGAGAAATGAGAAATGAGAAATGTAAATAAAAAAATGAAAAATGTTGATGGCGGTAGCAAATTTTTCACTTTTCATTATTCACTTTTCACTTAAATTGATTATCTTTGCACCATGATTACTTATCCTACATCGGGCGAGGCACGTCGCCCAGGCAGAATAGAAGTGGTATGCGGTTCCATGTTCTCAGGTAAGACAGAGGAACTCATCCGCCGTTTACGCCGTGCACAGTTTGCCAAACAAAAGGTGGAAATCTTCAAACCCGCCATCGACACCCGCTATAGTGACGAGGAAGTGGTGAGTCATGACCACAATGCCATTCCCTCCACCCCACTCGACTCCTCTGCCAGCATCTTGCTATTATCCTCCGACATTGACGTAGTGGGCATTGACGAGGCTCAATTCTTCGACGAAGGACTCGTCGATGTTTGTAATCAGCTGGCTTATAGGGGAGTACGAGTTATCATCGCTGGACTCGACATGGATTTCCGAGGTATTCCCTTTGGCCCAATGCCCGCCCTGTGTGCCATAGCAGACGACGTCACGAAGGTACATGCCATCTGTGTCAAGTGTGGTTCTTTGGCTTATGTCAGCCATCGTACTGTCAAAAACGACAAGCGTGTTCTTTTGGGAGAAACACAGGAATACGAGCCATTATGTCGCGACTGCTACCAGCGCGCCATAGAGGAAGAAAAGGAGAATGATGAAAAAACATCCCAATAAATTTGGCTGTTTCATCAAAAAGTCGTACCTTTGCAGCCGATTTCGATGAAATCGCCTTTAATGGCTGATCCGCTAGCTCAGTCGGTAGAGCACAACACTTTTAATGTTGGGGTCTTGGGTTCGAGCCCCAAGCGGATCACAAAAAGAATGAAAAGCCACTGATTTTCAGTGGCTTTAAAAGTAAATATAAGATGATGACAGCCAACGAGATTCGCGACTCGTTCAAGAAGTTTTTCGAGTCGAAGCAACACGCCATCGTGCCTTCTGCACCGATGGTGATCAAGGATGACCCCACGTTGATGTTTACCAACGCGGGCATGAACCAGTGGAAAGATATTATATTAGGTACGCGCGACCCAGAGCCGCGTCGCCGTGCGGATACCCAGAAGTGTCTGCGCGTCAGCGGTAAGCACAACGACTTGGAAGAGGTTGGTCACGACACCTACCACCATACCATGTTCGAGATGCTGGGAAACTGGTCGTTTGGCGACTACTTCAAGGAGGGTGCCATAGACATGGCGTGGGAATATCTGGTGGATGTCTTGAAGCTGAATCCTGAGGACCTTTATGTTACTGTATTCGAGGGTTCACCCGAAGAAAACATCCCTCGCGACGACGAGGCTGCCAAGTATTGGGCCAAGCACGTGCCTGAGGATCATATCATCAATGGCAACAAGCACGACAACTTCTGGGAAATGGGCGACACAGGTCCCTGCGGTCCCTGTTCTGAGATTCACGTCGACTCTCGTACTCCCGAGCAGAAGGCCGCTTCAGGCAAAACGGGTCGTGAACTCGTCAACCAAGACGACCCACAGGTTATCGAGATCTGGAACCTTGTGTTCATGCAGTTCAACCGCAAGGCTGACGGCAGTCTCGAGAAGCTGTCGATGAATGTGATTGATACTGGTATGGGGTTCGAGCGCCTGGTACGCATGATGCAGGGCAAGCACTCGAACTACGATACCGACGTCTTCCAGCCCATCATCAAGGCCGAGCAGGACATTACAGGTCTTAAGTACTTCACCTTTGAAGAGGAGGCTAGTCAGACTAGTGAGACTAGTTCTACTAGTCAAGAGCAAATCAACGTGGCTATGCGTGTCTGCGCCGACCACCTTCGTGCTGTTTCGTTCTCGATTGCCGATGGTCAGCTGCCCTCGAACGCCAAGGCCGGCTACGTCATCCGCCGTATCCTGCGTCGTGCCGTACGTTACGCCTACACCTTCCTCGGACAGAAGGACGGTTTCCTCTATAAGCTCGTCCCCACCCTCGTTCACGAGATGGGCGATGCCTTCCCTGAGCTGAAGGCCCAGCAGCAGTTGATTACCAAGGTCATCAAGGAGGAGGAAGACTCCTTCCTGCGCACCCTCGACAAGGGTATCTCCCTGCTCGACAAGGCGATGGAGGAACTGAAGGCTCAGGGCAAGAACCAACTTGATGGCGTTCAGGCCTTCCGTATGTTCGACACTTATGGTTTCCCCCTCGACTTGACAGAGTTGATTTGTCGTGAGAATGGTTTTACCGTTGACGAGGAGCAGTTCAACGTGGAGATGCAGAAACAGAAGGAGCGTGCCCGTAATGCCGCTGCCGTTGAGAATAGCGACTGGGTAGAGCTGAAGGCTGGCGAACAGCAGTTCGTAGGCTACGACTACTCGGAATATGAGTGCGAGATTCTGCGCTACCGCAAGGTGACGCAGAAGAAGAATGAGTTCTACGAAATCGTGCTGTCTGCCACACCATTCTATGGCGAGATGGGTGGACAGGTTGGTGATCAGGGTGTGCTCGTCTCTGAGAACGAGACCATCGAGGTTATCGACTCCAAACGCGAGAACGGCCAGACTGTTCATATCGTCAAGCAGTTGCCTAAAGACCCCGCAGCCCAGTTCATGGCTTGTGTCGATACCGACAAGCGCGACGCTTCGGCTGCCAACCACACCGCTACCCACCTGCTCGACTATGCCTTGAAGCAGGTACTGGGTGACCACGTGGAGCAGAAGGGTTCGTTTGTATCGCCCGACACGCTGCGTTTCGACTTCTCGCACTTCGAGAAGGTGACTGACGAGCAGCTGCGCGAGGTAGAGCGTATCGTCAACGACATGATCCGTCAGGACCTGCCTCGTGACGAACATCGCGATATGCCGATGGAAGAAGCCAAGAAACTGGGTGCTATCGCCTTGTTTGGCGAGAAATATGGTGATAAGGTGCGTGTCATGCGCTTTGGTCCGTCGTGCGAGCTCTGCGGTGGTATCCATGCCACTTCAACAGGTCGCATCGGTTTCTTCAAGATTCTCTCTGAGAGCAGCGTGGCAGCAGGTATCCGCCGTATTGAGGCCAAGACAGGCAAGGAGTGCGAAGAGTTGCTATATCAGTTGGAAGACACGCTGAAGGTCATCAAGTCGTTCTTCAATAATGCCAAAGACCTGCAAGGCGTGATTCAGAAGTACATCGAGGAGCACGACTCGATGAAGAAGGAAATCGAAGGTTTCCAGGCACAGGCTGTAGAACGTGCTGCCAAGCAGTTGGTTGAAAAGGCTCGCGAGGTGAATGGTGTGA